>ERZ809296.2917-NODE-2917-length-15374-cov-33.284875_pt1 | contig 15374 bp, 13 predicted proteins | sample MGYA00520511_ERZ809296 | MGnify/ENA primary metagenome ERZ809296 (study PRJEB31576, sample SAMEA3212662) | Homo sapiens | biome: human-gut; feature: human gut; material: fecal | place: Sweden | collected 2012 ... | reverse complement strand
GCGCGCTTGACTGGGGGTCAAGAGGCCGTGAGTTCAAGTCTCGCCACTCGGACCAGCTAAAAGCCTTGAAATCGTATGATTTCAAGGCTTTTTTGCAACTTTTGAGAGCGAAATGCACAGTGCGAAAATGCGTGAAAACTCCAAAAGCGTGCAAAAAGCGCACAACTGCCTTGAAAAAGTTGCTGCGGCTGCTTTTGCATGCGCAGCAGCAGAGTTCCGCTATCCTCCACATTCCCGTCATCATCCCTTGTGCTATACTCCCGATAGGAGAGTATAGCAGTGCTCCCTTTAGTTCCTAAAGGAATTTCCCTTAATACTTTTTCATCAACTTATTAAAAATGATAATTCCTGTGATAATTTGAAACATTAAATATCCGCTGAGATAGAGTATGATCATGCGAGCATTGTCGATAACTTCCAATGCTCCGAGAATACTGAAAACCAAAATAGAGAAACAAATAACCACCAGTCCTATGCCGTAAGCATATCTTCCGGCTCTATCTCTAATTTTTGTTTTCAACTCGTCATGTTGCTCAATTCGGTCGTTCTCCAAACGTTCTTCGTATTGCTCTTTATTCTTGGGGGAACTCCAATAAAAATATTTGCATATCATCATAATTCCAGGGAAGATACCTGCGCCAGCAAAGCCCCATAAAATGCCCTCTAACTTTGTTCCAATCAATAGCGCAACAATCAAACAAACCACACCGAAAAGCACATATAGTATCCCGGTTATCAAATTACTCTTTTTCATTTTCTGCACCTCTTTCATAGATAAAGATTTCTTCAATCCGTTTACCAAAAAAGTCTGAAATTGCAAAAGCTAATTCCAATGATGGATTATACTTTCCTGTTTCGATTGAACTAATGGTTTGTCTTGAAACACGAAGCATTTTTGCAAAATCATCTTGATTTAATCCTCGCTCCTTTCGTAACTGCTCAACTTTATTCTTCAAAAAAACGCCTCCTTGCATGACAAGTTTCCTTTACAAACTTACTATAGCATGACACGCCCATCTTGTCAAGTTTCCTTTACAATATTTACTTCTTTATCATGGGAAAATTACAATTTATTCATACAGTAAGAGTGCCCAAACATTTTTTGTCCGGGCGCTCTCAGTATCAGTCATGGATCATCCGCTTTGGCAATATCTGTCGAAAAATTCACCGACGCCTCGCCGGAGTCTGATTTTTCCGTGAGCGGGCAAAAAAAGCGCCCGCCAAATGACGAGCGCTTCCCCTTTGTTCACTTCAGGTATTTTGCGACTTCCTGCTCAAGCTCCTGCCACACGGGATATTTCGCGCCGTTTTCGTCGAAGAACGCCTTCAAGTCGCGGTTCAGGGCGTTCATTTCATCAGTCGCATTCATGGCGTGGTCAGACGCGCATATCTTTCCGAGGCTCGTGGCGGACATGAGCTTAAAAAAGCGCAGACAGGTCTTGCGGTACGCCGCGCCTTCAAACTCCGCGTCGTCCTTCGGTAAAATTTCATGTCCCGCGTTTTTGATCGCACGGTAGCCCTCGATGTTGGCGTCGATCAAGCGATTTAAGTAGGCTGTGTTGCCCTTGAGCTTTTTGAGGTCGCCGTCGACCTTGTAGCAGGCAAAGGCCACCGGCAGCACGAACGCCGCGTGGCAGAGAAGGTAGTCCTCCATATTCGACTCGTAGGCTACCTTATATTTGGTGCCGTCAAAGATCTGCCCGATGAGCGTTTCGTTCGACGGCGCACCCGCGATCTGGCCGATGGTGATCTTTTTTAGGTCGATGGACGCCACATACTCCCGCTCCCGATGTCCTGCTGAGGACGCAAAGGCAAACATCACGTTTTTCTCCGGCAACGAAGCGCTCAGCGCACTTGCGCGCACGTCGTTTCCCACAAAGACGATATTCTATGTCGGATTCGTCCGCAGGGTATCGAGGATCGCGTCGAACTGTGTATAGCGCAGGACGACGAAGATCACGTCGTACTTGTCCTCCGCTTTCAGCTCCGCCGTGACCGGAATGCGGCTGACCGACATGCGGGGCGAAAACTTATCCTTGATCCGAAGGCCGTTTTTTGGGATGCTCTCGCCCCATGCTCCCCGCGCCAGCAGCGTGACGTCCTTTCCCGCGCGGAAGAAATTCCGCGCCAGATTGCAGCCGAGCACGCCCGCGCCGAATACTAAAATTTTCATAGCCAAGTCTCCTCTTATCCTAAAAATACCTGTTTCCTTCGTTCTGCCTCGTCTCGCTATGCTCTCGTTCCGATTTTCTTTCGTTTTACGTCAGTTAGTCATCTCTAACTGAAACATAGTAACTGACAGTGCAAAAGTCAAGATGTCTTTTTACCGCTCTCCGGTGCTTCCTTGCCCTTTTTCATCTTCTCCTTCACTCGATCAACAAATCCCCGCTTCAAAAGGGGCTGCGCATTGTTCATCTGTACTGGCCTGTTTTTGTCACTTCGCCAGATTTGTTCAAAAAATATCTGCTTTTGCAAATTTAATCTTGCTTCTTCCGGATATTTTCATATAATGTTGACGACTGAACAGGAGGTACCACCATGTATGTTACCTACAGCAACCTTTTTAAGCTCCTCATCGACAAGGGCTTAAATAAAACAGAATTTGCGCGCGAGGTCGGCATCAGCTCCAACACGCTCGCCAAGCTCTCGAAAAATGAGCTCGTCTCGCTCGAGGTGCTTGTGCGCATCTGCCGCCAGCTCGACTGTTCGCTCGGCGACGTGGTGCAGCTCGCCCCGCCCGAGCCGCCGATCAAAAGCGGCCTTGAGCGCGTGAAGAAGCGAAGACCCACCCACGAGAAAGGAGGCAATGCGTACCGCCATGAGTAACGAAACCAAGGAGACCGGCTCCAGCTTTATGGAAAAGCTGTCGACGGTCATCGTCGACAAGCGAAATCTCATCTTTCTGCTCACAATCATTCTGCTCGTATTCTCCGCCTTTTCCCGCAACTGGGTCGAGGTCGAGAGCGACCTGACGTACTACCTGCCGTCTGATTCCGAGACGAAGCAGGCGCTCGACATCATGGATGAGCAGTTCACGACCTATGGCACGGCCGAGGTCATGGTGGCCAACATCACACCAGAGCAGGCCGCCGCGCTCGAGCCCAAGATCAAGGAGATCAAGGGCGTGCAGAGCGTGGACTACGACGAGACCACCGCACATTATAATAACCTCTCCGCCCTCTATTCCATCACCTTTGCCTACAGTGAGGATGACGAGGCCTGTCTCGACTCGCTCGAAGCCGTGAAGGAATATCTCTCCAACTATGATCTGTATATCGACACCGACCTCGGCAACACGCAGCAGGAAACGATCGACCACGAGATCAGCGTCATCATGGTGTATGTCGCCATCGTCATCGTGCTCGTGCTGCTCTTCACGTCCGAGACCTACGGCGAGGTGCCGGTGCTCATTCTGACGTTCGTGGTCGCACTTGTGCTGAATCAGGGCACGAACTTCCTGATGGGCAAGATCTCGTTCATTTCAAACTCGGTCACAAGCATTTTGCAGCTGGCGCTCTCCATCGACTACGCCATCATCTTCTGCAACCGATTTAAAGAGGAGCACCGGCTGCTGCCGCTGCGTGAGGCCGTCATCGTCTCGCTGAGCAAATCCATCCCCGAGATCGGTGCGAGCAGCCTCACGACCATCGGCGGCCTTGTGGCGATGCTGTTCATGCAGTTCAAGCTCGGCCCCGATATGGCGCTGTGCCTCATCAAGTCGATCTTGTTTGCGCTGCTCGCAGCGTTCATCGTGATGCCCGGCCTTCTGATGCTCTTCGGCCCGCTGATCGACCGCACGCAGCACCGCAGCTTCGTGCCGAAGATCCCGTTCGTCGGCAAGCTCGACTATGCCACGCGCTACATCATCCCCATCGTCTTCGTGGTGCTGGCCGTCATCGGCTACCGTCTCTCATCCGACTGCCCCTATGCCTACGGCTACGGCCTCATCTCCGCCCCCAAGCAGAATGAGACGCAGTTTGCCCAGCAGATGATCGAGGATAACTTCACCTCGAAGAACATGCTGGCGCTCATCGTCCCCACGGGCGACTACGACAAGCAGTCCGCCATCCTGGACGAACTCGCGCAGTATGACGAGGTTGACTCCACGATGGGTCTTACCAACATTGAGGCGCTCGACGGCTACATGCTGGCCGACAAGCTGACGCCGCGCCAGTTCGCCGAGCTCGCGGGGCTTGATTACGAGGCCGCGCAGGTCGTTTACGCCGCCTACGCCGCGCAGCAGGCGGAATACGGCCAGATCGTAGGCAACCTTGCCACCTACAAGGTGCCGCTCATCGACATGTTCCTCTTTGTCTGCGAGCAGGTGGATTCCGGCATCGTGACGCTCAGTGACGACCAGACGCAGATGCTCCAGGATGCCGAGGTCCAGATGAACAGCGCCAAGGCGCAGCTGCAGGGCACGGATTACGACCGCATGCTCATCTACCTCACGCTGCCCGAAAGCAGCGACGAGACCTACGCCTTCACCGACAAAATTCTCGAAATTGCCGAAAAGTATTACCCCGATGAAAACGTCTACCTCGCGGGCGAATCGACGAACGAATACGAATTCGAAAAGTCCTTCGCCGTGGATAACAAGGTCGTCAGCATCGTGTCGGTGCTCGTGGTTATGCTGGTGCTGCTCTTCACGTTCAACTCCGCCGGTATGCCGGTGCTGCTGATCCTCGTGATTCAGGGCTGCATCTGGCTCAACTTCTCGTTCCCGACCATCACGGGCAAGTATATCTTCTTCTTAGGATATCTAATTGTTTCTTCCATCCAGATGGGCGCGAATATCGACTACGCCATCGTCATCGCCAGCCGCTATCAGGAGCTCAAATCCAAAATGCACCACCGCGACGCCATCGTCGAGACGCTGAACTTCGCCTTCCCGACGATCATCACCTCCGGCTCGATCCTCTCGATCTGCGGCTTTTTGATCGGCAGCATGACATCTGAGCCCGTCATCGCGGGCATCGGCGAGAGCCTTGGCCGCGGCACGGTCATCTCCATCATCATGGTCATGTTCGCCCTGCCGCAGATCTTGCTCATCGGCAGCGGCATCGTCGACAAGACCTCGTTCTCCGTCCCGTCCATCACGGAAAAGAAATCGGGTCACGGTAAGGTCTCCGTCAACGGCATGGTGCGCGGCAACATCAATGGTACGGTGCATGGCATCATGCACGCCACGGTCGAGGGCGACATCGACCTGAATCTGATCTCCGGATCTGCAAATGAGGAGCAAGACGATGAAGAAGACTAATCATTTCTATCGCTTCTGCGCGCTTGCACTCTCGTGCCTGCTGCTCATCTCGCTTCTCCCCGTCACGCAGGTCTTGGCAGACGGGGACGGCGCCATCCATATCAAGAGCGCAGAAGACTTACGATCCCTCGCGCATTCCTGCACGCTCGACTCCTGGTCGCGCGGTAAAACCGTTGTGCTTGACAACGATATCGAGCTGACCGACGATGACGAGCTCCCCATCCCGACGTTCGGCGGCACGTTCAACGGCAACGGCCACACCATCAGCGGCCTTTCCATCACGCAGAGCGTCTCCCCCGCCGGTCTTTTCGGCGTGCTGCAAAAGGACGCCGTCATCAAAAACCTGAATGTTGAGGGCACGGTCACCCCGTCCGGCGACAGCGAAAATATCGGCGGCATCGTGGGTGAAAACCACGGCACGATCGAAAGCTGCACATTCAACGGAAGTGTCTCCGGCAAACGCAGCGTCGGCGGCATCGCGGGCCGCAACCTCGCCACGGGCATCGTGCGCGCGTGCGACGCCTCGGGCGCGATCTTCGGCCAGAGCATGACCGGCGGCATCGTGGGTGAGAACCTCGGCTCCATCGTCGCCTGCCGCGGCCGCGCGTATGTGAATATCGAAAGCACCGACCCCAGCATCGACCTGAGCGATCTGAGCCTCGATTTCTCGCTTGACCTTGCAAGCCTGTCCCGACTCGACACGCTCAATATCGCCACCGACACCGGCGGCATCGCGGGCTATTCCTCCGGCGCGATCGCGTCGAGCACAAACTACGCCGCCGTCGGTTATCAGCACATCGGCTACAATATTGGCGGCGTGGTCGGCCGCAGCAGCGGACAAGTGCTCGCGTGCAGCAATGAAGGCGCGATCTGCGGGCGAAAGGACGTCGGCGGCATCGCCGGCCAGATGGAGCCCTATGTGCGCACGCAGGTCTCTGCCAGCCAGCTCTCGCGCATCCAATCGCAGATCAAGGAGCTCGACTCGCTCGTCAAAAAGGCCGTCAACGACGCCGAATACGGCTCGAGCGAAATTTCCGACCGTCTCGACCTGATCTCGGGCTACCTCTCCGATGCATCGGACGCGGCGAACGACGTGACCATCGACGTCGACCCCGACGCCATCCCCCAGCCGAGCATCAGTATCGACGGTGATTTTGACCCCGATGACTTCGATCCTGAGAATCCCACCCTGCCGGATATCAACGTCAGCTTCGATCAGGATTTTGACGTCTCCGATGTCGTCACCGTGTCGAACATCAACATGGTCGTCGGCTCGGTCACTGCGGCGAACAGTCAGCTCTCGATGATCACCGACAACGTCAAAAACACCAGCACGGCTCTTTCCGCCGATATCCGCAACATCAGCAGCAAATTCAGCGAGCTCACGAACACGATGTTCTCCGCCATCTCCTCGCTCACCGGCGGCACGGGCGATCTGATCGTCGACGCCTCGAGTGTCGATATCAACTCCGTCACGCTCGGTAAGGTATCGCTCAGCCGTAACAGCGGCGCGGTGTACGGCGACGTCAACACCGGCGGCATCGCCGGTTCCATGGCCATCGAATACACGCTTGACCCCGAGGACGATGTCACGGGTCACCTTTCGAACATCTACCGCAAGCAGTATGAATACAAGGCCATCATCCAGAAGTGTGTCAACACCGGCGATGTGTCCGGCAAGCGCAGCTATGTTGGCGGCATTGTCGGCCGCATGGACCTCGGCTATCTGACTGCGTGTGAGACGTCGTCCTGCACCATCACGAACGAAAACGGCAACTATACCGGCGGCATCGCCGGTCTCACCGGCGCGACGGTGCTCGGGAACTTCTCCAAGTGCACGCTCAGCGGCAAGAAGTATGTCGGCGGCATCGTCGGCTCCGGCGTGCAGGAAAATGTCGACGGCAGCGGCAGCAGCGTCCGCTGGAACTACTCGCTCGTCGACATCACCGACTGCCAGCAGTACCAGGGTGCGATCTCCGGCAGCGACACGGGCACATTTGAGCATAACTACTATGTCTCCGACGATCTCCCCGGCATCAACCGTCAGGGCTACGCCGGACGGGCCGAGCCCATCAGCTATTCTCAGCTACTCGCACTCAGCGACCTGCCCGAGAGCATGAAATCCTTCACGCTCACCTTCGTTGCTGACGATAAAACTGTGCTCAGCCGCACTTTCAACTACGGCGACTCCATCGACGAAAGCGACATCCCCGAGCCGCCCGCCAAGAGCGGCTGTCACGTCCACTGGGACCGCACCGACCTCACGAATCTGCACTTTGACACCGTCGTCACCGCTGTTTACGAGGCCTACACCCCCGGCCTTGCCTCTGAACAGACGCGAGAGAGCGGACAGGCTGTCATCTTGGTCGAGGGCAACTACAACGACGGCGACGCCATCACCGTGACCGCCCAGCCGCTCACGCCCGCGGCGTTCGACGTGCAGTCCGGCACTGTGCTCGACCGCGTGAAGGGCTACTTCTCCTGCCTCAGCCGCGGCGAAATGCCTTCGATGGTTGCCAACGCCGAAGTGCTCGAGCAGTGGCGCATCGAGCTTGCCGACGACGGGCAGGACACGCACACCGTGCGCTATCTCCCGCCCGACGGGCAGAAGGAGCTGCGCATCTACACCCGTGAAAATGGCGGCAGCTGGCAGGAGGCCGACTGCGGCACGATGGGCAGCTACCTCACCTTCTCCACGAGCGGCGACAGCGTTGAGTTTGCCGCCGTGCGGACGCTCGACGTCTGGGGCATCTGGCTCGGCGTGCTCGCCGTGCTGGCTGTTCTGATCCTTATCATCGTTCTGCTCGTCCACCGTCACAAGCGCAAGGCGCGCAGACGCGCCGAAGCGCTGGCGCGCAGCGCGAGCGCCGTCTCTCAGGCCGAGCAGATCGTCCGCGGCGAGGACGCCAATGCGTCCACAGCAGACGAAGCCCCTGCCAAGACGGGTGCCCTCGCGTCTACAGCGGTCGAAGATGCCACTCAGGCGGATGCGCCTGTGTCCGCTGAATCTACGGCAGTCCCCGCCGCCGTGGCAGTAGCAGCGACCGCTGCGCCGGTCGTCACCGCCGCGGTCGAGGGCGCAGAAAGCGTTCTCACTTCCGAACCCACTCCCGCAGCCGATCCCGACTCCGTCGAGGCGCGCCTTGCGCGCGCGGAAGAGGAACTTCGGCTTCTTCGCGAGGAGCGCGAGGCACGCGAAAACGTGCTCACGCAGCCCGCAGTACCGCCCGCGCCGAAAAAGCGCAGGCACCGCCGCTTTCTCCCTATTCTCATCACGATTTTAGTCTTGCTCGGCGCGGCTGCGGCGTTCTTCCTCCACTCCGACTTTAAGAAGGACCTCGAAGCCTACCGCCTTGTCGAGGCGCGTGTCAAAGAGGACCCGATGACTATGGACGTCACGGTCGACGCCTCCTATGGCAAAATCAGCCTGAGCGCGGATGCCTCCGTCGCCCGCACGAAGAAGGGCGGCGCTCCCATCACCTGCATCGACCGCGACGGCGCGGCGCTCTACTACGCAGACGGCGCGATCTACCTTGAAAACGGCAAGTCCTACGCTGTCGGCGGCGCATTCCCAAATTACGCCGAGCTCATGGATGAGACCGCCGAGCTCTGCCGCACGCTCACGGTGACGAAATCCGTTGACGGGCAGGAAAAGCGCTACACCCTTACCGCCGAGGGCGACGACGCGAGCACACTGCTGCGTCTTCTCACCTCGGACGATATCGCGAACGCCGCATCGCTTTCCGCGATTCGCGTGGATCTCACCGCCGAGAGCGGCGAGCTGATGGACGTAAGCTTCACGGCGGAAAACTCCGGAGATCTTCGCGTGGAGGCCGCCGCGCACTTCACCGACGCGCTCGCGCCGGTGATCCCCGATGATGTGCTCACCGCCATCCATTCGGGCAGCAATGACGACGCTTCCACGCTGACGGACAACGCGCTCCGTCTGCTGGGTGCCTGGGGCGAGCTGACCGCGGACGATCTGTCCGCCGACATCGCCCTTTCCGCCGACTGCGGCCCGATCGTGCTGAACAGCACGCTCCAGTACGACCGCAGCAGCATCGACGGCCAGAGCTACGGCAGCATCCAAAAAAACACCCTCGCCGTCTACTTCTCCGGCAGCAAGATCTGCGACGCGGACGGCAACAGTGTCGACACCGCGAGCCAGCAGCTCGTCGATGCCACGTCGCTCATTGACCTCTGCTACCAGTCCATTCTGAACGGCAGCGCAGGCTGCGATAAGGTGAGCGACGGCTATCTCTACGGTCTTTCGCTCGACTCCGACGCGATGAGCGAGCTCGCCGCCGCCATCGCGCCGGATATCAAGGCACAGGATGTGACCTTCTCCTCCGGACGCATTTCCGTCCGCGTGAGCGAGCAGGGCGAGCTCCAGTCCGTCAACATCTCGTGCAGCGGCGCGCTGCACCTCATCCTCTCCGACGCTCCGGTGTCGCTCTCCGCCGTCATCACACCGGCGGATCGTGCATTCTCGATTCCCCAGCCGGCGCTCAACGCGCTGAAACAATAGAAAAGCGGAGGGAGATTCATACTATGGGAAATCGCATCATCAGCATCAGCCGCCAGTTCGGCAGCGGCGGCCACGAAGTGGCCGTGAAAACAGCGGATCTCCTTGGCATCCGCGTCTATGAGCGCGAGCTGATCCGCCTCGCGTGCGAGTACGGCGAACTTTCGGAAAAAACGCTCTCCCCCTCGGACGAAAAGGCGACCAACCCCTACCTCTTCCAGACCGTGCACGAGGGCAACCACCATGTGCTGCGCGGCAAACCGACGAGCGAAGTGCTCTTCGCCCTGCAAAGCCACGAGATCCGCCGCATCGCCCGCCACGAGGAGTGTGTGTTCGTGGGGCGCTGCGCAGACTACGTGCTGCGCGGCGAAGACGTGAGGCTTCTCACCGTGTTCGTCGCCGCGCCGGACGAGCACCGCATCCAGCGCAAAATGGCGCAGGAAAAGCTCACGCGCGACCAAGCCATCCGCCTGATCCGCAAGATGGACAAGCAGCGCCGCAAGTATTACGAGAGCTACACCCACAAGACCTGGGGCGCGCCGGAGGGGTATGATCTTTACCTTGACACCGGTGCGCTGTCGACCGCTGACGCGGCGGCGGTCATTGCGGAGCGCTTCCGCAAGCTGTAAAAAATTGGGGGCCACCGAAAGGTGGTCCCTTCTTTTTTGCGTCCCGAAAGGGCTGCGGTTTTCCCCGCCTGACGCGGGGAAGCGAGCAAAGGGGGACATTCTCTCACGTGAGAGAATGTCCCCCTTGAACCCCCAAGAGAACGCAAGGGGCCTTGCCCCTTGACCCCGCCATTGTCGGCGCTGGGCTTAAAAACTGCACGCGCTGCGCAATCGGGTGCGGTGTACATGGCTTCGCCATGAGCCCCTACGATTCGTTTTCGTTTGCAACCGCGCCTTACTATCGTGAGGCGCGTGTGACGACAGCACGGCGGCAGACTGCGTGCCGAATGCGGCATTACTGCACTCGCTGCATTGATGAGTGCCTCGGTAGACGGAAATTAGGCTGCACTGCCACGAGACTGGCAGAGCGGCAGCGGACAATAGAAGCAGAGGCAAGTCGTATAGCAGAACCAATGGCGGTGAGCGTCAGCAATACCGCCACGCAGGCAGTTGCATTCCGGAGGCAAAAAGCCCCTTCGAGCCCAAGACTGCCGATCAAATCCCTTTCTCTTGGGGGTCAAAGGGGGATATTCTCTTTCCGAGGAAAGAGAATATCCCCCTTAACCGCTCCCCCTGCGCGGCCGCAGGGAATTTCTAAAGGCTTCCTGAGCCTTTAATTCTTTGCAAAATGAATGGTAATCGGACAAATCTCTGCTTTTGTCCCCACGCGCATGTTGGGTCCGAACAGGCCGACGCCGGAGGTGACGATGTTGTGCATCTTTCCCTTTTGGAGATACCCGCAGGCATTTTCCCACATCAGCTTGATGGTGAGATTTCCCGGGAACATCTGTCCATCGTGCGTGTGGCCGCAGAGGTCTATGTCGACGCCCGCGTCCGCGAGCTCCTGTAGCTCCTTGGGCTGGTGGTCGAGGACGATGATGGGCTTATCCTTGTCCAGACCTGCCGTGATCTCATCGGGCGTCTTGCGCGTCTCGATGCCGCGGCCCGGGCGGTGCGCGTCGGGGCGGCCATAAAGGTAGAACTTTCCGTCGATGAGCATGCCCTCGTCACGCAGGAGCGTGATGTTCGCGTCCTTCAAGAATTCGTCCATGCGCGGGTCGCTCTCCTTCTTCTCGCTCTGGCGGAAGGTGAAGCCTGCGAGCACCGGCTCTTCGATGTCGTGGTTGCCGTAGCAGGCGTAGACGCCGTATTTCGACCGGATGCCGCGCAGCGTGGTGACGATGGTCTCAGGGTCTTCCACCGCCTCCCACTCGTTATCGAAGATGTCTCCCGCGATGACGACGAGGTCGGCGTCCTGTTCGTTGATCCTGTCTACCATCTGCTGCATCTGCTTTTCGCCGATGTTGTAGCCAAGGTGCAGATCAGCCACGAGCACGACCTTCATCTCGTCCATGCCCTCAACAGTCTTATCGACCGTCACGTCATACGGCGTCACGTGGATGATGCGCGCGTTGACGACGCCCCAGATGGATGCGATCAAAATGACCAGCGCGCACACACAGCCCGCGATGCGGTGCATCTGTGTCGTGACGAAAATGTGCTTGAACGGCAGCACGTACCCCAGCAGCAGCCGCAGCAGGTCCGCCGCGATGACCGCGAGCAGCACATACAGCAGTACGCCGAGCCAGTAGTTGCCGATGAGCTTCATCACGCGCCGCGCCCGCCCCTCCGGCAGGAAAAACGCGATGACAATGGAGCAGACCAGAAACGCCTGCACAGCCACGGGCAGCGCCCAGTGGCGCACTGTGCGGAAAAACGGGAACCAGGCTTTCACCCAGCCCATCACGCGGCGCAGTAAATAGTAATTCGCCAGCAGGTACACCGGCGCAAGCAGAATCGCGATCATGTCAACGCGGGAGCATCGCTCCCCTCGCTTCCTTTCGAATCAAAAATCTTCGGTCATCATAGCACGTTTTTCTATCCATTGCAACGCATCCCCGCAGTTGACATTCCGCATGCGGCATGATACCTTTAGAGTCGAAAAATAACATGGATCAAGGAGGACGATCCGATGAAAATGCTCGAAACCATCCACATTCTCCCCGTGCGCGCGGAGAGCGCTGCGCCCGCGCCGCTGCGCGGCAAAAAGCTCGACCAGCGCGCCGTGCTGCAAGTCGTCCGCAAGGTCGACTGGAAAAAGGCCGGCCTCATCGCCGGCGGCGTGACTATCGTGTGCGCCGCAGCCGGCACAGCGAGCCGCTACAAATTCTATCAGGGCATCGTCGCACGCGAGCTCAAAAAGCAGCTCGCCCCGCTGAACGACAAGCTCGACGCCCTGCAGGCTGAAAACCGCATGCTGCGCGCGGAGCTTGAAAAGAAGAACGCCCCCTCCGAGGAACAGAACTGAACCAAAATTGCCCGAACAAATTCCAGTTCGGGCGATTTTTTGCTCTCCGCTGGCGCTTTCCCCCTCCGCATGGTAAAATGGGTGAAAACAGGACTGTTTTCCGCAAAAAGTCTTCATTGCTACCCACGGTTGCGCAATTGTCTACTGCAATACATGGCATTTTGCGCACACTAACGCTATGCTTTTTGCGAAAGGAGGAACCATGGCACTACCTGAAAAACTCTATGCACTGCGCAAAAAGAGCGGTCTTTCGCAGGAGCAGCTTGCAGAGGCGCTGAACGTCTCGCGTCAGGCCATCTCTAAATGGGAGGGCGGGGGTTCACTTAGATAAAGATACCACACCATTCCCACGCTGACTTTTGCTCAACCGATACAGCCGGAGGGCTGGATAACAAGAAAAGGCGGTATGCGCCCCGTGGAGGGGTAGCGTACCGCCTTTTCTTGTGGGGGTTTCCAAAGGGGGCAACGCCCCCATTTGGCACACGACTTTGCGAAGCAAAGTGTAGTGTGTTATACGCTCTGTCGGCGTTGCCGTGAAAATGCCGTTGCCGCCGGGGAGGGCAAGGGCATTTGAAGCGGCAGGAAAACAGGGCTGTGCTTGTGTGGCGTGGAGCCGCAAGCGCAGGTCTGTTTTCATCAGCAGACAGGGCGTATATGAAAGCCCCCGTCCCTCGTCCTACGCTCCGACTTGTGGACAAAATGTCCCGAAGTTGTGGCCACACTCCCGGAAAATCAGCAAGACAACGGGCAACCGTCAAGGCTGAAATGAACGGATTTACACCCGGCCTTGACCGCCACCCGCCGTCCCGCTGAATGAGTGGACAAGGCGGCCAATCCCGCAAAGTGCTTGGCCGCTCTCTTTCTGATTTTGGAGCGTTTTTCTCTAAAAATTGAAATGGGCGGGAAGCCATTTTAGGGCTTTCCCGCCTTGATTGCCTATCAGCAAAGACAGACGGGACTGTCAACGGCGGTGCATGAAATGCGCCGTTCATCTTGACCGTTGACTGGCTCGGATGTCTTTGCTATCCATTTGCGTTATTGCTCCCAGTTGTTTTCTTGAAGTAAAGAATATAATAATGTTGAATAGCTGCTGAGTGTATTTTGGACACGTCCGCTATATTCATTTTCAATAAAATCCAAATCATCCATATCTGTATGCATTATCAATCCATTCTTTTCTGTTTCGACAGGAGAACCATTTTCCCAGTTGTTTGCTTCAAAATATATGTACGGAATTCCTATGTCATTAAACGGTGCGTGGTCGCTTCTTTTTTGACCTGTAGGATAGGGATAATCGTTATTTCCGTCTGGTGGTAATTGTATGTTCAAGCCAATTTCCTTAACAATTTCGTAGGCTTTAAATACTGCTTCGGTATTATCAACAGTGCCGTTATCATTCACCTTACCGCCATACAAATAAAGATAATCCCCAGCGAGGACAGTATCAATGTTTATCATCAATATAATATTTTCTCTTTCCTTTTCGGAAAGTGATTCAACGTATGCCCTTGAGCCATACATTCCCGGTTCTTCTGAACCGAAAAATACATATTGAATAGTATAGTATGTTGGAGTGTTGACCATTCGCAGGACATTTTCCAAAGCAACAGATACGCCGGAGCCATTGTCATCTACACCATGTGTTCCAGCACTATCATAATGTGCGCCAACAATAATCGTTTTTTCGCTTTCTCCTTTTTTGGTTATCAAAATATTTTGACTTGAATTACTTTTTTCACCTCCATCGAATACATTTTGTATGGCTTCATCCATCATAGGCGTGGAATCATCTATTTCAAAAGACTCTATAGCTATGTCGCTTTCCGCATATCCACCATTTAAGAGGACGGACAAAATAAATACAGCCATTTCCGTTTCTTTTTCAGTGCCAGCAACGCGCCCCGGATAGTTTGATTGAATATGTTTTAAAAAATTATATGCGGGTATTCCATAATCATTTTGTTCGGGGGTTATCGAAATTTCTTGGGAAAGTGTTAGGTCTTTGGCTTCTTCAATCAGCTCTGTTTTTTTACTACCACACCCATATAAACCCGTACATAAAAAAGCACATACTAAAAAGCATGAAAGTATCTTTTTCATAAAATCAATCTCCTTTTTTCTCATCACTATCTTTTGACATTTGCGTCATCATTTTCTTCGCCAGCTGCTGGAATAGGTCGGCAGTTTCTTCGTCCATCGGCGCAAGCTGTCCGATCTGTCCGGTTATCATTGCTGTTACATCGTCAATGGAAAGCGGGTTTTGCTTCTGCTCCGACAGTGCGTCCCGCATGGCTTGGAACATAGCGGCGGTCACAGCTTCCCCCGGCTGTTCTCCGTTATCAATGTCTTTCTTAATATCCCGCAGGATAGCAAGGAACACATTTTTGATTTTCTCAATCTCTGCTTCATGTTCCCCCATCTTCTGGGCGTTCAAAAATTGTAAATCCTGCTTTGCTTCCGCCCGGTGTTCCGGGTGTTCTTTCATCAAGTCGGACAGGGAAGCCGTTGCCATCTCGATAAGCTGGTTACGTGCCATTATCCCCTTTGCCGCCGTGTCCTGAAAATAAATCCGTATCAAATCTATCAGCTTGGGAAAATTCCTGTGTTCCA
>ERZ809296.2915-NODE-2915-length-15383-cov-4.254763_pt1 | contig 15383 bp, 12 predicted proteins | sample MGYA00520511_ERZ809296 | MGnify/ENA primary metagenome ERZ809296 (study PRJEB31576, sample SAMEA3212662) | Homo sapiens | biome: human-gut; feature: human gut; material: fecal | place: Sweden | collected 2012 ... | reverse complement strand
AATGAATGTCATAGTTGGTCAGAACTTGCAGGACTGCGACTACCTCATCAACTATGACATTCATTGGAACCCTGTCCGCATTATCCAGCGGTTCGGACGAATTGACCGTATCGGCAGCAGAAACGACCATATCCAGCTCGTAAACTTCTGGCCGGATATGGACCTCGACGAGTATATCAACCTGAAAAGCCGTGTGGAGACCCGCATGAAGATCTCCGTCATGACGTCCACCGGTGACGATGACCTGATCAATGCCGAGGAAAAAGGCGACCTTGAATACCGCCGCGCACAGCTCAAGCGGCTGCAAGAAGAAGTCGTGGACATTGAGGACATGACCAGCGGCATTTCCATCATGGATTTGGGACTCAACGAGTTCCGCCTTGATCTGCTCGAATACATGAAGCAGCACGAGGACATCGAAACCGCGCCAAAGGGTCTGCACACCGTTGTTGGACAGACGGAAGATTCTCCTGCCGGGGTAATTTTCGTCCTCAGAAATATCAATGACAGCGTGAACATTGACAACCGGAACCGGATTCACCCCTTCTACATGGTCTACATCAGTGAAGAAGGTGAAATCGTCTGCGATTATCTCAATCCGAAGAGATTGCTCGACACAATGCGTCTGCTCTGCCGTGGCAAGAGTGAGCCTTGTGCGGAGCTTTGTAAGCGGTTCAATGATGAGACAGACGACGGGCGCAAAATGGGTGAAATCTCTGAGCTGCTGAGCGAAGCGATCAATTCTATCATTGACGTGAAAGAAGAAAACGACATTGACAGTCTATTCAAAAGCGGCGGAACTTCCGCCCTGCTCAGTGCAGTGTCAGGGCTGGATGATTTTGAGCTGATTTGCTTCTTCGTCGTAAAATAAGGAGGGCTTGTAATGCTTGGATTTCCTGCATCTACGGAGTTCAACAAAAAAATCCCGAAGCAGAAGTTCTATGACAACCTTGACATTTCCCCTGCCCTGCGCCGTGTGTTTGTCGATCAGATCCGGCTGGTGTACTGGCGAAACAAACTGGCAGCGTCCACGCTCAACATCGCCACAGGAGAAGCCGTAACCGAAATCGAAGTGTTCGAGGTGCGCCTAAACGATCCGCAGCTTGACGAAGCCGTGCTGAAACAAATCGACAAAGAGATCCCCTACCACATTCTCTTTGTTTTGACCTGTGACGGCAAGGCTCAAGCCTGGATCGGCTACAAGGAAGCTGCCACATCCGGCAGCAACGCCTTCAAGGTCAGCCGCTATTATCACACCGACTGGATGCCGGAAGACGAGCTACATCTTCATATTGACGGCTTAAACATGGATGCCGTCTATGAAAGCCTTGTCCGCCAGATTGCCGGGGACAAGCTGCAAACAGATTCCGGCGAGAGTTTGAAAGAGTCTGTCGAGCGGGATGAAAAGAAGAAGCAGCTCGAAAAGCAGATTTCTACGCTGGAAAACAAGATGAAGAAAGAGAAGCAGCTCAACCGGCGGATGGAAATGAACACAGAGTTAAAGAAAATAAAAAAGGTGTTGAATCATTGTAATGGATTATGAAACTCTCGGAGTAACAAAGATAGAAGAATTGATTGCCAAATCCGATTATTTAGTCCCGAATATAAATAAACATGATAAAGAACCATCGTTTGACGGGAATATTGAAGTTTACTGTAAACCAGGAAATACACATAACAAAGCCGATTTAATCATTCGTGTTCCCGTTCAAGTTAAAGGAAGCTGCAAAAACAAACACCCTAACACCATTCCTTTTAGTGTAGATGTATCTGACTTAGAGAATTATCTAGCTGCTGGTGGTGCTATATTTTTTGTCGTATACATTGATGAAGATGGAGATCGAAAAAGCGCATATTATTGTGAGCTTCTTCCGTACACTCTAAAAAAATCTGCGATGAGGCCAAAGGACACACTACGAAAACCATTCATCTGAAAAAATTTCCAACACGTAAGAAAGATATTTCTAACATATTGCTAAATTTCGCTGCGGATATGAAAAAGCAGTTTCCCGCCATTTCCGCCGAAAGTGTATCATTGGATGACTTAAGAAAAGACGGTAATCCAAAAGAACTCTCATTTAGTTATACGGACATTGAAGCCGATAAATCAAATCCAATTAAGTATTTGTTTAACCATCGCATTTTCTTATATGCAACATTTGAGCACGGTATCAAGCTACCAGTAGGACAAATCGAAGGTGTAAGTATGGCCTCACAGGTTTTTTACTGCCCAGTTAGTGTCGGAGGCCAATCGTTCTATGATCACTGTACGATAATCCATAGTAAGGACGGAGCTACTTGTCAGATAGGTGCAGGAATTACGCTCAGTACCGATGAAAAAGAATGTAAAACAAACATATCTCTTAACCTGACCGGAAGACTATCCGAAAGAATAAGAGACTTGGAATTTATGATTGAGGCATTATCGAACGATGGCTTTTCGGTAAATGGTATTTTTGTCGATTTGAGTACCGTTTCACAAGAGCAGAGAATCGCATTTAATAATTCTGAGGCTGTAGACCTGCTTTCACTATTCAAGAAGATACAGAAATTGTTAGAAATCCTTCACGTACAAAACGAATTAGACTTCTCAAAATTAGATAAAAAATCTATTCGAGACTTAAAGATGCTGATGGATTCAGTGATTGATAATAAAGAAGTTTCACTCGTTGATACAGATGCTTCCATAGGAATTGTTACCGTAGCTAATTTAAAAATTCTTGTGTGCGCCGCTAAGCAGAAAAGCGGTCTATTTATGATCCATAATTTCTATAATAGGTCTTTTGCCGCTAAAATGGTCATGACAAATGGTAAAGAAATAGACATACCCATTGGAATTACGCTAAAAAGGGACGCTCTACAAAAAATTGATAATGCCGATTTCAATAAGATAATTGACGAACTAAACTGTTTCCAAAAGACTACGGATGTGCTAGAGTTCACAGTTCTCTTTCTACTTGAAGTCATCCACGCTTATGACTTACAACCTGAAGAAACCAAGCGCACAAACTTGAGAGACGGTGCCACAAAGATTATAACTTGGCTCAAGGAAAATGATAACAACACATCTACAGAGATACATATTCTTAACGAATTGCAACTTATAAAAAGAGAACGCGGTCTCACTGATAGTGAGATGAACATACTCCATGAGATTATCGAAGATACTAAACAAGAAGATATAAAAACAGGCGCATACCTGCTTTTAGGCGATCAACTTTCTGCAAAAAGGCACTTTGATAGGATGGAACCTACACTTAGAGATCATTTTATAGGTTATCCTATATATCACTTTTGGAATAACAAGGAGGACGGCCCCAATGAATAAACTACGCATGGAATCCCCCGACCTAACCGCCCAAAACATAGAAAAACTCGCCGCCCTCTTCCCCAACTGCATCACCGAAGCCCCCGACGGGCGCGGCGGGATCCAACGCGCCGTCAACTTTGAGCTGCTCAAACAGATGCTCTCCCCCAACGTGATCGACGGCGACGAAGCATACGAGTTCACCTGGGTCGGCAAAAAGGCATCCATCGTAGAGGCCAACAAACCCATCCGCAAAACCCTGCGCCCCTGCCCCGAAGAAAGCAAGGACTGGGACACCACCGAAAACCTCTACATTGAGGGCGATAATCTGGAAGTCCTCAAGCTCTTGCAGGAGAGCTATCTCGGTAAGGTCAAGATGATCTATATCGACCCGCCGTACAACACCGGCAACGACTTCATCTATGCCGATGATTTTATGCGCTCACAGGAAGAAGAAAACGCGCAGATGGGAATGTACGACGAGGACAAAAACCGCCTGTTCAAGAATACCGACACCAACGGACGGTTTCATTCCGACTGGTGCAGCATGATTTATTCCCGGTTGATGCTGGCAAGAAATCTGCTAACGGATGATGGTGTTATCTTTATCAGCATTGATGACAATGAACAAGAAAACCTCAAAAAATGTTGCGATGAAGTATTTGGTGAAGCAAATTATATAACTCAAATCACTTGGGAAAAGCGATATACAAGGAGTAACAATGCAAAAATGTTTGCTTCTCTCGTTGACTATGTGTTTGTTTACAGAAAAAGTGCTGCTTTGTCTGTATTGAGAGAATCTCGTAGTGAGAAAAATGACTCCATTTATTCCAATCCTGATAATGATCCCCGTGGCGTATGGACAAGCGTTTCTTATGTAAATCCCGCAACACGCGAGCAGCGCCCGAATCTGTGCTATGAGATTGAAAATCCGATAACCGGCGCAAAGATTTCTCATCCAACAAATGCATGGAAATATGAATATACAACATATAAGCAGCATGTTGCTGATAAGAAACTCTACTGGGGAAAAAACGGCGAAAATCAATATCCTCGACTGAAAAAATTTCTCTATGAGATGGATGGTGGAATTGTTCCAGCAAATTTGTGGTACTACAAAGATGTAGGCACAACTGATGCTGCAAGCAAGGAACTCGCAACTTTGATTGGTCGTGCAATCTTTGACTTTCCCAAATCAGTTTCCTTAATTCAAAAAATGCTCGATATTGGCACTGACAAGAATTCTATAATACTTGATTTCTTTTCTGGTTCATCTACAACTGCTCATGCTGTTATGAGCAAGAACGCAGAAGACAGTGGACACCGCAAGTTCATCATGGTGCAGCTTCCCGAACCCTGCGACGAAAAGAGTGAAGCCTACAAAGCGGGCTACAAGAACATCTGCGAAATCGGCAAAGAACGCATCCGCCGCGCCGGGGACAAGATCAAGTCCGAAAGCCCCATGACCACACAAGACCTTGACATCGGTTTCCGCGTTCTCAAGCTGGACGATACCAACATGAAGGATGTCTACTATGCGCCGGATGACTATGATCAGGGGATGCTCGCGGGTCTGGAATCCAACATCAAGGATGACCGCACCGACCTCGACCTTCTGTTCGGCTGCTTGATTGACTGGGGTCTGCCGCTATCCCTGCCGTACAAATCCGAAAAAATCGACGGCTGCACCGTCCACACCTACAACGACGGCGACCTCATCGCTTGCTTTGACGCGAATGTTCCCGAAAGCGTGGTCAAGGAGATCGCACAGCGGAAGCCGCTGCGTGCTGTTTTCCGGGATGCTGGTTTTGCATCCAGCCCGGAGAAGATCAATGTGTTTGAGATCTTTAAGTTCTATATGCCGGAGGACGCCGACGATATTGGGAAGCGCGTGAAGGTGATTTGAGGGAAGAGAAGAAAAAACGCAACCAGTGGTTACGATTTTTCTTCTTCCAAGAGCGTACTTCATCCCAGCGCGGGAAGGATGTGCATTTATGAAAAATAATCAAGAAAATACAGCTATCAAAAGTGCTTTCTTAAAAAGTGTTTCTGATGTTCTTGTGCAGGCACGGAAAAATGCCAAAACTGCTGTCAACCTCTCTATGGTGTACGCTTATTATGAGATTGGCAGAATGATTGTTGAGGAAGAGCAGCATGGTGAAAATCGGGCAATTTATGGCAAGCAGCTTTTGAAGGAACTTTCAGCATATCTGACAGGCCAGTTTGGAAAGGGCTATTCCGCGGAAAACCTAAAACTCATGCGGCGGTTCTATCGTATCTATTCACATGATCAAATTGGGGAAACAGCATTTACCCAATTCGATCATCTTCCGTCCGTCAGTACGGGAAGAAAATTCTTCCTGAGCTGGTCGCACTATCTGAAGCTCATGCGGATCGAAAACATTGACGAACGGCACTTTTATGAAATTGAGTCTGTCAAAAATGACTGGAGCCTCAGCGAGCTAAAACGTCAATATAACAGTTCCCTTTATGAACGCCTTGCCCTCAGTACAGATAAAGACAGGGTTTACCGGCTGGCACTGGAAGGGCAGAAGGTCGAGACACCGAAAGATGCAGTGAAAGACCCATATGTACTTGAGTTTTTGGGACTAAAAGAGCTTCCGGAATACTCGGAAAGCGAGCTGGAAAGCAGAATCATTGACCACTTGCAGCAGTTCCTTTTGGAGCTTGGCACCGGCTTTGCATTTATTGGGCGCCAGGTACGCTTCACGTTTGATGAAGAACACTTTATCGTTGATCTGGTTTTCTACAATCGGTTGTTACGCTGCTTTGTCCTGTTTGATTTGAAAATTGGTGAACTTAAGCATCAGGATATCGGGCAGATGCAGATGTATGTCAATTACTATGACCGTAAAGTAAAGCTAGCAGACGAAAATAAAACGATTGGAATCATTCTCTGCCGCGATAAAAATAATGCAGTTGTAGAAATGACATTACCGGAAGATAATTCTCAAATATTTGCCAGCAAGTATGAAACAGTCCTGCCCAAAAAGGAGGATCTGAGAAAGCTACTGGAAGAACAGATTGTAACAGATACCAGAGGTGAAGACGATTGAAGCTCCAATTCAAACACCAAAAATTTCAGGCAGATGCCGCCAAAGCAGTCGTCGATGTTTTTTCGGGCCAGCCGTATCGCACCTCCACGTATAGAGTGGACCGTGGTGATGGTGATCAGCAGACACTTCTGGACGATTTCACCGGTTGGCGCAACGAACCGATCGTCCCAGAGCTGAACGATGGGATCATTTTAGAGCATCTGCAAAAAGTACAGCGGGCCAACCAGATCAAACCTTCAGAGCGGCTGGAGGGGCGTTATAATTTGACCATTGAGATGGAGACCGGTGTCGGTAAAACCTACACCTACATCAAGACCATGTATGAGCTGAACAAGCACTATGGTTGGAGCAAGTTTATCGTGGTCGTGCCCAGCATTGCCATTCGAGAAGGCGTCTATAAGACCTTCCAGGTAACGCAGGAGCATTTCGCAGAGGAATACGGCAAGAAGATCCGGTTCTTTATCTACAACTCATCACAGCTGACAGAAGTCGATCGCTTTGCTTCAGATAGTGCGATAAACGTCATGATCATCAACTCGCAAGCGTTTAATGCCAAGGGCAAAGATGCTCGCCGAATTTATATGAAGCTCGATGAGTTCCGTTCTCGTAAGCCTATTGATATCATTGCTAAAACCAACCCGATCCTGATCATTGATGAACCGCAGTCTGTCGAGGGAAAACAGACCAAAGAACAACTAAAAAAGTTTCAACCCCTCTTAACCCTGCGCTATTCTGCCACCCATAAAGCCGACAGCATCTATAATATGATCTACCGGCTGGATGCAATGGAGGCCTATAACAAACGGCTGGTCAAAAAGATCTCTGTGAAGGGCATCACCCAGTCCCGCAACACAGCCACCGAAGGCTTTGTCTACTTGGAGAGCATCAATCTTTCCAAAGCAAATCCCACAGCAACCATCCAGTTTGATTATAAAGGGGCAACGTCGATCCGGAAAAAGACAGCTACTGTCAACGAAGGATACAATCTCTACGATCATTCCGAAAACTTAGATGAGTACAAGGTTGGCTTCGTGGTAAAGGCCATTGACGGCAGAGATAATTCTATTGAATTTTTGAACGGAACCAAGCTTTATGCTGGAGATGTGATCGGAGCTGTCAGTGAGGATCAGATTCGACGAATTCAAATCCGAGAAACGATCCTCTCCCACCTAGAACGGGAGAGGCAGCTCTTCTATAAAGGCATCAAGGTCTTGTCCCTTTTCTTCATCGATGAAGTTGCAAAGTATAAGCAGTATGATCCGTCAGGCCATCCCTATAATGGTATCTATGCCGACTTATTTGAAGAAGAATATCAAGATATTGTCAGCTCTATGCAGCGCGAAATCGGTGACGAAGATTACCTGGCCTATCTAAATGCTATCTCCGCCCACGATACCCACGCTGGTTATTTTTCTGTGGACAAAAAGGGAAAACTTACAGACAGCAAGCTGAACAATCGAAAAGAAGGAACCACCAATGACGTGGACGCCTATGACCTGATTATGAAGAACAAGGAGTTGCTTCTGGATCGTGATCCGAGAAAGTCCCCCGTGCGTTTCATTTTCTCTCACTCTGCGTTGCGTGAAGGCTGGGACAACCCCAATGTGTTCCAAATCTGCACGTTGAAGCAAAGCGGAAGTGATATCAGAAAGCGGCAGGAAGTCGGCCGTGGCCTGCGACTCTGCGTCAACCAGGATGGAGAACGGATGGATACAACGGTTCTGGGCAGCGACGTTCACAACATCAACGTCCTGACTGTGATCGCCAGCGAGAGCTATGATAGTTTTGCTAAAAGTCTGCAAACTGAGTTGGCTGAAGCTGTCTCTAATCGTCCGCGGGCTGTCACTGCCGATCTCTTCAAAGAGAGAGTCATTACAGATACCTCTGGAAACGGGCAGGTCTTGGATAGCGCTACCGCAAATGCTATTTATTTTGATCTGGTCGTCAATGGCTATGTCAATAAAGAGGGTGCCCTAACAGACAAATACTATGGAGACAAAGCCAACGGTGCAGTGAAACTAGCAGAAGAAGTGGCCGACTGTGCTGCTTCGATTTTGAGTATCCTCGATTCGGTTTACGATGACCGTGTTATGCAGCCGGATAATGCCCGCGACAAAAATGTTGAGCTGCACATTGACCCAGATAAACTCGCCATGCCAGAGTTTCAGGCTCTATGGAAGCGGATCAGCCCCAAGTCTGTCTATGTAGTCAACTTTGATACAGAGGAATTGATTCAAAAATCTATTGATGCGCTAAACCGCAAGCTTCGCGTGTCAAAACTCTTCTTCAAGGTAGAAACAGGTTCTCTGGAAGAAATCAAATCCAAAGAATCTCTCTTAAACGCTACTTCCTTCTCAAAATCTCACTCAAACACTTACGATGTCAGCAAACGAGCAAAAACCAGTCAAAGCGTGAAGTATGATTTGATCGGTAAGCTCGTTGAAGAAACTGGGTTGACCAGGAAGGCAGTCGTAGGCATCCTGACCGGCATTGAGAAAACTGTTTTTCATCAGTTCAAGGAAAATCCAGAGGAGTTCATCTTGAAAGCAGCTGCCTTGATCAATGATGAAAAAGCAACTGCCATCATTCAGCACATCACATACAATATGTTAGATGAAACCTATCATACAGATATTTTCACAGAACCAACTATGAAAGGCAAACTCGATAGCAACGCAATGAAGGCCCAGCGTCATCTGTACGATCATATTATCTATGATTCTATCAACGAGCGAAATTTCGCTGCGGACTTGGATACCAATGCCGACGTTGCTGTCTACGTAAAATTACCAAATAGCTTCTACATCTCCACCCCTGTTGGCCGCTATAACCCAGACTGGGCCATTGCATTTTATGAAGGCACTGTAAAACATATCTACTTCATCGCGGAAACAAAGGGATCCATGCGTTCTATGCAGCTGCGTTTGATCGAAGAATCCAAAATTCATTGTGCCCGCGAACACTTCAGGGCAATCAGTGATGAAAGCGTCATGTATGATGTTGTAGATAGCTATCAAACTCTTCTAGAGAAAATCAAAATTTAAACCATAAAAAACTACTCTCCCCCGCTCTGAGTCAATTTGATGGCTCAGAGCGTTTTTTACCTTAAAATGTATGTATGTTTACATACGTACATACAAACATACATACATTATATTCTTTAAATTTTCACTTATATTTATTCCGCAATTATATAAATCGCTGATTTTTGAAATTTTTATTGACTCAAAGTATGAAAAATGCTATTCTATAAATAGAATATGGACTAGATTTAAGGAGTGTTGCTATCAACACTCCTGTCATTATTAAGGTGCAGATTGCGAGTTAATCGCTTAGCTTGGACCCCGCTGGTGGAGTCAAGGTAACGAGAGACGCGCAATCTTTTTATTTTTTAACAGTTATTGAGGCTATGAACTCATGCATATAAGAGGATGATCTTGTATAAGATTGTATTACAATGCTTTTATTGTAATATATAATTAAATGATGTATCGTTCTATTTGCCACCGGAGGTAGTTTAATAACTACTTTTCCTCCCATCTCAAAGAAAGAGAGGTGATGCGTATGCATTATATCCATATCGCATATCCACATATCCATACGTTACATCGCCTCCGGTGGCAGAACGATTAATGGCTAAGGCAAGTCAGTTATACTGAGCATCACAGCAGGACATTTTTCTTATGTCCAATTTTTGCTTAGTAACTGATAAGCCAAGTATAGACGCCTCTTTTAGCGTCTATACTAGCTACTATAGAAACAGAGTAGGCTTGTCTGAAAATAAATTATCTATTTGTGCGAGATTAAATCAATCTTATCTTAATAAAATAGTTAATGATAAAGTCAGAGACGTACCTATCGAAGTCCTAGTGAACATATCATTAGTGCTTCATTTGACACCGGAAGAAGTCATAGATTATTTCGCTCGGTGTGAGCGTGCTTTTTCTCCTGCTAATCCTATACATAAGTATTATTTGTATCTAATTTTCGTTTATTCTCAGAAACCAAAAAGTTATAAGTATCTATCAGCGACAGAGTTGTCCACAACTCTAACCTATGCTGATGATTATCTTATAGCACACGGCTTCCCTCCTCTACCAAATTGCAATCTGTGACCTTTAACACCTGCAACAGTTTGGATTTTCCCTATTCTGTTGCAGGTGTTTTTATTTGTTTTCGTTTCCACGTTTTCCCATTTATTTACAAAAAATTATTCCATTTTGGAATAAGTCTGCTGTATGCTCCTGTGTTATCCTGTACTTGCAATCGCGATTGATCCCCTGGCATTACAACTGGGCTGGCCAGCCCAAGCCTGCACACATTAGAATATATGCTTCAACAGAAAGGTTGGTAAACATGAAAATTACCGATTTACAAATCGATCTCAAGTCCCTCGGCAACAAGCTGTGGCTCGTGGAGGTTACTCCCGCGTATGCCTATCAAGACAATCACCGCACGGACACAATCATCGGCTACCGCTACACGGTAGCGCTCCCGGAGCGCAACCTGGACAAGATCAGCGTGCGCATCGACGGTGCCAAGCGCATGGATTCCCCCAACGGCTACGTCGAGGTACGCTTCGAGGGCCTGGAACTGTACCTCTACTGGTCTCGCGGTGAGTATCAGCTGGGTGCCCGCGCCACCAACATCCACCCCGTGGCGGCAAACACTAAGCCCTAATCTGTTAGGGCTGGGCTGGCGATGACGACAGGGTCGGCTAGGCCCCTCAAGGGCCTGGCCCCCTGGCGGTGGAGCTAGGCCAGTCCTTGCACCTAGGGGGTAGTATTACCCCCTAGGTGTAGCATGTAGCACCCACACTGATATAACACTCAGGAGGCCAATTATGGGCTACAACACACAAGGCCGCAAATGGGCCTTAGTCATCAACAATCCCCAGGAGGCAGGATTAGATCACAAGGCTATCGTTGATCTTCTGAAGCTCTTCTCCCCTGCCTATTACTGCCTATGCGACGAGATCGCAACGACGGGGACCTATCACACGCACGTCTTCTTTTATGCTCCGTCTCCGGTACGTTTTGGAACTATTAAGGGTAGATTTTCTACTGCTCATATTGAAAAAGCGTATGGTTCGGTTCAGGTAAACCGTGACTATTTACGTAAGGAAGGCCGTTGGACTGATTCTGAAAAGACAGAGACTTCCGTCCCTGATACCTTTGAAGAATGGGGCGAAATTCCCACGGAACGATCCGAAAAAAATCCCGAAATGTCCCACTTAATTGACAATATCCAGGCCGGAATGACCACCGCAGAGATTGTCTTAGACAACCCTAGCATGGCTTTTAAAGTCAACGAAATTGACGAGCTTCGTCAGGTCTTGTTGACTGAAAAGTACACGCCTAAATTCCGGCAGGTAGAAGTGTCCTACTTATACGGTGCCAGTGGCACCGGCAAAACGCGCGGTATCTTCGACAAACACCCCGCTGAGGATATTTGCCGGATCACAAACTACCGGGCCACCAAGGGGATCTCTTTTGATTCCTACCATGGGCAAAAAGTTCTTGTCTTCGAGGAATTTGATTCCCAAATTTCGATTGAAGAGATGTTGAACTACCTGGACGTCTACCCCCTGCACCTGCCCGCACGGTACAGCGACCGAATGGCTTGCTATACGACCGTCTACATCACCTCCAATTTGCCGTTAGAGGAGCAGTATCGTTCGGCCCAGGAGTACAAGCCAGAGACCTGGCGGGCCTTTCTCCGGCGGATTCATCACGTGATCGAGTATCTGCCGGATGGTTCCACCATTGTCCACAAGGAGGTCCAGAATCCCTATGGCTCAGAAACCTGAACACGAAGGGATCAGCAACCACACCACCCGCCGTCATCTATTGCTGCGCTTTCGCGCAGGTCTTGGGGTCCTGCAACAGGACCCCAGGGCGCGGCGGATTCTGGTCGGATTCCTTCTCATTGATTTGCTCCTCTTTTCCTTTCGCAAGCTTCTTTTTAGCTTCGATAGCATGGGAGACTTCGCGGGGCCGGTAGATGGCCTGCTCCGCCTAACTTTCTTCGCCTTGACCGTCTTAGGTATCCTGGGCATCATTCTCTACCTGGGCACCCCCAGCGGCAGTCTTGCCGCCCGCGAAGCCATGCGGAAGATTGGCCTGGTCAACCATGCCGGAGAAGTCCCCCTTCTTGTCTCCAAGGAGCAGGACAAGCACAACCCCCGCCTGACGATCTGGACCTTCGACCCGTGTGGCATCCCGCTTGGAGAGTGGGAAGACCATCAGGAAAATATCGAGGCTGGTCTAAACGTCACCATTGCAAAAATGGTCTGGGCCTCTGGTCGGGAGTTGATCCAGGTCTATGCTGTCCCGGCTATGAGCGACTTGCCCAGCAAGCTGCAATGGAGCAACGACTACCTCTCCCCTACCAGCTTCGTCCTGGTCCTGGGGCAAGGTCTGGCCGGACCGGTCACCGTAGACCTGACCAAAATCCCTCATGTGCTGCTCGGCGGCTCTACAGGGTCGGGCAAGAGCGTCCTGCTCAAGCTCCTGCTGATGCAGGCTTTACACAAAGGAGCCTCTGTCTTTATTTCTGACTTCAAGGGCGGCGTAGACTTTCCCCATGTCTGGCATGAGAGATGCCGGATGTGCTTTGAGGCGCACGATCTCCTGGAAATTCTGTCCAGGTTCGTCGATGAACTGGAAGGGCGTAAAGAGTTATTCCATAACATGGAGTGCCCCAACCTGGACACCTATAACTCGCGCGTCGATCCAATGCTTCGCCTGGGCCGCTTTATTTTCGCGTGTGACGAAATTGCCGAAGTGCTGGACAAAACCGGCCTGAACAAGGAACAAAAGGAGCTGCTCGGTCAGATCGAAAGTAAGCTCTCCACCATCGCCCGTCAGGGCCGGGCCTTTGGCATCCACCTGATCTTAGCCACCCAGCGCCCGGACGCTAACATCTTGCCCGGACAGATCAAGAACAACATCGACTGCCGGGTCTGCGGCCGCGCCGACAATGTCCTGTCGCAGATCATCCTGGACTGTGCCGATGCTGCCGACCGCGTCCCTAAGGATATTCCAGGCCGCTTTCTCACGTCCGACGGCACCCTGTTTCAAGCCTATTGGTTTGATGACAGCAAAGTATGAATAAGCTCGCCCCGACCTGGGAAATCTTACTATACCACCAAATACTAGGAGGTGTCTTTCCGTTGGCTCTCACCGCATGGGAGGGACAGGAGCGCCTAGAACAACGGCTGCTCATGACCCAGTTACTCAAACTCAACCAATATGCGCTAGAACATGAGCTGATTACAACTGAGATTTATAGAAAAATGGAACAAAGTATCATCGAAAAATACGGAACAACATAAAAACAGCGTATACGGCTGAACAAAACGGGCTGGAGAACTTCTCCGGCCCGTTTTCTCTCAATATAGAATTATCTCATGCCGACTAACTGGTATAAGCTACGGATGGCGTCCATCACAGTTTTCCAGGAAAGGTCAGCCGCATAGGAAAATTTCTTCCGGTACGCCGCCCAGAGCTTTTCCATCGCTGGACTGGCTTCGATCTCATCACAAACGGCCTGTGCATCTGCCAAATACTTTTCTGTCCCACGCTTTTTCGCTGTTGCAAGAAGGGCAGCTTCTAAATCGGACACAACGATGTTTTGCCCATAGAGCTGGCTCAGAATGTGTAAGTCATAAAAATCTCTCATCCGGGTGTTGGTCGTGGCGCGGGAAATCACTGTCTCCAGCTTCTCCGCTAAAACTGTTTCCAAATTATAGGCCCACAGCTCAATTGTGCGGTCCTCCAGCATCAGCTTGAAGCAATACTTCACCTCTCGCGGTGTGATCACATCGCCAGTGGAAATATCCAGTTTAAGTGGGGTAATAACATGGTCAAACTCCGTCTCCATGCTGACCCGGATGCCGGGATACTCCGCCTCATCCATGATCTCAGAAATGCGCTTGATCCGAAATTTTACGCCGTCGTCCAGTGGCACGGAAAGGATCTCGGTTATCATCCTCTCTACGTCCTCTGGGCTGACCGTTGTGCCTTTTACCGTGGTGTCCAAATCCATGGTGGAGCGGGCATCTAAGCCAACCAAAGCGGCCACCAGCATCCCGCCTTTCAAAATGAATTTGTCCCGGTACTCAGAAAGAGAGATACGTTCCAGGAAGCGCTCCATCATATAGTTCCGCATCAAAAGCTGTGCGTCTGCGACTTTCTCCTTGGAAAGATTGCGGATGAGGTCTTTGAGCTGCCGCGCTGTTTTTATCATAGAAGTACCTCCAAATACTGCCGGAGCAGTTTTTCCACTCGGAAGAGCTGCGCGTAGCGCATCAACTTCCGTAAGTCTTTTTCCCGTCTGGTTGCGTACTGCTTGAGGGCACCTTGAAAAGTCTGCATCTCGATCCCGCTTCGGCTGCGGACGATGTCACAAATGGTCCGTTCAGCATCGTAGACAGGGACGGGGTTGCCGAAAGGCGTCTTCATGGTGATCAGGCCCACGTCGTGCAGCGCTTTCTTAATGGTATAAACTTTGATCCCATCGGCTTTCAGGTTGGCGGGATTGTAGCCGGTTTTTACCGTGATGGAATACTGCTCCGGCTCCCGATCCGTCAGGTCATGGAAAAGCAACGCGCTCTCATGGGAAAAGACCGCCTGGGCACAACGGAGGTGAAGTAGGTACATGGCATCCGTCCAGGCATCGGGGGAGAGATAAATGCCATGGGCGACCTGTTCGAGTCCGCGCTGTCTGGCATAGGAATAGAACATGGGCTTGGTCATGCCAAGCTGCAACGCCTGACTTGTTTTCAGGATACCATTGTTTCGCTCAAACAGAGCGTCTAACTGCTGAAAGGTCGTCATACGTTCACTCCTTTCCTGCTAATATTATATATGAAATTAGCAGGAAAGTAAACTTTCCTTTTTGACCAAATTTTACACCCGTACTCGCTTGCATAACCAGCCCATAACCAGCCATTCTAAGCCCAGAACGACACAAGCTCGTTCCGGGCCGGTGCCAGG
>ERZ809296.2909-NODE-2909-length-15412-cov-7.956437_pt1 | contig 15412 bp, 13 predicted proteins | sample MGYA00520511_ERZ809296 | MGnify/ENA primary metagenome ERZ809296 (study PRJEB31576, sample SAMEA3212662) | Homo sapiens | biome: human-gut; feature: human gut; material: fecal | place: Sweden | collected 2012 ... | reverse complement strand
GCCAACCCGATGCCGGAGATCGCCAGAGATCGCAAGGACGGAAGCGCAGTTGAAAGCGCGGAGCAGCAGAACAAGCGGGAAAGGACGTGGGATCTGAATGAAGGTTACACCGCTGAAAAAACAGAGTAAGAAAAACCAGCGCAAATTTCATGCAGCCAAGCGCGGTTCATGGAACGGCGTCTCCCCAATCACCCGTGTTGTGCAGAGCAAGCGGATTTATGACCGGAACCGCACAAAGCAGGAAAGCCGTCAAAGTGGAGATCGTTGACAGAATCGTGCAGACCGCACAAAATTCCATAAATCCCACAATATCTTTTTTGGTTGCACAGCAGCAACCAGCAGTATGAAGCAGCAAGCTCCAAAAACCTTGCCCCAAAAAGCTGAAACCATTGAAAACACTAGAAAAACCGCTGATATCTTAAATTGGTGCAGCTTGCCAAAAAGAAATGCCATCCAAATGGATGGCATTTCTTTTTGGAATATGGGCCCCGCAGCGAACTCGTGGTTCGATCGCAAGCATTTTGCCGTCGACAGACGGCCGCGATGCAACGCATCGCAGCTTTTGGCGCAGCCAAAAGAAAATGCGCAGGGACACGGAGGCGGCCCTGCCGCCGGAGTACTCCCGTACGCCCGATTTATCTGCTGATCTATAATGTTCTGACAACACAAAAAGAGGCGCCATCCAAACGGATGGCTTTTCTTTTTGGAATCCGGCTCCTGCAGTGCCCCCTGCCGGTCACGATTTTTTGATCGCTATTCTTCCGAAAGTGTGGTAATTTATTTGTGCTGCGAAGAAGGAGGCGGAACACCATGATCTATGTCATGTCTGATATCCATGGGCAGAAGCGGCGGTTTGATTCCGTCATGAGGCAGATCGGCCTGCGGGCTGAGGACACGCTCTATGTCCTTGGCGATGTGATAGACCGAAACCCCGACGGCATCGGGATCCTCCGCCGGATCATGGCGATGCCAAATGCCAACATGCTTCTGGGCAACCACGAACTGATGATGATGAACGCGCTTTATTACCCTCCCCCAACGGATGAGGACTGCCCGGGATCCTACTATGAACGCAAACAGGCTCTGTGGTATCGAAACGGAGGGCAGGTCACGCACGACCATCTGAAGCGTATAAAGAAGACTGTTCGGCAGGAGATCTTCGAATACCTGGACAAGCTGCCGCTCAACGTAGAGCTGGCGGTGAACGGCAGGCCATACATCCTGACGCACGCGGCCCCCGCAGACTTGTACGAGGGGTACAGCGGCAAATACAAATGTGCGCGGGATTTCGCTGTCTGGATGCGATTTGAGAAATTTCCGGTTCTGGAGGGCCGGACCGTCATCTTCGGTCACACGCCGACCCACCATTTCCAATCCGACGATCCCATGGCAGTATGGGATGCTCCCGGCTGGATCGGGATCGACTGCGGCTGCATGCTCCCCGAAACAGGCGATCCTCGCTCAGGCCTCCGCGGCCGACTGGCGTGCCTCCGCTTGGATGACATGCGGGTCTTCTATTCCGAGGAACCGCAATGCGGTGATCCTGAAGAAGCGGAAAATCAGCGCAGCGGATGCGCGCAAAAACATACATAGATGTGTCCTCTTGATACAAACGCCCATCATCCCGCCGGATGGTGGGCGTTCTTTTCGCTCCTCCCCGGTCCGCCTCCCTGATCCTTGTTGCCCTTGTACAACAGTTTACGGAAAATGCGGTGGAATCTTATTGGAATTACCGATTGCGGAATGGGGCGAAATCGTGTAGTATATTAGCGTGGTAAATCGGTAATTCAATAAAGCAGCACATGCAGGAAGCTCACCGGCTTCCCGGCCGCTGCGGACCGTTCCGCTTGCAAGCCGGACAGAAAGGAGAAACCAACATGAAATCTCTCACCAAACGGGCCCTGTGCCTCTGTCTTTCCCTGATCCTCGTATTTGGTCTTGCCGCCTGCAGCGCAGCAGGCAGCAAAAAAGCGGAGCGGCTGTCTCTCGATGCCCGCCCCGACGCGCCCAGCGAGATCCCGGAGGGGCTCGACATCGACTGGAACGCGCGCTACACCTTCGCAGAGCTGGAAGCGCAGCTCTCCCAAATGGCCGAACAGTATCCCGACATCACCGACCTCTATTCCATCGGCACCACCTGGCAGGAGCGCGATCTCTGGTGCCTGGAGATCACCAACAAGGCGATCCCGGCCGAGGAGAAAACAGGGATCGGCGTCTTCGCCAACATCCACGGCGGCGAGCGCGAAAGCGCCTCCTCTGCCATGTACACCGCCTGGTGGCTGACGCTCTGCTCGGACGACGCCTATGTCAAGGGTCTGCTCGACGCCTACACGATCTATGTCATCCCGGTCATCAACCCGGACGGCTATGAGCAGTCCTTCGTCGTCAACACCCGCCCGAACCTGCGCCCGCAGGACGCAAACGGCAACAACATCCCCTTCAGCGATCCCTACACGGACATCGACGGCGACGGCTTCATCGCCACACTCTATCGCGGCAAGGCGGACGACACGCCGTCGCGGGATCTCCCCATCTTCGGCATGGAGAGCCCGGACTGGGATGAAAACGGCGTGCTCGGCGACGATCCGCGCACCAGCGGGATCGACATGAACCGCACCTTCGATTACCAGTGGAACCGGTATGACATCGAGACGAAGGACGGCCAGCAGGTCGGCAATGTGAACTGGACCACCGCCGGCACCGCCCCCGCCACCGAGCCGGAGATCCAGGCGCTGCAGCGGTTTTTGTACACGCACGACATCGACGCCCTCGTCTCGCTGCACACCGGCATCCAGTCCGTCCTCTACCCGTGGTGCTATCGCGCCTACGACGCGGAAAACCCCGACGACGCCGAGATCCCGTTCATAAAGCAGACCGCCGCCCAGATGGCGCAGGCCTTCCAGGACTACACCGGCCGCGGATTTTACAGCATGAGCTCCAATGAGGATTACCCCACCGCCGCCGAGCTGATCGACTACGCCTATGGCCGCTACAACATCCACGCCTACACGATCGAGGTCTACAGCCCCGGCAAGTCGGAGAACGGCGACATCAGCAGCTGCAAGTGGGAAAACACCATGCCCGAAGCGAAGTGGGTCTTCTACTCCCGCGATGAGATCCGGGACACGCTCGGTCTGGACCCGGACGCCATCACCGACAAGGACGGCGTGGGGCTTGCCGCCGACGAGGGGCTGTGGTTCTATACCAGCCCGACCAACCAGATGGTCAGCCGCGCGCCCGAGGAGCAGGACGTCATGGTCCGCGGCTGCCGCGACGCCATCCTGACCATGCTGGAAAGCGAGCCCAGCGGAGCCGGCTATCAGAACCCGGGCTTCTACAAGTAACGCTCCACAGAAACGATAAAAAGAACGCCATCCACCCGGATGGCGTTTCTTTTCTATGTATGTGTTTACCCCATCCCCTGCAGGACGGCTGCGGCGCGGTCGGGGTAGTCGGTGATCAGGGCGTCGGCGCCGACGCTGGCGAGGTAGGCGAGGTCGGCTTCGTCGTTTACGGTCCAGTACTGCATGGCAAGGTCATGCGCATGGGCGAAGTTGATGATGGTCGTCGTTCCCAGATTCAGGCCATAGCTCTCTCTTGCGTCACCGAAGGGCAGCTGGAGCACGTCGTAGGAGCAGGTGAAATCCTTTTTTCCCGTCAGGGCGGCAAAATAGAACTGCACGACCTCCTCCGGGCTGGCGCTGCGGTGGGTATCGGGGTAGTTGGCCGTGATGTAGGCCGCGACCTCGTCGCGGAAGCTGCCGATGATGACCCGGTCGAGCAGTCCCCGCTCTTTCAGCGTCGCGTACAGCTGATCCGCCGCGGCCAGACCGGTCTCGCCGCCGTCCTTGATCTCAATGATGTAGCGGAATTCCCCGGCCGCGGTCAGATAATCCAGCACCTCGTCGAGGGACAGGATCCGCAGCTCGTCCGGCACGGCCTCGCCGTGGAGGCCGGCATACGGCGCCTCGCCCGCGTCGGTCACAAACTGCGCCGCCATGTTCAGCTGCTTGAGCTCTGAGAGCGTCTTGTCGCGGACGAGGACGTTCTCCGCGCCGAATACGGCCGCTGCGTCCGACACGCGGTCGAGCGTGGCGTCGTGCGAGAGCACCAGAATGTCGTCCGCCGTCATATGCAGGTCGAATTCAAAATAATCCACCGCAAAATCCGGATTTTCCACGCAGCCGCGGAACGCGGCCAGCGTCTCCTCCGGATAATCGCCCGCGCCGCTGCGGTGCGCCGAAATTGCCGTTTCGCCGGTGATGAAGGGGTTGTCCGTGTCGTACCGCTTCACGTTTTTCGGATCCGACCGGTGGAAAAACTGCGCGATGCCGACGATCGCGATCACCAAAACCACACACAGCAGCACCAACAGGCATCTGCCGATCACTTTCCATGCTTTCACTGTCATTCTCCTAACTGTCGGTTTTTGTATCAGGAACATTATAGCATACCAGCCGCGGCTGTCACGTAAAATGTTTCTTCATTCTATCTGAAGTTTCTGCGCAGGTTCTGCGGCGGCTTTTCCGGCGGGGCGTTGCAATCGGGAATGGACTGTGGTACTGTAGGGGTATCAGATCCCTGCACAGGAGCAGCGGCCGGATTTACGGACCTGCAAAGATGAAGGAGGAACCAGCATGCTGAACAAATTCTGCAAGAAGCCATTGTATGAGGTGACGCGCACGATGGCGCGGGTCGCCATGGGCGTACAGAAGGCGGAGACGGTCATCAAAAACGCCCGTCTGGTCAACGTCTGCACGGCGGAGATCCAGGAGGGCATCGACGTCGCGATCGCCGAGGGCCGCATCGCGCTCGTGGGCGACGCATCGCACTGCATCGGGCCGGAGACAAAGGTCATCGACGCGGGCGGCCAGTACATCGCGCCCGGCTTTATGGACGGGCATATCCACGTGGAATCGTCCATGATCTCCGTGGGCGAATACGCGAAGGCAGTCGTCCCCTGCGGCACGACGGGCATTTTCATGGACCCGCATGAGATCTGCAACGTCTGCGGCAAGGACGGCGTCCGGATCATGATCGAGGACGCGAAGCGCTCCCCGCTCAAGGCCATGTCGAACGCGCCCTCCTGCGTGCCGGCGGTCGCCGGGTTTGAGGATACCGGCGCGGCGATCCGCGCGGACGATATCCGCGAGATGATGACCTGGGACGGCATTATGGGTCTTGGCGAGATGATGAGCTTCCCGAACGTGATCGGCGCGGAGGAAAACATCCACGCGGAGCTGGCCGAGACGCTGAAGTCCGACAACATCATCACCGGTCATTTCTCCATCCCCGACACCGGCGCGGCGCTGAACGCCTACATCGCCTCCGGCATCCGCTGCTGTCATGAATCCACCCGGGCCGAGGACGTGCTGGAGAAGATGCGCCACGGCATGTATGCGCTCATGCGCTACGGCAGCGCCTGGCACGATATGCCGGTCATCATCAAGGCCGTGCTGGACAATAAGATCGACGACCGCTTCGCCTGCCTGATCTCCGACGACACGCACCCGGACACGCTCATCAACGAGGGCCATCTGGACCACATCGTCCGCTGCGCCATTAAGGAGGGACTCGACCCCATCAAGGCGATCCAGTATGTGACGATCAACGTCGCGACCTGCTTCCGCATGGACCACGAGATGGGCAGCATCACGCCGGGCAAGTGCGCGGACATCGTGTTCTTTGACGATCTGCAGGACATCCGCATCACCCGGACAATGATCGACGGCGACGTCGTGGCGGAAAACGGGCAGATGTGCGTGGAGATCGGGCCCGCCAACTTCCCGGAGCACGTCTTCCACACGATGCACGTCGGCCACCCGATCACGGCCGAGAGCTTCCGCATCGCCGCACCGGCCGGAGCCGGCAAGACGGTCAAAACCCGCGTGATCGAGATCATCCCGAACCGCGTGGGCAACTACGAGCGGCTGCTCGACCTGCCGGTCAAGGACGGCTTTGTCGAGCCGGACGCCGGGCAGGACGTCATGAAGATGGTCGTCTTTGAGCGCCACCACGAGACTGGCACGAAGGGCGTCGGTTTCCTCAAGGGCTTCGGCTTCAAGAAGGGCGCGATGGCGCAGACCGTCTCCCACGACGCACACAATCTGCTGGTCGCGGGCACGAACGACACGGATATGGCGCTGGCGGCCAACACGCTGGTCGAATGCGGCGGCGGCATGTGCGCGGTCGCGGACGGCAAGGTGCTGGCGGTGGTGCCGCTGCCCATCGCGGGCCTGATGAACGATCTGCCCGTGCGCGAGATGGCGGAGCTGGTCGCGAAGCTCGACGCGGCGTGGAAGCAGATGGGCTGCGTGATCAACTCGCCGTATATGACGATGGCGCTGGTCCCGCTGGCCTGCCTGCCGGAGCTGCGGCTGACCAACCGCGGTCTGGTCGACTGCCGGACATTCCGCTTCGTCCCACTGTTTGCGGAGGAATAACGAAAAACCGGGCGCGGGAAGCTTTTCCGCGCCCGGTGCTGCAAAAAACCGCTGCCCGAGGGCAGCGGTTTTTGTATTATCTGCGGATCAGCAGGACGGACAGGTCGTTGACGTTGGTGCCGGTCGGGCCGGTCAGGATCAGACCGCCGCAGGCCTGCAGCGCGTGGTAGGCGTCGTTATCCTGCAGCACGTCGGGGATCGAAATGCCCTTTGCCGCCAGCGCCGCGCAGGTATCGCCGTCGCAGTAGCCGCCCGCGGCGTCGGTCGGGCCGTCGGTGCCGTCGGAGCCGAAGGAGAAGACGGCGGTATCGCGCAGACCGGCGATCTCCTGCGCGGCGGAAAGCGCGATCTCCTGATTGCGGCCGCCAAGACCGTGGCCGGTCAGATGGACGACGGTCTCGCCGCCGGCGATGTAGGCGAGCGAGGTTTTGCTGTCCTGGCGGCACTGCGCGATGGAGGCCAGGAAGCTGCCCGCGTCACGCGCGGTGCAGCGCAGGCTCGCCGTCAGGATGACGGGCGTGTAGCCGAGCGCCCGGGCCGTCTGCTCGGCGGAGGCGCAGAGCTGGCGGACGCTGCCGGTGATGTGAGTCTCGACGTTCGTGAGCGTCTTCGGCGTCTCCTGCGCCAGAAGCTCCAGCGCGCGGTCGGAGAGCCGCAGGCCGTATTTTCGCACCACCTCCAGCGCCTGTGCGCAGGTCGACGAATCGGGATAGGCCGGGCCGGAGGCGATCATATCCAGCGGATCGCCCAGAATGTCGGACAGCACGATGGAAAAGACCTTCGCGGGCAGGCAGCGCTCGGCGAACCGGCCGCCCTTGACCGCGGAGAGGCGCTTGCGCAGCGTGTTCATCTCCACGATGTCCGCGCCGCAGGCGAGCAGCTGCTTCGTGACGTCCGCCATCTCCTCCGCGGGGACCAGCGGACTTTCAAACAGAGCAGAGCCGCCGCCCGAGAGCAGGAACAGCACGGTATCCCGCTCGCTCAGCCCGCTGACGAGCTCCAGCGCGCGGCTCGTGGCGCGGTAGGAATTCTCATCCGGCACGGGGTGGCCCGCCTCGAACAGCTCCAGCGCACCGATGGGGCCCTTGACATGGTCGTATTTTGTGATGACTGCGCCGCCGGTGATCGCCGCGCCCAGCACGTCATAGGCGGCCTTGGCCATCTGCCAGGCGGCCTTACCGGCAGCGATCAGGACGAGTCGGCCCTCCGGCTTCTGAAACTGCTCCAGCGCGCGGCGCACGGCGGAATCCGGCAGCGCGTCGGCCAGCGCCTTGTCGATGATGGCCTGCGCGTCTTGTCTGAGAGTTTGCATGATAGTTCCTCCTTCGCTTGGGGGCATTCTATTCGTTGTCCCCATTATAAAAAGCATCCCGGGAAAAAGCAAGGACGAAAAGGGTTAAAAAGCGGGTTAAGGCAAGCCTGCACAATTCGGCAAGCAGATTCGGCGAGAGATTTTCCGTCAAGCCAAGATTTGAAAAGCGCAGGAATACTGTATGTATTTCAAGCTTTTCAAACCGCAGGATTGGCGGAAAAGATCCGCCGAAGCGCGCGGACGCAATTGTGCAGGGTTGCCTCAACACAGGGTTAAAAAAGTTAAAAAGCAGGGGATGGGCGAACCCATCCCCTGCGGGGAATCAGAACGATCAGTGCAGGAACAGGGACACGATAAACACGCCGATGATGGACACGACGCCGATGACGAGCGTGCCGAGCGTCTGCGTCTTGTAGCCGTCCTGCGGGGTCATCTCGCCGAAGTTGGTGACGACCCAGAAGTAGGAGTCGTTCGCGTGCGACACCGTCATGGCGCCTGCGCCGATGGCGATGACCGTCAGGCAGGACAGCGCCGGGGAATCCAGCCCCAGGACCGGCAGCAGCGGCGCGACGATACCGGCCGTGGTGGTGATGGCGACGGTAGAGGAGCCCTGCGCGGATTTGAGGATGGCGGCCAGCAGGAACGGGAAGAAGATGCCGATACTCTCGAAGATCTCCGCGTTGGCCTTGATGAAGTTGACCATGTCGGAAGACGCGATGACCTTGCCCAGCACGCCGCCGGCAGCGGTGACGAACAGGATGGGGCCGACGGTCTTCAGCGTGTCGTCGGTGAGCTTGTAGAAGTCCTTGCCCTTATTGGCGGCAAAGAGGCTGATGATGGCGATGATGCAGCCGACAGCCAGGGCGATGATCGGCGTGCCGAGGAAGCTGATGAAATCCGCCTTGACGCCCGCCATGGAGAACGCGGAGGCCAGGCCCATCAGAATGATGGGGAGGACGATCGGCGCAAATGCGAGCCAGCCGCTCGGCAGCTTGCCAAACTCGGCCACGAGCTGCTCATAGGTCTTGACGTCGCCGTCCGCGACGATGTCGTCGGCAGCCTTGACCTTCTTACCGATGTACTTTGCGAAGAAGTAGCCCGCGACCAGCGGCGGGATGGAGCACAGAGCGCCGAGGCCCATGACCAGCAGCAGATTATCGCCGCAGCCCAGCGTACCGGCAGCCGCGATGGGGCCGGGTGTGGGCGGGATGAAGCAGTGGCTGATGTACAGGCCCATGGACAGTGCGACGGACATCGCGACGCTCGACGCGCCGGTCCGGCGGGCCATAGCCTTGCGGATGGGGTTCAGAACGACGAAGCCGCTGTCACAGAACACGGGGATGGAGACGATCCAGCCCATGAGCTCGATGGCAAGCTCCGGATGCTTTTTGCCGACGAGCTTGACCACGCAGTCGGCCATTTTGAGCGCCGCGCCGGTGCTCTCAAGCAGCGTACCGACCAGAGCGCCGAAGATGATCACGATGCCGATGCTCGAGAACGTGCCCGAGAAGCCGGCGCCGATGACGTTGGCAATGCCGCTGACGGTATTGCCGTCGGCGTCCGTGGTGTTGACCAGCGGAATACCGGCGATCAGGCCGAATACCAGAGAAATGGCCATGATCGCGAGGAACGGATGGATCTTCAGCTTGCTGATGCAGAAGATCATCAGTGCGATGGCAAGAATGAAGACAATGATCAATCCAATGCCAGTCATAGATGTTTCCTCCCTGTTTTTCTCTTTTTATGGGTTTTTGTGGGGCGTTTCCCATGCACACAGTATAGCAGTGCCGCCCGAAAAATCCATATCGAAAAGCAACAAATTTTTTCTGATTTTCTGTTGAAAATCACAAGCAGTTCCTGCATATCAAAAGCAGAGATACCTGTTGAACGCAGGTATCTCTGCTTCGATCAGTGTCTATCGAGGCGGGCGATCATGCTCTGTTCCTCAGCTTTTATCCGTGCAGTATTTCCAGCAGCGGCGGGATAGCACGATCATCTGCTCCAGACTGATATTTTTGTCGGGGCAAAAGTCTCCGCGGCTGTCTCCGCCCAGAATGCCCATCGCGGACAGTGCTTGTACGGCGTCGAGGGCCCATGCGGAGATCTCTTTTTCGTCTGCATACGGCCGCGTCTGCAGATCATCCGGGATCAGTTGTTTCCCCGTTTCCCGCTCCAGATACTGAAACAGCCGATACAGCATCGCCGCGTATTCCTCGCGCCTGATATGATTTCCCGCGCCAAAGCTCCCGTCGGCATAGCCGGTCACGATCCCCGCGGAATAGGCTTTTTCCGCCTTTTCTTCGAAGAATGTATTTTCCATGTCTGGAAATACACCTTCCGCGGTATTCGGCAGTTCCTTTTGCAAAACCGTCTCCGTGAGCTTCACGAGATACCAGACCGCCTGTCCGCGATTTCCCGCGCCCCTCAGATCGCCATGCAGAGCGTCCGGAAGGATCCCCGCCTCCTCCGCCGCGAATGCCTCCTCCTTCGCCCACGAGCTGAGCACAGGCTCGTCATTTGCCGACACAGCACAGCAAAGCATCATAAGCATCCCGCTCAGCATTGCTGCTAAAAGAAGATGCCTTACAATGGCGCTTCTAACTCTCCCATTTTTACTCGATAAAATACGAAGGTGCGTTTTCATTGAGTATCTCCTTTCAATCGTACTGCCAATCATCAAATATTTCATCTGGTCTTATTTTCGCGCTCACGTTCTATCTTTTTTCTTTATATTTATAAGCGTGAGCAGCAAAAAACCACAATGATCCTTGCTATACTTTTTAGCACTTTCTCGAGCGGCGCTCCTTTGTAGCTTAGCAGCCACAGCAAAACCGCCCCTGCAATCGCCAGTATCGTCAGTACTGTTTTTTCGTTTTGTTCATGGTGAATTAATTGCTTGTTAATCTTTCCACTCAAAATCAAATCCGTTTTCATTTGGATCCGGCATTTCGACAACATCGTACTTTACGTTGTCACCTTGATTGTCCGCCTCATCAGCTTTTTTGTTTTCCGCTGCAAACCATACGCAGGCAAAGGCAATCACGACGATCGCCAGTGCGATCGCGATGGCCCTGATTTTTTGCTTTTTCTCACCTTCCTTTCCCGCGGGGGCCTCGTCCAGGGGCCTGTCGGCTTCGGGCTTTGCTGCTTCAGGGGGTTCCCCGTCTGCGGTATCGCCGAACAGCCAGTCTAGCGATACGCCGTAGAGCTTCGCCAGCGTCTTCAGCTTGTCCATGGTCGGCGTTGTGTCTCCGCTTTCCCAGCGGGAGACCGCCTGCCGGGATACACCGAGCTGATTGGCCAGTTCCATTTGCGAGAGTCCGGCCTTGTTTCTTGATACGATCAGTTTTTCTCTGAGCGTCATACCCTTCACACTCCTGATTTTACATGAATATTCTGTAAAAAGTAAACCACATATTGGTTGCATCGGGGGCAACTCTGTGTTGCCTCTTGCGTGTTCCGGTGTTTTCCCTGCCGAAAGCGCCGCGCCCCGCGCTGCTTTTGGCGGCGCGGGGCGGTTGTCGGTTTATGTGTTGGCGGCCGCGAGGATGGCGGCGGCGTCCGGGAGCCGGGTGATGGGGACGAGGGGCTGCGGCTCGTCCGTGAACGAGCCGATGGGCTTCTCAAACCAGACCACATCGAGCCAGCGGCCGTTTTTGTAGCCGGTATTGCGGTAGGTACCGAGCGTGCGGAAGCCGAGCTTTTGGTGCAGAGCGCTGCTGGCATCGTTCGGCATGGTCACGACGCCGTAGGCCGTGCGCACGCCCTGCTTCTGCAGCAGCGCGAGAAGGACGGTATAGAGCTTCGTGCCGAGCCCGCGCCTGGCCGCGTCGCGGCTGACGTAGACCGACAGCTCCGCGTTCCAGCCGTAGGCCGCGCGCTCCTGCGCGCGGTGGGCGTAGGCGTAGGCCAGGACGTGCCCGTCCTCCTCCGCGATCAGCCAGGGATAGACCGCGCCGTAGCTCCGGATGCGGCCGGAAAACTCCGCCTCGGACGGCAGGACCGTCTCAAAGGTGATGGACGTATCGATATACTGCGCGTAGACGGCAAGACAGGCCGCGGCGTCGCCGGGGTCCGCAAATCGGATGTGCATGATCTGCCTCCCGCCCCTTCAGGGCACGATGATATCGATGGCGCGGCGCTCGTTGTGGATCTCCACTTCCGTGACGCTGCCGCCGAATTCTCCGTCGACGGTCCAGGCGACCGGCTCGTCGAATTCGAACCGCAGCGCGCCCGTCTGTGCGGAGATGAACGAATCGTTGTCGAAGTCCAGCCGCAGCGCGCGAGTCGCGGCCAGATTGAACTCCGCCAGATTTTTTGTCGCGCGGACCAGGATCATCTCATACAGGCCGTCGTTGAGCGAGATGCCGAGATCCCGCGTGGTCTTGAACCCGCCGACGGAGGTCGTGCTGGTCACGAGGCCGACGAGCACGTCGGCCTCCTCCTGATGATCGTCATAGGACACGCGCACGTGCGTGGGCTTGAGCCGGCCGAGCGCGCCCGCGCCGTTCATGATGTAGGCAAGACGGCCCCAGATGCGCTTGTCCTCCTGCGGGGTCTCATACGGCACGTCGGTAAAGATGCCGAAGGCCGCCACATAGGTGAAGAACCGGTCCGGCCCGAACGAGCCGATGTCCAGCGGGAACGGATGCCCGTCCATGATCTCCTGCGCCGCCCGGACGGTATCCTTGGACAGCCCGAGCGTGGAGGCCACGTCGTTGACGGTGCCGCCGGGGATATAGCCAAGCTTCGGCCGCTTTTCATACGGCAGGGCCATGAGACCGGAGACCGCCTCGTTGAGCGTCCCGTCGCCGCCGGTGCAGACGATCAGATCGTACTGCGCACCGCGCGCGGCGATCTGGCGCGTCAGATCGCGCGGGCCGGTGGTCATATGGACCGTGACCTCATAGCCGCCAGCGGAGAAGATCTCCAGCACCTCCATGAGCGTGCCGCGGATCTCCGCGTGGCCGGCGTTCGGGTTGATGAAAAACAGTAATCGCTTCATGCGGAAGGACCTCCCGGCGGGCCGCTCAGTTCTGCAGGATATCTGCGAGCGCTGCGTTCTGCACGCTTTCGGCCGACTCGAACTTCGCGGAGACCTCCTCCGAGACGTCGGCAGAGAGCTTGTTGAGATAATCGCTCTCGGCGCGGACATACCAGTACGGATGCTCGCAGACAGACGAGAAGTACATGACGTGATAGCCGTACTCGGTCTTCACGATGCCGGTGTCGCCGGGCTGGCGGGCGGCGTCGAAGCACCAGGCGTCGAACGCGTCGACCATCTGGCCGGGATAGACCTCCTCATACAGCCCACCGTTGGAGGCGCTGCCGGTATCGGCGGAGTTTTCCGCGGCCAGGAAGGCGAAGGAATCCTCGGTATGCTCGCCGGCCTTCCACTCGTCGAGCAGGGACTGCGCCTTCTGCTCCGCGGCGGTCCAGGCCGCGTCGGTGTAGGTGCCGTCGTCGTTCTTCTCCTCGGGGACGATGAGGATGTGGCGCACGTTCACCATGTTGACGTCGCTCTTTTCGATCGAGCTGGCGGCGTAGGTGTCGGCGTTCTCATCAAAATAGGCGCTGATGTCGGCCTCGGTGTAGGTCTTCGCCTCGACGAGCGCCTGCAGGTAGGCGGACGCCGTCAGATAGCGCTCGACAAAATCGTGGTAGCCGGTCATGGTCGCGGCCGGGCCATAGGCCGTCTGCAGATAGGCGTCGGCGCTTTCGTAGCCGTAGCTTGCCGCAGAGACGGTGACGGTATTGCTCAGGCCGTCGAGATAGTCCTGATCCTCCTCGCCGAGCTGGAAGCCGCTCAGCCGCGCGTCCTGCCAGAGGGCGGAGACGCTCTTGTAGGTGCTGACGGCGCCCTGCAGGAAATACTGCTGCCAGGTGAGCGTGTCGTCAAATATGCACATCTGCTGGTCAAAGGGCTTGGTGGTGTCGATGAGATAAGCGGCGTAGGAGCTGTAGGTGCTGGCGAAGGAATAGTACTGCTGCCAGTAGTAATACGGCAGATCCCGGTTCGTCAGCCGGTCATCGCCGCAGCTTGCGACCTCAAGGTTCAGGACCTCGTCGGTCAGGGCCTCTGCGTCCACGGTGTAGCTCACGCCGTTGCCGCCGGTCTGGGTGTCTTCCTCGCCGGTCTGGCCGTTGGTCTCATCCTCCGCGCCGGGCGTCTGGTCGTCCGGCTGGGCATCGTCCGGGGTATCGGCGGGCTCGGAGATCGTGGCGTCGCCGGGCTGGTCGGCGTCGGGCGTCGTCTGGCTGGGCTTGATCGTCAGGATCAGCACGAGCGCTGCGGCGATGATCACGGCTGCCGCGCCGAGGATCCACGGCAGGGGGGACTTTTTCTTCTGCTGCGGCTCCGGCTTTTCCGCGTTCAGCGCGTCCTGCGCCTCAGCGTCTTCGCCGGTGATGGTAAAGGAAAGCTCTTCGCCCTTCTGCGGGTCTTCCTGCATGGGGGCGCTGCTGGTTTTTTCGTCCATGATGTGTTCCATCCTTCCAAGTTCTATGGGCAGCACCGCCGAAGCGCGCGGGCGCAATGGACAAAGCTGCCTGTGGTGTCCCATAAGCATACCACAAGCGGCCGTCGTTTGCAATCGCACGGCAGGCGTTCAGATTTGAACAATTATTGAATTTTCACCCGATAATTTCTTGACAAGCGCGGGAAAAGTGGGTACACTGTAGCTGGGATATGCGATGAAAAGGACAAGTACGGGCTTCTGAGACGCAAAGAGAGCTGCCGGGCGGTGTAAGGCAGCGGTGACGGGCCCCGAAGATCCCCTTGGAGCAGCCGGGGCGAACGGGAGCTTCCCAAGTAAGCCCGGACGGGACTTCCCGTTACAGAAGACGAGTGTCCGCAGGCGCGTGCGCGTGCGGAAATTCAGGTGGTACCGCGGTAATTTATCGCCCTGAGCTCTGGCTCAGGGCGCGTTGTTTTTTCAGGAGGAATTATGGAATACAAACAGACACTCAACATGAACAAGTCGGGCTTCCCGATGCGCGGCGGTCTGCCGATGCGCGAGCCGGACATGCTGAAGCACTGGCAGGAGCTCGATCTTTACAACGAGCTGCTCAAGAAGAACGAGGGCAAGCCCCTCTTTGCCCTGCACGACGGCCCTCCGTTCTCCAACGGCGCGCTGCACATGGGCCAAGCTCAACCACAAGGCCATGCCCATCCCGGAGTTCCGCTCCGCCTGCCATGATTTTGCGCAGCATTATATCGATGTGCAGATGGAGGGCTTCAAGCGCCTCGGCGTCGTCGCCGACTGGGAGCATCCGTACAAGACCATGGCCCCGAGCTTTGAGGCCGAGGAAGTCAAGGTCTTCGGCGCAATGTACAAGAAGGGCTACATCTATAAGGGCCTGAAGCCCGTCTACTGGTGCTACCACGACGAGACCGCGCTGGCCGAGGCCGAGATCGAATACCAGGATGACCCCTGCACCACCGTCTACGTCAAGTTCCCGCTGCACGACGACCAGGGCAAGCTGACGGACGAGGAAAAGAAGAACCTCTCGTTCGTCATCTGGACCACCACGATCTGGACGTTGCCCGGCAACCTCGCCATCGCGCTGAACCCGGTCGAAAGCTATGTCATCGTCCGCAATAACCAGAACGGCGAGCAGTATCTCGTCGCCGAGGCGCTCATGGAGAAGGTCATGA
>ERZ809296.2894-NODE-2894-length-15467-cov-6.176551_pt1 | contig 15467 bp, 10 predicted proteins | sample MGYA00520511_ERZ809296 | MGnify/ENA primary metagenome ERZ809296 (study PRJEB31576, sample SAMEA3212662) | Homo sapiens | biome: human-gut; feature: human gut; material: fecal | place: Sweden | collected 2012 ... | reverse complement strand
GCTCTCGGGCATCGTCGAGCCGGTCGGCGCAGTGCTGACCGTTCTGGCCGCGCGCTTCGTCGCGCCCGCCCTGCCCTATCTTCTGAGCTTTGCGGCAGGCGCGATGCTCTATGTGGTCGTGGAGGAGCTGATCCCCGAGATGTCCGAGGGAAAGCACTCGAATATCGGCACGATCTTTTTCGCCGTCGGCTTCAGTGTGATGATGATCCTGGACGTCTCGCTGGGCTGAATCGCGCCCGCTTCCGCCGCGATTCCATGTAGGATTTCATGCACTTGGTCAAAATGCCGAAAGGCGGTTTTCGGGCTGTCCCTAGCAGGACAGCCCGTTTTTTATATTGCATATGCAGCATATCATCCGGAATTTTCTCCGTTTTTCCTGTCACTGTTCCGCCGTTCCCGCCGCAGATCCCCCTGCTGCAAAAATTGCAGGAAAACGTTGCGACAGCGGCGCTTTGCACAGTTTTTGCTGTTTTTCACAAAGAGAAAGTCAGATACCCGTAACAGGGCTTTCTTGTCAGTTCTCCCAATTTTTTCCTCAGGTCTCCCCGTTTCCTTTACATTTTCTTCACAAAGTGCTAGAATATTACCAATGGAACTAGTGATGGATGGTGGAATTTTGTCACGATTTCCAAAATCGTGCAGCGCAGCTGCAACTACAAACAAAGGAGTCTTGAAATGAAACACATTGCAAAGCGTCTTCTCTCGCTTCTGCTCGTGGTCTGCCTCGTTCTTTCCGTGGCAGTGATCCCGGCAGGCGCGGCAGAGACCAAGCTGACCTCGGTCTACGCGTCCTACGCAGCCGAAGGCCACACGAATGCCCCGATCGAGGATGACGTCTTCGAGGCGAAGTCCGATTCAATCACCGTCAGCATCATGACGACCACCGATATGCACGGCCGTGCATACGACTGGAACTCCTACACGAACAGCGCCCTGAGCAACAACTTCCTGCAGGCAGCAAAGCTCGTCGCAGAGCGCCGTGCCGCCGTGGACGACAGCATTCTTATCGATGTTGGCGACATTCTGCAGGGAAGCGCGCTGAGCAGCTACAACATTCTCCAGGAGGGCGGCGAAAACAGCCCCATGGCGACTGCGCTGCGCTACATTGGCTATGATGCCTTTGTGCTGGGCAACCACGAGTTCAACTATGCGCCGCAGATCCAGTGGAACTACTACAATCTGCTGACCTCCACGGACAAGGCCGTCGCCGGTCAGCCCGTCGATGTCATCTGCTCGAACGTCGTGGAGACGGAGACGAACGAATCCGTGTTCTCCCCGTACAAGACCTTCACCTACAAGTTCGAGGACGGCACGACCTTCACCATCGGTCTGCTGGGCTTCGAGAACATGAACAACGCGAACTGGGACGTCGCCAGCCACTATGAGGGCTGCACGTTCGGCCATACCGACAACGCCGAAAAGTCCTATGTCTATGAGTGGGAAAACTACTACGGCAAGGAAATGCAGGAGAAGTGTGACTACATCATCGTCGCCATGCACAGCGGCGAGGGCAATCCTGACGTCTACAATCAGGAGAACCAGGGCGGCTACTTTGCAACGCATACCACCGGCGTTGACATGCTGCTGACCGGCCACAACCATCAGAGAAACGCCGTCACCCTGCAGAACAAGAACGGCGAGAATGTCCTCGTTATGAATGGCGGCGGCTCCACCCTCGGCGAGACCGTCCTCACCCTCACGAAGGGCGCCGACGGCAAGGTCTCCGTTACCGCAGCCGAGTCCACCATGCATCCTCTGAACTCCGCCCTCGGCAAGGACATCCGCGTCACCAGCCCGGATTTCAAGTCCGGCGATGCGAACTACGACGGCCTGAAGACCCTCATCACTCCGCTCTTCGAGCGCTCCGATGCCTTCGTCAACAAGAAGATCGGCACGGTCTCCGGCACCTGGGACACCATCTCCAACTACTACCTCACGCAGAGCGATTCCTATGATCTCGTCCACAAGGCACAGATCTGGGCCGCCTGCACCGACAACAACATCGACCCGACGAAGGAGCACGTCATCTCCATGACGACGCCGGTCGCAAAGCGCGGCTGGAGCGTCAGCTCCCTGCTGGCCGACGGCGCAACCTCCGGCGACATCAGCCTGCGCGACTGCTACTCCCTGTATCAGTACGACAACAACACCCTCTACATGATCCGGATGACCGGCGCCCAGCTCAAGAGCTGGATGCAGCGCACGGCGCAGAACTACCGTGTCAATGACGACGGTCAGGTTGGCGGCGGCGGTTTCGGCTGCGACACGTTCTACGGCGTCAACTACGACGTCTATGTCGGCAATCCCGACGGCCAGCGCGTGCAGAACATCACCTACGCGGACGGCACGCCCGTGAAGGATGACGACACGATCTACGCCTGCCTCAGCTCCTATCGTCTGAGCGCCACGAAGGACTCCGATGCCTACGGCTGGTTTGCCTCCACCGGCATCACCTCCAACAGCGAAGAGGCTCTGTGGGACGCCACCATCTCTGAGCGCTTCAACAACGTCGGCGGCTCCGTGCCCCTCATCATTGGCGAATACATCAAGGAAATGACCGCCGAGGGCAAGGACATCACCCCGGGCCGTGAAACGAAATGGGCCGTCCACGCAGAAGCAAATCCCGTGAAGACCATCGAGGTCTTTGAGACCACCGACGTGCACGGCTACCTTGTCGACACGTCCTCCGGCAACGAGTCCACGTTCCAGTACCGCATGGCCTATATCGCCAATGTCGTGAACGAGGCGCGTGCCAATGCCGAAAACGACGCCGTTCTCCTGCTTGACGGCGGCGACATCTATCAGGGCACTCCCGTTTCGAACCTGACCTACGGCAGCGCTCTGCGCGCCGCCTTCGACGCCATGGGCTATGATGCCGTCTCCCTTGGCAACCACGAGTTCGACTGGAACGTCAAGACCTATGCCGCCGATGAGGACGGCACCATGCCCGCCTATGAGATCGGCGAGTTCAAGGGCGACAGTAATATCCCCGTTCTGGCCTATAATCTCTATGATGCAGATACGACGAACCGCGCCTCCTTTGTCAAGGACTATGTCATCGTTGACAAGGCCGGTGTGAAGGTCGCACTTGTCGGCTACATCCCCGACTACTCCATGGATATCATGACCGCCAAGATCGCCCCGTATGACATCGACCCGAGCATTGAGAAGCTCAATGCGAAGATTGAGTCCATCGTTGCAGCCGAGAACCCTGACGTCGTCGTCGTTGTGGCGCACGCCAGCCCGCGCGGCCTTGCAAACAGCGTCAACTCCGAGCTTGTCGACCTCGTCGTCGGCGGCCACTCCCACAGCGTTTCCTACGGCGTCGCCGACAACGGTGTAGCCTATATTCAGGGCAACTGCCAGGCGAAGGGCTATGCCAACGCCAAGATCCAGTTCAACACCGAGACGAAGGAAGTCACGGTCGTGAACCCGAGCTATGTGAACACTACCGGCCGCGACAACACCCAGAACCTCTATGACACCGAGGGCAACACGAAGCTCGACCCGACCGTTCTCGCCATCAGCCACGCCTCCTGGGATGCGGTGAAGGGCGACATGTCCGAGGTCCTCGGCGTTGCCGACCAGAGCATCACCCGCCGTGTACCCATCGGCAACAGCAGCAGCACCATCGCGGGCAACTGGCTGGCCGGCCTGATGCTCGAGGCTACGAAGGAGCTCAACACCGTCGTCGCCTTCACGAACAGCGGCGGCATCCGCTGCGACCTTCTGGCCAACGAGGGCGAGACGACCCGCACCGTCACCGTCGGCGATATCTACGCCATCACCCCGTTCGGCAACCGCCTCTACACCTATGACCTCACCGGCGCGGAGCTTGCCGCTACCGTTGAGAATTCCTTCAAGAACAGCAATTACGGCGATCAGTTCTCCGGCATGGTCGTAAAGTACACGGCAGAGCCGGACGGCAAGGATGAAGACGGCCGACCGGTCCGCGGTGCCCGCACCGTCGTGTCCATCGTGCTCGATGACGGCACCGTCGTCGACATCAAGGACAACACGAAGACCTACCGCGTTGCCGTCAACGAGTACTGCGCCACCCTGCCCGGCTCCGTCTTTGAGAACAAGACTCCCGTGCAGAACGTGAACGAGGCTCCCATTGACAACATCAGCGCCATCGAAGCTCTGCGCGCCATCGGCAAGGCCAACAACGGCAAGCTGCCGCTGGACCTGACCGAGCGCTGCGTGAAGGTCGAGCTTGTGGAAGAGGATCCCTGCGAGCAGTACACCGACCTCGATGCAAACGCCTGGTACGCCGAGAGCGTCCACTTCGCTCTGGTCAACGGCCTGTTCGTCGGCTTCGGCGATGGCACGTTCCGTCCGGAAGCTGCGCTGAGCCGCGCCATGGTCGCCACCGTCCTGTACCGTCAGGCGGGCAGCCCTGCCGTCACCGGCACGAGCACCTTCCCCGACCTCAAGGATGACTGGTATGCTGACGCCGTCGCATGGGCACAGGAGGCCAAGGTTGTCATCGGCGATGACAAGGGCCTGTTCCGTCCGGATGACGACGTCACCCGCGAGGAAATGGTCACGATGCTCTATCGCTTCGCCGCCTCCCAGAACATGGACACGACGACGACCGGCGACCTGAGCAACTTCACTGATGCCTCCAGCGTGCAGAGCTATGCCACTGAGCCCATGACCTGGGCTGTCGGCAACGGCATCATCCTCGGCATGGGCAACAACGAGCTCGCCCCGCGTGAGAGCGCGACGCGCGCCCAGTTTGCCGCCATCACGGCCCGTCTGGCTGCGCTGAAGTAAGCGCAGGGATACGGCCCTGAACGCATAAAAATGATCCAGCCAGGGTTGGGAGTGATCCCACCTTGGCTGGATTTTTTACGATTTATATTCTCTTACTCCGCGCGGTACACGACCTCGCCGTTCACGAACGTCATCCACGCCTCGCCGCCGATCGTCGTAAGCGGGTCCGCCGTCCAGAGGACGAGGTCCGCATCCTTGCCCGGTTCAAGACTGCCGACACGCGCGTCGATGCCGAGGCTGCGGGCCGGGTTGATGGTGATGGCGTACCACGCCTCCTCCATCGGCAGACCGGCCGAAGCCGCCAGTCCGGCCGCCAGCGGCAGATACTGCAGCGGAATGACCGGCGCATCCGTGATGATGCTGACCGTCAGGCCCGCGCGGTACAGCGTGCCCGCCGTCGTGAAGCTCTTGTTGCGCAGCTCGACCTTCGTCTTGCCGCCGAACGACGGTCCGACGAAGACCGGGACCTGCTCCTTTGCCAGCTCATCGGCGATCAGCTCGCCGTCCGTACAGTGGTCCAGCGTGAGCTTCAGGCCAAACTCGCGCGCGATGCGCACGGCCGTCAGGATATCATCCGCGCGGTGGGCGTGGCACTTGAGCGGGATCTCGCCGTTGACCACGGGCAGCATGGCCTCGAGCTTCATGTCGAACGCCGGATTCTTTCCCGCCGCCTTGTCGTCGCGGTAGCGGAGCGTGCGCAGCAGCAGCTCGCGCAGCAGGGCGGCGACCGCCATGCGCGTCATGGGGCTCTGGCGCTTGTCGTGGCCGTAGCAGCCCTTGGGATTCTCGCCGAAGGCGCACTTCATCGCGGCGGGCGCGCGCAGAATCATCCGGTCGACGCGCTTTCCGGCCAGCTTTACGATGGCGAACGTGCCGCCGACGACGTTTGCGCTGCCGGGTCCGGTGCAGGCCGTCGTCACGCCGCCGCGCAGGGCCAGCCCGAAGGCCTCGTCCTGCGGGTTGATAGAGTCGATAGCGCGCAGCTGCGGCGTCAGCGGCTCGACGATCTCATTATAATCCATGCCCTCCCAGCGCATGCCCTCGTTGTCGAGGCCGATATGGCAGTGCGCCTCCACGCAGCCGGGCGTGAGCAGGCGGCCCTGCGCATCGAGAGTCTCAACGCCCTCCGGCGCGTCGACCGTCTGGCCGACGGCGGCGATTTTCCCGTTTTCGAGGAGCAGGCAGCCGTTTTTCAGGTCCGGCCCGGCCATGGTCTTGAGATTTGCGTTGCGTATCAGCAGCATCGTTGTTCTCCTTTCGTGCGCGGTGCGCACCTGGTTTCTATTTCCAGTATAACGGCACGGCGTGCTTCTGACAAGTGCTTTTCTTTTTCATTCCAGCCGGTTTCGTGTTAAATCCGCATAAATTTCATGTAAAATCGTCATTTTCTCATGTTTTTCCGAGCTTTTCTGACGAAAAGACATATTTTCACGCAAACGAAAAAATTTTTCGGCCAAACCTGTGATATAATCAAGTTACGGCAGCAGGGGCGCGGTCCGGATCATCCGCACGAGCCTGCCAACCGCCGCACAAAGGGAGGCCCGCCATGCAAAACCGGATCGTCATCTTCGATCTCGACGGAACCATTTATCAGAACAGCGTCTTTCACCGCGGCTATCTGCGGACGCTTGTTGCCGGGACGTGGGCCGAGCCGCTGGAGGCGGACCTTGTCCGGCTGGCAGAGGCGATCTTCGCCGGGCGTGAGCTGGACATGAACCGTTTTTACCGCCGTGGGCGTGCAGAGGCCGCCACCGTGCCGGAGCTCGTGCAGGCCCTGCGGAAGCGGGTGCTGCCCGGTATGACCTATGCCGAGGCGCTGCACGCGGACGATGTGGTCTATCTCGGCGACGCGTGGGCCGTTCTGGCCTACCTTGGCGATGCGCTCGGCTGTCTGGACGGCGACCGTGCCAACGAGGTCTATCGCCTGACCCGCCTGCAGATGGAGCAGGCCGGGATGCACGGTGACCGCGGGCTTTATGAGGCCATCATGCGGCTGGAGCAGCGCTGCCGTGTCGTTCTGCTGAGCAATTCCTACGAAGAGACCGTGCGGGAGTTCCTGCGGCAGCTCGGCTTTGCCGGAGCGTTCCGCGAGATCTGCAGCAGTGCGAACAAGCCCTACGGCATGATCGCGAGCCTGCAGGCTCTTGACCCTGCGCTGCTGGCGCGGCCGGAGGCCCTGATCAGCATCGGAGACCACGCCTTCAATGATCTGATGCCCATTTCTGCCATCGGCGGGCAGACGCTCTGGATTGACCCCTATCCGGGCATCCACGAGCCGGAATATACCTGGTGCGTCCACACGCTTGCGGAGCTTGCCGCATTCCTGGACACCATTTCCTGAGCAGTGAGCGTCATCCGACGTTCCGATAAAAACACGAGACAATGGAGGAGAAAACACATGAAAGCACGCATTCTTGCCCTTCTGCTTGCTCTGGTCATGGTCGCGAGCCTGTTCGCGGCATGCAGCGCAGGGAAGACAGGCACTCCGGACGCAAGCACCGGAACCTCGCAGACCCCCGATGACAGCAAGACCACCGAAGACACGAAGCCCGCAAAGACCGAGAAGACGAAGATCGTCTACTGGCACTCCTACACCGACCAGCACGAAGAGAAGTTCCTCGAGCTCGCAGCCGCCTTCAATGCCTCGCAGGATGAGTACGAGCTCGTCGCCGAGCAGCAGCCGTACAGCGAGATCGACAGCAAGACCATGCAGGCCGTCCGCAACGGCACTGGTCCGGACCTTGTGAACATGTATCCGTCCGACGCCGTCAACTATCTGAACGAGGGCCGCCTTGTCGACCTGTCCGTTTACATCAACGACCCGGAGATCGGCATCCCGAACTTCAAGGACAACGTTCCTGCCGGTCAGTACAGCGAGATCACCCAGTGGGGCGACGGCATCTACGTCTTCCCGTGCACCACGGCGGGCGAGGTCCTGTTCTACAACAAGACCATGTTCGACAAATATGGCCTCGAGGCCCCGAAGACCTGGACAGAGCTCGCAGAATGCAGTAAAATCATTCACGAGAAGGAAGGCATCCCCGGCTTCGGCACCGACTCCCTCGTGGACACCTATCAGTGCCTCATCATGCAGGCCGGCAGCGGCTACATCGACGAGGACGGCAACTATGCCATCGACGAGACCATCGCCAAGGAAAAGCTCAACTGGTTCGCAGACCTTGTGAAGTCCGGCGACTTCCGCCTTGTCGGCGAGGACGTCTTCTTCTCCGGTCCGTTCGGCAGCCAGGCCGTCGCCTCCTACATCGGCTCGAGCGCCGGTGTCAGCTATGTTGAGCTGGCCGTAAACGACGCCTTCGAGATCGGCTGCGTGCCCATCCCGCAGGAAGGCCCCGTCCGCTACATCTCCTCCTGGGGCAACAACTTTGCCTGCCTCAGCACCGATGAGGATCATGCCCGCGGCGCTTACATGTTCCTGAAGTTCCTCACGTCCACCGAGAACATCGTGCAGTGGGCCGAGGCCTTCGGCACCGTCCCCATCTATAAGGAAGCCCGCGAGAGCGCCGAGTTCCAGCAGTTCGCCGAGACGAACATCGCCGTCAAGGCCCTGACCGAGGAAGCCGACGACATCGGCATGCTCGCCAGCGTTCCCGGCGCAGCGGCCATGCGCACCGAGATCGACAAGATGGTCCAGAGCGTTGCCCTCAATGTCAGCGACGCCGACACCGCCTATGCGGCCTTTGAGGCCGCCTGCCGCGAAGCTCTCGCAAAGTAATACCCGCCCATTCCAACAGGCGGACGTCCCGGCGGACGTCCGCCTGTACGCAGACCAGCGCATTCCGGTCGGGCCCACACCCGCCGCCGTTCCAACAGGAAGGAGAACCTATGTCGAAAGTCCTTGTATTCTGTATCGACGCCCTCTGTGCCTCCGATATCGCACGCATGCGCCGCATGCCGCACTTCGCGCAGATCCTGGAGCGCGGTGCGCTCGTCGAAAAGATCGAGCCGGTGCTCCCGGCCCTGACCTACACCTGCCATACCTCGATCCTGACCGGCACCTATGCCGGGCGGCACGGGATCGTGCACAATGAAAAAATGACCCGCGGCGGCCATCTTGACGCGCCGTGGTACTGCATGAAATCGGACGTCCGCGGCAAAACGCTGCTGGACATCGCCCGCGAGAACGGCCTGACGACCTGCTCTCTGAGCTGGCCCGTCTCCGGCGGCGCGGACTATACCATGAATATGCCGATGATCGTTCCATACAGCTATCAGGGCTACCAGCCCCAGCAATGGCTGGAGCACACGGCCACTGCAAACCTGATGGATCGTTACTTCTATAAACACGGCCGCTACCTGATGGGACCGACGCGCAGCCTTGACCTGTTCACCATGGCGCTGGCGCTGGACATTCTGGAGGACGGCCCGCAGCCGGACATCATGCTCGTCAAGCTGTGCGACCTCGACTCCGCCCGGCACACCTACGGTGTGGAAAGCGGGGAGGCCGAGACGCAGCTGCGCATGCACGATGAGCAGTTCGGCGCTATTCTGGAATGCCTGCGCCGCAAGGGCACGCTGGACGAGACGAACATCATCGTACTCGGCGACCACGGCCAGACCGATATCCGCGATGCCTTCCTGATGAACGTCTACTTCCGCCGTCTCGGCCTTCTGACCGTCGATGCGGACGGAAAGATCGCCTCGTTCGACGCCGTCTGCCACTCCACCGGTCTCGCCGCCCTCATTGAGGTACGCGACCCGGACGATGCCGCGCTGATGGCCCGCGTGCGCGAGGCGCTTGAGGCTCTGCGCCATGACCCGGACGTACAGCTCAGCATGGTGCTCGATGCCGCCGAGGCGCAGGCGCGCTACGGCCTGTCCGGCCCGTTCGACTTTGTCGTGGAGAGCAGCCTTCCCATTGCCTTCGGCGAATACCCGGCCGGCGACACGCTCTGGCGCAGCTGTCAGCCGGGCGACAAGAAGACCGGCGTGGCGACTCACGGCGGCAGCCCGGCCCGCGAGGAGGTCACAACGTTCTTCGCCGCCGGACCGGATGTGCGGCCCGGCACGGTGCACGGCAGCCGCTCCATGGTCGACGAAGCGCCCACCATGGCCGCCATGCTCGGGCTGACGATGCCCGATGTTGACGGCGCACCCATTTTCGAAATACTGAGGTGATACGGACATGCAGATCAAACTCGAACATCTGACCAAGCGTTTCGGCGACACCGTTGCCGTAAACGACCTTTCCATCACACTGGAAAGCGGCAAGCTCATCGCCCTGCTCGGTCCGAGCGGCTGCGGCAAGACCACGACGCTGAACATGATCTCCGGCATTCTCCCCGTGAGCGGCGGCAGCATTTTCTTTGACGACCGCGACGTGACGAGCCTGCCGCCGGAGAAGCGCGGCATCGGCCTTGTCTTCCAGAACTACGCGCTCTATCCCCACATGACGGTCCTGCAGAACATCTGCTTCCCGATGGAAATTCAGCGCATCCCCAAGAAGGAGCGCATCCGCCGCGCCGAGGAGCTGGCGGAGATGGTGCACATCACCCCGTATCTCAAGCGCAAGCCCGCGGAGCTCTCCGGCGGCCAGCAGCAGCGCGTCGCCATTGCGCGCGCCCTGTCCAAACGGCCGGACGTGCTGCTGCTCGACGAGCCGCTGTCCAACCTCGACGCCAAGCTCCGCGTGGAGATGCGCGAGGAGATCCGCCGCATCCAGCGCGAGGCCGGCATCACGACCGTCTTTGTCACGCACGATCAGGAGGAGGCCAGCAGCATCGCCGACCGCGTCGTCCTGCTGCGTGACGGCGTGCTCCAGCAGGAGGACACCGCCCGCGGTCTCTATGAAAACCCGGTCAACCTCTTTGCCGCAGACTTCCTCGGCACGCCTCCCATCAACCAGCTGCACGGCGTTGTGCAGAACGGCCGTCTTGTGCTCGACGGCGGCATCCCCGCTGCGCTGGCGCTGCCGGACGGTCTTGCAGAGGGGCAGGAGATCGTTCTGGCCGTCCGCGCCGAAAGCATCCTGCCGCAGGGTGATACGCCCGCCTTCCGCACGACTGTGCTGGAGCGCTATTCCCTCGGCAAGGACGAGCTCGTCCGCCTGCAGGCCGGCCCCGCCGAGCTTCGCGGTCTTGTCCCGGCCGAGCTGGAGATTCTGCCCGGCGCAGAGCTGGCCGTCGGCCTGAAAAAGCGCGGCGTGTTCCTGTTTGACGCCAAGACGGGGGTGCGGTACTTATGAGCCGCCGCAAGCTGCGCACGCGCGCAGACGGCGAGCGCGTGACCTTCCGCACCTTTGCGGAGCCGGGGCTGTTCCTGCTCCCGTTTCTCATCGGTCTTCTGGTCTTCACCGTCTATCCGTTCATCAATGTCATTCTGCTGTCGTTCCGGCAGGACTACAGCCTGATGACCGGCGAATTCTCCGGCATCGGCCTCGGAAACTACGCCGAAATTTTCCATGACGCGAATTTCCTCAACGGTCTGCGCAACACGGCGCTGTACGTTCTGTTCGTCGTGCCGATCGTCACGGTGCTGTCCCTGTTCCTCGCTTCGCTGCTCAACTCGTGCACGAAGCTGCAGCGTCTGTTCCAGACGTGCTATTTCCTGCCGATGGTCACGTCCGTCACGGCGGTCGGCCTCGTGTGGAAATGGATGTTCAACTACGATTACGGTCTGATCAACTATGCGCTGTCGCTGTTCGGCGTTTCCCCCGTGAACTGGCTGAACGACCCGCACTACAATCTTGCCGCCCTCATCATCTACGGCATCTGGAGCATGCTGCCGTTCACGATCATTCTGCTGCTCTCCGGCTTCCAGAACATCAACCCGCAATATTACACGGCCGCGCGCATCGACGGCGCGTCCTCCGGGCGCATTTTCCGCCGCATCACCGTGCCGCTGCTGGCCCCGACGCTGGGCCTGACGATGATCGTGAACGTCATTTCGGCCTCAAAGGTCTTCTCGGAGCTGTTCCCGCTGTTCAATGGCAATCCCGGCTCGGCCTACTCGCTGTATACCGTCGTATATTACCTGTTCGACATGTTCTACAAGCAGTGGCAGCTCGGCCCGGCTGCGGCCAGCGCCGTCGTGCTGTTCGTCATCGTTCTGATCTTCACCATGCTGCAGCTCTTCATCCAGCGCAAGTGGAAGAATTATTGAGGTACCGCCATGAAAACTGCCAAAAAATCCTTTGCCTATCTCGTTCTGATCCTCGGTGCGCTCATCATGGTGCTGCCGTTCTTCTGGATGATCATCTCCTCGCTGAAAACGGCCGCCGAGGTCAACACGACTCCCCCGACGTTCTGGCCGAAGGAGCTCGTGTTTGAAAACTATGTCTATGCGTTTGAGAAGGCCCCGTTCCTGCGCTATTTCTGCAACTCGCTGATCGTGACCATCGTCTGCGTCGCCTGCACCATGTTCACGACCATCCTTGCTGCCTTCGCCTTCTCCCGGCTGAAATTCCCGGGGCGCGACCTGCTGTTTTCCCTGCTGCTTTCGCTGATGATGATCCCGTTCGAGATGCTCATCATCACGAACTACACGACCATCGTGAAGCTTGGCCTCAACGACACGCTCATCGCGCTGATCCTGCCGTTCACCTCCAGCATCTTCTACACCTACATCCTCCGGAATTTCTTCCTGGCCATTCCGGACAGCCTCTATTATTCCGCGCGCGTCGACGGCGCGAGCAACTGGCGCTACCTCTGGCGCGTCATGGTGCCCATGTCTCGACCGGCCCTCGTGACGATCGGTCTGCTTGACGCTATTGCCTGCTGGAACTCCTTCCTGTGGACCGTCATCGCCACGAACACGAAGGAGGTCCGGACACTGCCGTTCGGTCTTTACGCCTTCATGACCTCCAGCGGCATCCGCTACGAACGCCTGATGGCCGCCTCGACCATCGTCGTGGTGCCGATGATCCTGCTGTTCATCTTCTGCCGCAAGAGCATCGTCACCGGCGTGTCGCGCGGCGGCCTGAAGGGGTGAGCGCCATGGGAAAGATCGTCCTCGACCTGCTCTGCCATGCCGATTTCTCCGGCCGCATCCGTCCCTCCCGCGAGGACATCGGCTTCCCGGCCTTTTCCGCCGAAATCGCAAAGCTGCGCGCGCAGAATCCAGTGGGAACGCTCCTGCTGGATGCGGGCGATGCCTTCAGCACGAACTATTGGCCCGGCCTGCCGCTCGTCGGCGCCATGATCCGCAGCAAAACGGACGTCATGACGCTCGGCAACCACGAATTTGACCGCGGCCCAGCCTTTCTGGACAGCTGCATCAGCGCCTGTCCCTTCCCGGTCCTCTGCGCCAATGTGCGCCGGAAAGCGGATGGTGCGCCCGTCCCCGGCACGAAGCCGTGGGTCCTGCTCGAGCGCTGCGGCATTCGCATCGGCGTGCTCGGCCTCACGACGGAATACACGCCCTACATGGTGGAGAAAAGCGCGTTTGCCCCGTTTGAAATGACCTCCGCCGCCGAAGCAGCCGCGCGCCATATCCCGGCAATGCGCGCCGCGGGCGCGGACGTCGTCGTCGTGCTGACGCACATGCCGTTTTATCAGGCGGCGGACGGCACGCTCACGGGTGAGCTGCCGGAGCTGATCGACGCCTCGCCCGCTGCGGACGTCTGGATCGGCGGGCACATCCCCGGCGACTGCGCGCAGGTCCGGAACGGGGCCTGCGTCGTCAAGGCCGGGTTCGGCGGGGCAAGCATCGCGCATGTCCGCCTGACACTGGACGCCGCATCGCACCGCATTCTGGACCGCAGCTGTACCGTCGTGCAGACGGACCCGAACGGGCAGGCCGATCCGGAGATCACCCGGTATATCCGCTCCGTCACCGACCCGTTCGAGCCGTATTTCCGGGAGCCCCTCGGATCCCTGAACGAGCGCTGGCGCATGACGCTGGCGCACGAGTCGAAGCTCGGCGACTTTCTGGCGGACTGCCTGCGCTATGGCGGGCAGACGGAGCTGTCCTACATGAACACGACCAGCGCCTGCGGCGAGCTGCTTCCGGGTGAGATCACGCGTGAGGAGCTGCTCTACTGCGCCGCATTCGACGACGAAATGTTCACCGGGATCATCACGGGCGCGCAGCTCCATGCCCTGCTCGAGGCCGTCTATGAGCCGGAGCGCTTCGGCAACAACGCCGCCATCGCCTTCTCCGGCTTCCACGCCGCAGTGGACCATACCCGCCCCGGCGGGCAGAAGGTTCTCTCTGTCACGCGGCCGGACGGTACGCCCATTGCGCCGGACGAGCGCCTCAGCGTCACGGTCAGCGCCTATATGGCCTCCGGCGGCAATGACACCGGAGCCATTGCCGGGCAGATCGACTGGAAACCGACCGGCCGCCACTATCACGAAGTCGTCAGCGCCTATGCAAAGTCCCTCGGCGTGCTCACGGTCGCAGACTACCCGCGCCTGCACGAGACCGGCGAACCGGAAAACAACCACGCGCCCTATTGAGCGCACGGAAAAGGCCATAGATTTGTCATTGCGAGGAGCGAAGCGACGTGGCAATCTCGCAGCAGAGGACCTTCTGTTCCCGGAATGCTCCGGCGAATTCGCAGCGCAGTCCCCGCACACCGGAATGACGCAAAGAGCCGCTGCGGCGCACCGCAGCGGCTCAAATTAGCTCAAATGAAACATATGCATCTTCTTATCGGAAAAGCCGCCCCATCAGCTCCTCGAACGCGAGGATGACCTTGCCGAAAAACTGGTTCGGCACGGCGCTGATGAGCGTCTGGTTGGAGGCGTCGACGAGGAACGTCAGGTCCGACATTCGCGCCAGCTTGGAATCTGAGCGGCGCGTGAAGCAGATGGCGGAAAAGCCCTTGCTCTCCGCCTCGCGCACGTCGTTGATGATGGCCTCCGTTTCGCCGCTCTGCGAGATGGCGATGATGAGTGAGGACTCCACATTGCTCGTGATCTGGCGGTTCGCCTCCTCGCGGAAGAGCATGTAGTCATAGAAGTGGACGTGGTTGAACACCATGAAGCCGCAGATGGCAAGCCGCTTGACGATGTAATTGGCGACCTCTTCTGCAAAGCCCTCGCCGACGACGAAGATCTTGCGTTCCTTGTACTGCATCAGCATTTTGCAGAACTGCTCGGCCTGCTCCGGCGTATAGCCGTCGATAAGGCCGCACAGCGGGTCCGGATCGCTGGAGCGGTGGCCCTCGCCGCTGGACTGTGCCAGATTATAATAAAGCTCGCTGTAGCCCGCAAAGCCCAGCCGCTTGCACAACTTCATGATAAACGCCGTCGAAACATAGTTTTCGCTTGCGATCTGCTGAATGCCGACCTTGTTCCCACCGAGCTCGATATGCCGGACGATGCTGGTGATCACCCGGCGCTCATCATCCGAGAGCAGGTTCGTCAGAATATAGTAGTTGCTCATCTCAAGCGCCGCCTTCCTGAAAATATCTTAGGCGACACCGCACCATTCTCCTTCGGCCTTCGCCGGAAATTTTCCGCCGATCCATCGGTTCGAAAAGTTTGAGGTACGCAAAGTACATCTGCACTTTTCAAACCTTGTCTCGACAAAAAATCTCTCGCCGAATGCTCTTGTTGAATTGTGCGGTGCTGCCCAAACTCCGCCCATGCACCCGGCACAGCCGGTGTGCGGAAAGGAATCATTCATGTCATACATCATTTCACCGCCCGAGGAGACGGCGCTGCAGGCGCACCTGCATAAGCTCCGCACGCAGCTCCACGAAGACCCGGAGCTTTCGTGGCAGG
>ERZ809296.2890-NODE-2890-length-15474-cov-5.254102_pt1 | contig 15474 bp, 14 predicted proteins | sample MGYA00520511_ERZ809296 | MGnify/ENA primary metagenome ERZ809296 (study PRJEB31576, sample SAMEA3212662) | Homo sapiens | biome: human-gut; feature: human gut; material: fecal | place: Sweden | collected 2012 ... | reverse complement strand
CAAGCCCATAGGATAAGGATAATAGGTATCAGGAAAAATCAAATGATATCAAATCCCCCAAACAAAAGCGTTTAGAATTAAGTTTCATTTTGCGAGTGGGAGTAGGCTGATAGGGTTCTGACCTGCACTTTTGAGTGCCGTACTGTGCCGCTGAGTTTCGTTTCGTACGAGAGTCATGGCAAAGCCGTCAGCGACGGCGGTGAGTAAATACGAAAATTGAGCCTCCGTTCCCGCGTTGGGACGGAGGCTTTTTCTTTGCCTTTTTACTCCCTTTCACCTGCGATTTTGCTATTAACTCCCCGTATTTCAAGACGGCAAAGTATGGGGCGGTATTCGGAGGAATGGGAGTAAGAATTTATCCCAAGTGAGTAGACGTGCGATTATTGTCCCCGATAACGAAAAGGGGCCGTTTTAGGTCCTTTGAAACTCAAATCGAACTCAATCGGCTTTTCGGCGGTCTCTGCACGGCGTTTCCCCAGGTGGTTAATGGGGAGTAAAGAATCTCGCCATCTCAATGAAAACGGGAGTAACCAGGGGAAATGCCGCGGCGTACTGCTGTGTGCTGCCGTGTAAGCCACCGCGTCATTTACTCCCCGTTTACGCTTGAAATGCCTTGGCATGCAATGGAGAGTAAAAACTCAGCATACGCAGGTGCGAGCGGAGCTCACCGACTATCCTGGCGCCCTGATTCGGTTTTAGTGGTAGCGAAATGCGGAGAGCTGCTACAGCGAGGCTTTCCAGTCCTCGTACTCGGCGGCGTCGATCTCGCCGTTCTCGAGCCGTGCGCGCTTCTCGGCCCACAGCTGGATCGCCATCGCCGCTTTGGGCGCGTGAGGCGCCTTGGGGTTCAGAGAGAGCCCCGTGCCGTCGGCTGCGGGCACGATGCCGAATGAGTCCTCGAGCCGCACGAGCAGCGATATGAGGTCGCCCGCGGTTTCGACGCCGTAATCCTTGAGGGCGTTGACGGATACGCCTAGTGCTGCGGCGATGGATTCGAGCAGCTCGGGCTTCACGGCGCGGATGCCGCTCTCGTAGTGGCGCACGGCCCCCTCGGTCAGGCCGACCGCCTCGGCAAGCTGCGCTTGCGTCATGCCGCGCGACTTGCGGTACCGCCTTATGTTCTCGCCTACGGACATGCGCCCTCCTCCTGGAATTACGTACCCGCACATCTTACCAGCGTACGCAAATGTACGCAATTCTATTGACAGTACAGATATGTACGTTTACTCTGAATCTGTAAACCGTACGTATCTGTACGCTAATGACAGGAGGAGCCATGGACGAGAAGGTGGCAAAGACGCCGAGACCGCACATGCTGGATGCGGACGAGGTTGCGGAGCTGCTGAGGATCAAGAAAGGCAGCGCCTACGAGGTGATCAGGAAGATAAACGCCGAGCAGGAGGCGCGCGGGCGCGTGGTTATCCGCGGACGCGTTCGAAGTGACGTCTTCGACGCCCTGTACTTCCCGGAGGTGGACTGACATGCCGGTGTACAAGGACGACAGCAACGGCACGTTCTTCGTGCAGTGCTACTACCGCGACGCCCGCGGCTCGAAGCGCCACAAGACAAAGCGCGGCTTCTCCTCCGAGGTGGAGGCGGCCGTATGGGAAAGCCAGTTCAAGAGCCTTAACGGCGGGGCCATGGACATGACGTTTTCCGAGTTCGTTGAGGTGTACGCCTCCGAGGTGAAGCCTCGCATACGCGAGCATACGTGGATCACCAAGGAGTACATCATCAACGACAAGCTCGTGCCGTTCTTTGGGGATATGCGCATGTGCGATGTGAGGCCGATCGACGTTATTAGGTGGCAGAACGAGCTTACTGAACACCGGGACGCCGACGGTAAGCCCTGGGCGCCGACGTACCTGCGCACGGTGAACAACCAACTCAACGCCATCTTCAACCACGCCGAGCGCTACTACGGCCTCGCCGACAACCCGGGGCGCAGGGTCGACAAGATAGGGTCGAAGAAGGGCGGCGAGATGCAGTTCTGGACCAAGGACGAGTACCTGAGGTTCAGCGAGGCAGTCATGGACAAGCCGCTGTCGTTCCACGCCTTCGAGCTGCTGTACTGGACGGGCATACGCTGCGGCGAGCTCCTGGCGCTCACGCCGTTCGACTTCATGCTGGATAGCTCGCGGCTGCGCATCAACAAGTCGTACCAGAGCCTCCACGGCGTGGACACCGTGACCGACCCCAAGACGCCCAAGTCGGTGCGCACGATCGTCATGCCCGCCTTCCTGCGCGACGAGATGGCGGACTTCATCGAGCTGCGAGACGACGTCGCCCCCGACGAGCGCCTGTTCGCCGTTACCAAGCACTTCCTGGCCCACGAGATGGAACGAGGGTGCAAGGCGTCTGGCGTGAAACGCATCCGCATACACGACATACGCCACAGCCACGTGAGCCTGCTGATCGAGATGGGCTTCTCCGCGCTGGCCATCGCCGAGCGCATGGGCCACGAGGCGGTGGACATCACCTACCGCTACGCGCACCTGTTCCCCACGAAGCAGGACGAGATGGCCGCCGCGCTCGACGGAGCGAAGGGGTAAGAAGGATGCCGTGCGAGAACAGCGCCCGCAAGCGCAGCAAGACGATGGCGTTCCGCTGCACGCCCGAGGAGCACAAGCTCATATGCGAGATGGCCGCCTGGAGCGGCATGAAAAGGCAGGACTACATCATCGCCAAGCTCACCGATACCCAGGTCGAAGTGAAGCCCTCAGTAAGCGTTCAGAAGGCGCTGAAGGACTCGATGGCGGAATTGGCCAAGGAAATACGGCTGGCGGCCTCCTGCGGCGAGCTGAGCGAGTCCCTTCAGCGGAGGATCGAGCTCGTGATGAAGTTTTTCCTGGCGCTCGGTGAGCCTGTTGAGGCACTTTCCATCGACGAGTCGATGAAATCATCGATGGCAGTGTCAGAGACGCTTGACGTGGATACCAATGGGGACACGAGCATCTTCGATATGGGAAGAGGGTAGATTGAATCTTTAAGCTCCATCCGGCACGCGGTTCTCCATGCTATTTGGGACTAATGGGCGCTAGAACATAAAGAGAGTGCTGGATGCGGGTCTTCAATCCGTTCCCGAGCGCTCTGGTCCTGTCGTGCCGTCATCAAGCACCTTATTTACTCTGTGCAATATAATTCTGGATGCAAAAAGATACCTGCACGGAGGTTTCCAGCATGTCCAAGCTCAACATCGACCAGAAAACGATCAAGCTGCTCCTTACCGATAAGCATTCGGACTTCCTCATCCCAGACTACCAGCGACCTTACGCCTGGGGCGAAGACGAGTGCGCAACGCTATGGGACGATCTCTTCACCTTCGCGTTTCCCAACGACGACTGCGACGCCTTCGAAAGCACGAGTGATGAATACTTCCTCGGCCCCATTGTTACTTTCAAGAACGACGCAGGTCAGCTTGAAATTATCGATGGCCAACAGAGGCTTACAACCATCATGCTGCTGCTTAGGGCGTTTTACGACAAGTTCGCAAACATGAAGGACAAGCAGTCAATTAAAGTGCGTGACTCGATTGCCGGCTGCGTCTGGAAGACCGATGAGTTCGACGATCCCGACATGGATGCGCTGAAAATCGATTCAGAGGTGGCGAGCGATTCCGACAAGGATGAGTTTCTAGATATATTGCGTCACGGCTCCGTGGGCCCCATGGCCCACAGCGCCTATTCACGCAATCAGGCCTTCTTTTCTAAAAGAATGGCCGAAATGGCAAGCGAATGGCCAAGCTACATCGCGTTATTCGCCGCTCGCATTCTCAATAACGTGATCTTGCTTCCCATCGAGGCGGAATCCCAGGACACCGCGCTCAGGATCTTTTCGACTTTGAACGACCGTGGACTCCCGTTGGCAGACGCTGACATCTTCAAGAGCCAGTTCTACAAGCACTTCTCCGGCGAGGGCCGCAAAGACGAGTTCGTCACGCGTTGGAAAGCACTCGAGGAAACGGCCAACCTCATTTTCAAACCAACCTCGGGCACACCGCTCGACGAGCTTTTCACCCGTTATATGTACTATCGCCGTGCCAAGAAGGGCATCCGCGACACAACGACCAAGAGCCTACGCGACTTCTACAGCGATAACTCGTATGAAATCCTACGCGAGGACGCGACGCTCGACGATTTGGAGTCTCTGCTCGATTTTTGGAAACGGGTTGATGCGCAGGAGGGATTTTCCGAGCGGGTAACGCGCCGCCTGTTCGTTCTCAATTATGCGCCCAACGGCATGTGGGCTTATCTGTTGAGTACCTGGTTCCTGGCAAAGCGCAATACCAAAGGCGAGCTGGACGACAAAGAGCTCTACGATTTCCTTTGCTACATCACTGGATTCATCTACGCCTACTCACTTGAGCGTCCCGGCGTGAACGCCCTGCGCGGTCCCGTCTATCCCGCACTCATAGACATCGTAGAAGGTCGCAAAGTCGACTTTTCGGCCCATCTGTTCGAACGCGAGACAATTACGGGACGCTTCAGAAGCTATCAGTTCACCAACCAGCGTCGCTTCACGCGATCCATGCTTGTTTGGTGGGCCTACTCGGATCCTAAGCAGCCTCTCATGGACTTGGACACAACGCTCGAGATCGAACACATCTATGCAAGAAAGCGTAACGAGGTACACCCGCTATCCAATCGCTCAAACCTTGAAGCGCTAGGAAACAAGGCGATGTTAGAGAAGCGCGTAAACATTCGCGCCTCAGATTACCAACTGAAGGATAAACGCAAGTATTACGAGGGCTATGTGAACGATAAGGGCGTTGAGGTGTCGGGGACCGCTGTTCGCGAACTCGTGGAAATTGCGCGATGCGGTGACTTCGCCGAGAGCGACATCGAAGCGCGTACCGAGCGAATCATTACCGCTTTTGTCGAGTGGCTTGGCAAGCTGGGCCTGTTAAGGGAGTAAAACTTGATGCACCTTCGATTATTGGTCGTGGGCCTGGAACGCTCGTTGCTTTTGCTCAATAGACGGACGTTGCCGTCTACCGCCTGATAAAATAATGTCATGTGTGTTTTAAGGGTGCCGACATGTTGATTTACGGCATCGAGAAAGGCTGGCGGTTGGGGTGAGTCCCGAGGAAAAAGCGCGTCTCGTTATCGATAAGAAGCTAAAAGCTTCCGGATATACTGTCCAGGATGTTAAAGAGTTCAATCCCATGGCGGCATGTGGTGTCGTTGTCCGTGAATGGCAAACGACCACCGGCCCATGTGATTATCTTATCTTTATCGACGGCACCCCTTGCGGGCTGATTGAAGCTAAAGAACACGACAAGGGCGAGAAGCTCACAGCCGTAGCCGAGCAGACAAGACGCTACGCCGAGAGCGAATTCAAGTATGCCCCCACTGATATTGACATTCGTTTTGCCTACGAGGCGACTGATGTCTTAACCCGTTTTTGCGACTACCACGATAAGGATTATCGTTCTCGCGAGATTTTTTCCTTCCATCGACCGGAGCAACTTCGCGCTTGGCTGAAGGATTCCGATACCATCCGGAACAGGCTCAAGTCTTTCCCCGCCTTTGATACTACTGGTTTTCGTAAGTGCCAAGTGAATGCGATTGTTAATCTTGAAAAGTCGTTCGGGGAGAACCGTCCACGCGCGTTAATCCAAATGGCCACTGGTGCTGGCAAGACGTACACCGCCATTACTAACGTTTACCGCCTGCTCAAATTTGCCAAGGCCAAGCGCATCCTATTCCTTGTCGACACGAAGAACCTAGGGGAACAGGCCGAGGAGGAGTTCCGCAAGTACAAGCCCACCGACGATGCGAGGTTATTTCCCGAGCTTTACAACGTCTGTCGCCTGACCTCTTCACAGATTCCCAATGGCTCCAACGTATGCATCAGCACCATCCAACGGATGTACTCCATCCTCAAGGGCAAAGAGCTTGACGAGGCAGACGAGGAATCTTCCCCTAATGAAGGTCGCATCGTCGGCGAGCCACGCGATGTTGAGTACAACTCAGCTTACCCACCTGAGTATTTCGATTTCATCATCATCGACGAGTGTCACCGTTCTATCTATAACGTCTGGCAACAGGTTCTCGATTACTTTGATGCCTTTCTCATCGGGCTTACCGCTACGCCCGACAAGCGAACCTACTCTTTTTTCAATCAGAACGTCGTGAGCGAATACACTCATGAAGAGGCGGTCATCGACGGCGTCAACGTCGGTGGCGATACCTACATCATCGAAACCGATGTGAGCAAGAACGGCGCGACTATCACCGAGCGTCTTGTTGAGAAGAGAGATCGCCTTTCCCGCGAGAAGCGATGGGAGCAGAACGACGAGGACCTGGAATATGACAAGGGCAAGCTAGACCGCGATGTCGTCAACCCGTCCCAGATACGCACCATCATCCGTGAGTTCCGCGACAAGGTTACGACGGTCATGTTCCCTGGTCGCAAGGAAATACCCAAGACGCTTATCTTTGCCAAAACAGATAGCCACGCGGATGACATCATCAACATCGTGCGCGAAGAATTCGGGCGCGGGAACGAGTTCTGCAAAAAGATAACTTATAACGCCGAAGAGGACCCCAAGTCCACTCTTGCGGCGTTTCGCAACGAGTTCTACCCCCGCGTCGCCGTAACCGTTGACATGATTGCCACCGGTACTGACGTCAAGGCCCTCGAGTGCCTCGTCTTCATGCGAGACGTTCGTTCGAAAAATTACTTTGAGCAGATGCTTGGCCGCGGGCGTCGTACGCTCGGCCATGATGACCTGGCCCGTGTTTCGCCGTCGGCGACAACGAACAAGTGCCGCTACGTGGTTGTCGATTGCGTTGGCGTCACGAAGAGCCTGAAAACTGAAACAAGGCAGCTCGACAGAAAACCCTCCGTAAGCCTGAAAGAGCTCATGATGAGCGTCGCCATGGGCGCGCGCGATGACGATACTGTCACCTCGCTCGCCGGCCGTCTTCTTCGACTCGCCGCCGTCATGGACAATGGCGAGCGAAAAAAGGCCGCTGAGCTTGCCGGCGGCGCCTCCGTGAACGACATCGCTAGAGATATGCTTGACGCTTTCGACGAGGATAGGATAGCAAAGGAAGCCGGGCTTATCCTTAGAGATGATGCCCGAGAAGCAACCGAAGAAGAGCGAGCCAAGTTGGCAGATGCCCAGTCTCGGCTTGTCGAGATGGCGATTAAGCCAATGTTCTCTGCCGAGCTGAGAAACTATCTCGAAAATGTGCGCAAGACGCACGACCAGGTCATAGATAATGAGAACCTAGATGCTGTCATCTCATCCGGTTGGGACACCGATCGCGAGGACCATGCCAAAGAGGTCATCCAAACGTTCAGACAATTCCTTGCCGACAACAAGGATGAGCTAGACGCGTTGCAGATCATCTACGGCCAGACCTACAAGCAGCGCCCCATCACGTTGCGCATGGTCAAGGCCGTTCACGATGCGTTGAAAACGTCCCCCTATGGACTTTCCTGCGACATGGTCTGGCATGCATATGAGGTCGCGGGCGCACCTATCGCTACGGCACGAAGTGCTGTGGGCAAGCTTATGGATATCATTTCCGTTATTCGATTCGAACTCGGACAGGAAAAGATCCTAAGACCCTTCGAGGCGGGCGTGGCGGAGCGTTTCAAGAGTTGGGTCTTCTCCAAGAACGCAGGCCACGGCCAGTTTACCGAAGAGCAGATGGATTGGCTGCGTATGATTCGCGACCATATCTCTACCTCGGGAAGCGTGAGCTCTGACGATCTCGACCTGTCACCTTTCGGGGAGAAGGGCGGCCTCGGGCGTTTCTATGTCCTGTTCGGCGATAAGTACCAAGACGTTCTCGACGACATGAACTACACGCTTGTCGCATAACACCTATTAGCTAGAAAGGCAGCGCATGAGCGCATCCACCATTAACCAGAAGATTTGGAACATGGCGACCGTCCTCTATAACGATGGCGTTTCCAACAGCGATTATCTCGAGCAACTCACCTATCTGCTCTTCCTCAAGATGGCAGACGAGTACAGCAAGCCCCCCTACAACAGGCCGACCGGTCTTCCGGAGGACTGTCGTTGGGAGTGCCTTGCGGGCAAGAGCGGCGCAGAGCTGTTCGACACCTATAAGAAGATACTCGACAAGCTCGGCGCCCAGGGCGGCATGCTGCAGGAGATTTTTACCGGGGCCCAAAACAAGATGAGCTCTCCGGCGATCTTGGCGCGAGTTATTCAGATGATCGGCACAGAAACGTGGACGGCTATGTCGCAGGATGTCAAGGGCGACATCTACGAGGGGCTGCTTCAGCGAATAGCCGAGGACACCAAATCTGGTGCCGGGCAGTACTTTACGCCTAGGCCGCTCATCAACACCATCGTCAAGTGCGTGCAGCCTAAGCCTGAGAAAACCGTCTGTGACCCGTGTTGCGGTTCGGGTGGCTTCCTGCTGGCCGCGAAGAGCTACATAGAGGAAGCCTATCAGCTCGACGCCGACCAAAAGAAGTTCTTGAAGAACGAGGCATTCCACGGCTGGGAGATCGTTCCCGCCACGCGCCGACTTTGCCTCATGAATCTTTTCCTGCACAACATCGGTGACTTCAACGACGTTCCGCCCATCACAAGAAATGATGCGCTTCTTTCCGACCCTGGTATGCGCTTCGACTACGTGCTCACCAACCCGCCTTTCGGCAAAAAGGCGACGCTTAAGGCTGCTGCCGGCGAGGATGGTGAGCTTGTCGACGAAGAGCTCTCGTACTCCCGCCAGGACTTCTGGGCAACGAGCTCTAACAAGCAGCTGAACTTTGTTCAGCACATTCATACCATCTTGAAGACTGGCGGCACCGCTGCCGTTGTCGTGCCCGACAACGTGCTGTTTGAGGGCGGCGCGGGCGAGACAGTGCGCCGTAAGTTGCTGGAGACCACGAACCTGCACACTATCCTGCGCCTGCCGACCGGCATCTTCTACAAGCCGGGTGTGAAGGCCAATGTTATATTTTTCGAGAACCGTCCTGGTAGCGAGCGTGTACAGACCCGCGAGGTGTGGATTTACGACTATCGCACGAACGTTCACCACACGCTGAAGCAACACCCCATGACAGAGACTGACCTTGCCGACTTCCTCGATTGTTATAACCCCGGTCATATCGATGAACGCGATGAGACTTACAGCGAGGATAACAATCCCGATGGTCGTTGGCGTCGCTTCACTATCGACGAGATTATGGGCCGTGACAAGCTGAGTCTCGATATCACCTGGATCAAAACCGGCGAGGACATCTCCGAGATTGCGCTTTCGGATTTGCTCGCAAGCATTCACGAGAAGAGCGACGCAATTGCCGACGCTGTGGAGCAGCTCGAGGCGCTTCTGGGGGATATTGAGGACTAATGGACACCAAGAAACTACGTCAAAAACTGTTGGACCTTGCCATCCACGGCAAGTTGGTCCCCCAAGACCCGAACGACGAGCCCGCAAGCGAGTTGCTGTCGCGTATCCACGCGGAGAAGCTCGCCATGGTGGCGCGCGGCGAGCTCAAGCCGAAGGACGTCAAAAACGATACCGTGATCTATTTCGGTTCCGATGGGCTGCCCTATGAGAAGCGGGCAGACGGCAAAGATGTGGCGAAGTGCATCGAGGGGGAAATCCCGTTCGAGATCCCCGAGGGGTGGAACTGGGCTAGATTACAATCCCTTTCCCGCGTTATTACCGATGGTGACCACCAAGCACCGCCGCAAATTGCCAGCGGAATTCCGTTTTTAGTTATTTCCAATATTGCAAATGGAGTCATTTGTTTTGACGATACACGCTTTGTGCCAAGAACCTATTTCGATGAAATCAAACCTCAACGAGTACCGCAACGAGGGGATTTGCTCTTATCGGTAACAGGATCATACGGAATTCCCGCAGTTGTAAACACCGATCGCGATTTTTGTTTCCAGCGACATATTGCACTGATCAAACCCCTTTTGTCAGCAAACTTTCTTTCTCAGGTAGTTAGTTCATCCTATTGCTCTAAATGGTTCGACAAAAAAGCAACGGGAACGGCGCAGAAAACTGTTGCTCTAAGCATTTTGCGTTCAACGCTTATTCCCGTCCCGCCCCTCGCTGAGCAGCGCCGCATCGTCGACGTGCTCGGCAAATACCTGGCGCTCGTCGACGGGATCGAGCGAGACCGGGCGGAACTCGACGTCCTGCTCGCGCAACTCAAGTCGAAGGTGCTCGACCTCGCCGTCCGCGGCGAGCTCACTGAGCGCGATCAGAAAGACGAGCCCGCAAGCGAGCTTCTAGCACGCATCCGTGAGGACAAGCTCGCCATGGTGGCGCGCGGGGAGCTCAAGCCGAAGGACGTCAAAAACGATACCGTGATCTTCACCGGTTCCGATGGCCTGCGCTATGAGAAGCGCGCCGACGGCAAGGGCGAGGCGAAGTGCATCGAGAAGGAAATCCCGTTCGAGGTGCCCGAGGGGTGGAGCTGGAGCCGCATGGAACGTCTGATTCAGCTCACATCCGGAATCGATTTGGCAAAAGCCGACTACAACTCGGAGCACAACGGTATTCCCTACATCACAGGAGCATCAAATTTTGAAAACGGTTCTTTAATTGAGAACCGCTGGACCGATAAGCCGAAACGCATCTCCCATCGCGGCGATCTACTATTTACCTGCAAGGGAACTGTTGGAAAGATGGCAATCAATAAGTTTGCCTCCGCGCACATTGCGCGTCAGGTCATGGCCATCAACCCTTATCGCGGAGTTGACAAACTCTATCTCCAGCAGGTGCTTGGCTGGCATGTTGAAACAATTAGAAGAAAAGCCAAAGGTTTTATCCCCGGCATTGAGCGAGGAGTTTTACTTAAGGCCCTCGTTCCGGTCCCGCCTCTAGCCGAGCAGCGGCGCATTGTTAGAGCCATAGAAGCAGTAATCTCTGCTACCAGTCTATAGCCTCATCAACTGCGGCGCGCTGCTCGGTGGCAGTGCGCCGCAGGTATATTCGCGTCGTCTCGATGCTGTCATGCCCCATAAGGTCGGCAAGAAATGCGATATCAGGATTCTTGGCAATGAAGTTCTTTGCGAATAGATGCCGGAATGAGTGGGGATAGACCACATCGGGATTGACGCCATACCGTTCCGCCGCCCGCTTTAGCCCGAGGGAGATGCCGCGAGCCGTCAGTGCCTTTGGACTGTCTCCGCGGAAAACCGCGCCTGTCTTATTGTGCTCTGCTTCGCACCATGCCAGCGCTTCTTCTTGTAGCTTGCTCGGCACGTAGATACGCCGGAGCTTCTGCCCCTTCGAGACAATGTCCATCATGCCTTCATCAATGTGCTTCACTTCAAACCTTCTGAGCTCGCTTACCCGCGCTCCCGTACATGCAAGGAAACGAACGACAAAGTACCAGAACCAGTCCTTGTCGTTCCTAAGTCCCTCTCGCAACAGCTCGTATTCTTCATTGCTTATTACGTTGTTCAGGAATGGCTTCTGTTGAATTCGAACCCCTTTGAGTCTCATGCCATCGAAATTAAGGAAATCAAGATAGACGTTGATGGCCCCGATGCGATTGTTCGCAGTCTTGGGTGAAAACGACGAAACCAGCCACTCCTTATGCTCGAGAAGTGACTGGTTCGTTATGGGCGTTGCATTTTGCTCAAGTTGCTTTGCCGCAAACAAGTACGAGGCAATCGTGTTCGATGCGTATTCTTGCGCTAGCAGATAGTCTTCAAATGTTTTCATTGCGGATCTCCTTTCGACCATGCAATGAAAACAGCTAATCGAGGATGTTGAATAGTTTCTCTATTCGCTTGACTATGCGCCACTGCTCGGCCAAGGGCGGGACGGGAATGAGGAAAAGGGCAATCTCTTTTGCTGGCAGCTCCTTCTGATTCGTGCTTCCCGTCTGTTTGCTGAAGATAAGCCCCTGGCCATATTCGGAGCGAAGCAGGTGAAAAATGTATTTACTCTCAAATGGCTGTATTATGCGCACCACTGCTACGTGGGAGTCAGGAACAATGAAGGGATAATCGCCGAGTAGCCCCTCATCGAAGACTCCGACGCGGCCGAGAGTCCCGGTTCCAGTTGAGTTGACCACGATGTCCCCGCTCCTCAGCTTGAGCGTCTCTCCGTACCTATCTAATGCGGATCGATTGAGGAACTTCACTTTCTCCAGCGTGATTCCCCAAGGTTGATTGCACTTCTGAGCGAACACCGGGATAGATGCATCGTCAGTGTAGACGGGCGATTTGCCGCGGCGCAGAAGGGAACAGACGGTGCCCAGCCTCGCCCACGCCCACCCCTCGGGCACCTCGAACGGGATTTCCTTCTCGATGCACTTCGCCTCGCCCTTGCCGTCGGCGCGTTTCTCATAGCGCAGGCCATCGGAACCGGTGAAGATCACGGTGTCGTTTTTGACGTCCTTCGGCTTGAGCTCGCCGCGCCCCACCATGGCAAGCTTCTCCTCGTGGATGCGCGACAGCAACTCGCTTGAGGGCTCGTCTCCCGGGTCATGCTCAACGAGCTCCCCACGGACGGCGAGGTCGAGCACCTTCGATTTGAGCTGCGCGAGCAGACCGTCGAGGTCCGTCCGGTTTCGCTCGATCCCGTCGACGAGCGCCAGGTATTTGTCGAGCGCAGCGACGATGCGGCGCTGCTCGCCCAGGGGCGGGACGGGGAGGAGAATCGTATTCATTCTGTCCTGGTTGAGCTTTGGCTGCGCCGTTCCTGTTAGGTAGGGTTCAAGGTTGATGGAATTGATGCAGCTCTCAACATAGCGCAACTGGGTTTCGGTATTTGAATCGAGGACATGAGCATGGTTGTTGACCCAATATTTCCCCCTAGCGATAAACGCGATAGGAGTCGATCTTGCAACCAGATTGGCACCATCTTCTCCGATTAGGAGCAGTGGTTTATCGAATAAATAATCGTCGACCTTATCGATGACACCTGATGCACCATAGTAGTCATATGTCTTTTCTAATTTGTTGCGCGTGGCGACAGACACGGGAATGCGTTCGGAGTCCCTATTGACGAGGTAGCTGCCAAACCTTGCCCAGCTCCACCCCTCGGGGAGATCAAACGGGATCTCGTCCTCGATGCACTCCGCCTTGCCCTTGCCGTCTGCCCGCTTCTCATAGGGCAGCCCATCGGAACCAGTGAGGTTACGATGCCGTCCGTGACGTCTTTCGGCTTGAAGCGCGCCGTTTCTTTGGTTGGGTAGCCCCTAATCGGTTAGATGTTCGGTTCGCGCGGCCTCCATGCGGGCAGTGACGGCGGGTTCGGCCGCTTAACCCTCACGACGGTTTTGGTTCGCCGCTCGCTCCTCGGCATAGAGAATCTCGTTCTGCGCCTCCAGGATGCGCATGGCGTCGCCGATACGATCTGCACACCTCTCGCTTATCGACCTCAGGGCCAGTATGCCCTCGACGTCGAGCGGGTCCAGCTGGTCGGCGTGCGCCAGGGACTCGAGCAGCCGGTCCAGGCCCCTTGCCAGCCTCCCTGCATCTGCCACCGCGTCGATGAGCTCGATGCGCTCCAACTTCTCTTCGTAGCCCAGCATCGCCTTACCTCTTTCTCTCAACAGACGTGTCGCGCAGCACCGTAGCCGTTCCATGCGGAGAGCTGTCTCGCCGCCAGCGATCCCGTGCGCACATCGGCCGCAAGCGGCACGGGAAAGCCGTCCGTCCCGGCTCATGCCGCGGCGCCGCGACTCGGGAACCCCCTCCGTCCCCGCCACGACGTCGTCGCCAATCCCCGCGGGAGCCCAGCAACTGCCGACGGGCCGCATCCCATGCCCGGAAGGTCTCGGCGCCAACGCCGGATTCCATGCCGCGCACCTGCGCCCCTTTGATCCGAATACCCGCCCCGGCGCTCCTTGGACGCGCAGGGTCGCACGCCGGCGGGCTGCCCGCAAGGGCCGCGACACTTTTTCGGGTTCTTCGCCCCATGCGCTCCGCGCGCGAACAACGCGAAAAACTGCCGTCGGGAGACTTCCATCTCCACGCCCGACTTCGCTTCCTCCCTTGCAGACACGCCCGCGCTGCATGCGACTCACGCGGCGCAAGGCGCGCCACAGGGGCGGGCCTCAGAGTCTAAGGAGCAAGACATGAACGACATGAAGGAAAAGGCGATGGGCGCGGTCAAGGCCTTCCTCGAGCGCAAGGGCTACGAGATCGTCGACGAGGCCTGGCAGGGCCCCGAGGGCATCGGCGGGATCGACCTCGTGGCGGTGGACGAGGACGGGACCCTGGTCTTCGTCGACGCCACGGTCCGGATCGGGACGGACGGCTTCCCCGAGGCCCACAGGGCGCGCGGGCTGCGCGAGGCGCTGGCGGCGACGTGGCTCGCCGGCAACGGCGACGACTACGCCGACACCCCGGTCCGCTTCGACGGGGTGGCGATGATGGTCGTCAAGGAGAACCGAGCTCTCCTGCGCCACCACGTCAACTGCTTCGGCGAGATGGAGCCGCTCTCCTAGGCGGCGCGCCCGGCCCCGGGCTCCCGGGGCCGGGTTTCCCCGAAATCCGGCCCCTGTACCATGAAAGCGTACATATCCGTACGTTTTCATGGTACACTCCGCTTGTCGGACAAATCCGTACGGTTTTGTCCCGACGCTCCGAGACTCGGGGCGCGCCGGACCGGATGCGGCGAGGCGCGCCCCCTCCACACTAGAGAGGACGCGACCCATGCGCACGATAGCCATTTCCAACTACAAGGGCGGCGTCGGCAAGACGACGACCGCCGTGAACCTGGCGGCGATCTTCGCCGCCCGGGGCCTTCGGACCCTGCTCGTCGACCTCGACCCGCAGGCGTCGGCCACCGACTTCTTCGGCCTCTACGACCGGGCCGCCTCCGAGCGGCGCACGTCGGTCGAGCTGCTCTACGGCGGCGCGCCCGTGGAGGAGATCGCCTACGCCGCCGGGGAGAACCTCGACGTGGTGGCCTCGACCATCGATCTCGTCGACCAGAACGAGATGCTCCTGCGCGAGCAGCGCCTCAAGTTCGCGCTCGACGACGCCTCGGGCTCCTACGACGCCTGCCTCATCGACTGCAGCCCCGTGATGCGCAGGCTCGCCTTCAACGCCTACCTCGCCGCCGCGGAGGGTGGCATGGTCGTCATCCCCGTGAAGCTCGACTCCACCGTGATGCGCGGCACGGCGCTCACCGTGGAGGCGACGCGCTCAATCGCGGACGCCCTGCGCATGCCCACGCCCAGATGGAAGATACTGCGCACCTGCGTGCCCGGCCGCATGACCAACGCCGAGGCCACGGGCGCGGCCGTGCTCGACGGGTTCTTCCCAGACGAGCAGTTCGAGACGGTCATACACGCGAGCAGCAAGGTCTGCGAGGGCAGCTGGCAGTGGAAGCCGGTGGCGGCTTTCGAGCCGGGGAGCCGCCCCGCGCGCGACTACGAGGCCCTCGCCGACGAGGTGTACCGTGAGCTCGCCTAGCCAGGTGGCCGCGGGATTCACCATCACGGGGCTCCTCGACGGCGCGTCCCGCACCCGCGGGCGCTACCCGGTGTCCGAGA
>ERZ809296.2875-NODE-2875-length-15519-cov-79.344283_pt1 | contig 15519 bp, 15 predicted proteins | sample MGYA00520511_ERZ809296 | MGnify/ENA primary metagenome ERZ809296 (study PRJEB31576, sample SAMEA3212662) | Homo sapiens | biome: human-gut; feature: human gut; material: fecal | place: Sweden | collected 2012 ... | reverse complement strand
CCTTGATTGACGAGCTTTCCCTGAGCGATCAGGAAAAGCTCGTTGCCATTATGGAAGCCGGATGCGATGAAGTCAGAGACATTGATGACCTCATCAATCTGACTTTCAATCTGGATTGCTATGATGTTATGCCCGGTATCAGCGACGAGTCCGATCTTGGCTATTACTACGCTCACGAAATCGGTATTTACTCCGAAAAGGATCTCGGACCGTTGGCAGACTACATCGACTATGAACGCTATGGACGCGACATTGCAATGGATGAGCAGGGACGCTTTACCGACGCCGGTTATGTCCGATGCACCGGTGATAGCTGGGACAGGCAGTTCGACGGTTCTCTGGATGACATTCCCGACGAATACCGGATCAGCGGCTCTGCTGAGTCTCAGGAGCGGGGCGGCAAAATGACCGTTGTAGTGGTCGAACCGGAAAAAGCTCCGCGCATTGCAGATGTCGACTCCGATCTCAAATCGCTGCAAGACATGGTGGGCGGCTATATCGAAGCCATTTACCCCTTTGATGACCCGGTTGCCATTGTCTGCAATGAGGAAGCCAAGCTCGAAGGTCTGCCCCTCAACCGCGCACTCCGCGACGAAGATGGAGACATCTATGACATTGTTGCCGGGACATTTATGATTGTGGGGTTGACGGAAGATAGCTTTGGTTCTCTCTCCGGCGATCTTGCGCTCAAGTATGCGGAGTTCTTCAAACAGCCGGAGATGTTCGCAAAGTTGGGAGATAAAATCGTGGCGATCCCCATGATCAGTGAGGAACAGCATAAGCAGGAAGCTGTGGAACAGAAGGTTTTTGAGATGAATATGGACACCTCCGGTCTGGCAGTTGCTGGTCATATCGGTACTTGGCACACCATTGACCACAAAGAGGTGGACGGTCACAGCTTCTTCCTCATGGAGCATGATACCTACGGAGACGATGCCGCCTGTATCATTGTCGATGAGCGCGGCAAGCTGGTTCTCGATCAGGTCTACAACGGCTTTGATGATGACACGCTGCGTCTTCTCAAGCTCGAAGTCATGGAAGTGCCGGAAATGCCCGATCCTGCGCTGTCCGTGCAGGACATGAAGAATTACGGCTACGCATGGGCTGGTGTTCTTCCTGCCGGTCAGGAGGCGGCTGAACAGGCACTTGAAAAGGGCTGCGAGGTTTATCGGCTCTATTCGGATAACACCGAAGACTTGTGTGTGGATGCCAAGGAGATTGCCGACCATGCTGCAAAGGGCGGGATGCTCGGCATCAGCAAGGAAAGCTGGATGGCGGCACTTGAAAAGGAAAACTATCTCAAGTCGGCTGAGATGGCAATGGAGGATGATTACGGCATGATTGACGGGATCATCAACAACGGTCCGAAGGAAGATAAAGCCCCGGAGCGAAGCGAGAAGTCCTCTATCATGGATCGGCTCAAGTCCGCAAAAGCAGATCATCCTCCAAAGGAATGCCCTCCTAAGCAAAAGCACAAAGGAGAGATAGACCTGTGAGCAAGAGTCAGAAGTGGAAGTTAGAATGGAGCTTCTATCTCGATACAGACGGGCGGCGCAAATACAATGATTTGTGCCGCCGCTGCATCCATTCCTGCAAGCAAAGTTTCAGGGCTGAAATCGTCAGATGTCCATGCTACATTTCCAAACGCAGCAGAGTAGACAGATAAGCCCGTTTTATGTTGTGAAAAGGGTTGAAAATCAAGGATTTCTCGTCCTATAAACGGCACAGAGAAGTTGCCCTGTATGTTTTCCTATCTAAGTGTTCCCAACCGAAAGTGTAGGAATAAAGGTCGATTTTCTACCTTCCTTTGAAGGCAACAAAGTAGCACAAAGAGCCTCTGTCGATGCCCAGTCGGGTGTCGGCAGAGGCTCTTTTTTTGTGTCTTTTCCTTGAATTTTACCGTAAAATCATTCGTTAATCCATAGTGACACCATTAGCGTTTCTGTATCACTGTGGTTCTAATCCATATAATATTCATGAGCGATTTAGAAAAGGAACAGGTAAACGCCCATGATTGATAAACGAATAGGAAAGCGCGTTAAGCAAGCCCGTGAGCGTCTTGGTATTACACAAGAGGATCTTGCAGAAAAGACCGGCTTAACCACAAATTATATTTCCACCGTCGAGAGAGGGATGTCATTTCCGCGTTGCGAGAAGCTGATTATTTTGCTCAATGGCTTGGAGACATCCGCTGATTCAATTTTCTGCGATGTCTTAGAGCATAGCGGAGAGGCAAAAGCCTCAGAACTCTCAAAGAAAATTGCTGATCTTCCTCCCGAAGCGCAAAAGCGCATTTTGCAAATGGTTGAGTTGATGATCCAGCAAGAGAAGGATAACATGAAGTAAGCTCATTGAAGGCTGCGTGATTTTTCACGCAGTTTTTCTTTTGCCGACAAATTTCTACAAATTTCTTGATTTTCTATGCTATAATCTATGTATAAGCGATTTAGAGACACACGCTAATACATATAAGGAGATCAAGAATATGAAAAGTTGTGCCTTCACCGGACACCGACCTCAAAATTTACCCTTTGGCTTTCGTGAGGATGATGAACGCTGCACTACGCTCAAAAAAATCCTAAAAGAACAAATTGTTTCTCTGATTACAGATGAAAGTGTCACTCACTTTATCTCCGGCATGGCTCTCGGCGTTGATATGTATGCCGCCGAGATAGTGCTGGAACTGAAGAAGACTTATCCTGACATTACGCTTGAGAGTGCTATACCGTGCGAAACACAGGCAGCTAAGTGGAATGCAGCAATGCGCGAAAGGTACTATGGCATTGCTGCTCAATGTGATAAAGAAACGCTTCTTCAAACGCACTATACTCCTGACTGCATGGACAAGCGCAATCGGTACATGGTAGATCATGCTGATTACATCATTGCAGTATGGGACGGCAAGCCCAGCGGTACAGGTAAGACAGTTATGTACGCCCAAAGCAAGGGGAAGGTAATCATCAAAGTCAATCCGGCAACACTCACAGTTGACCGGTTGTAAACGCCCAAAAAAACGCCTCCGCAATTCAATCCTTGCTTAAATCGCAAAAATCTTTTCTAAAATACAAACGCAGTACACGATTCCGCGATTGTGGAATCCGTGTACTGCGTTCATTTTTTTGTGCAGCTTTTCACGGCTCAAGAAGAAGTCACTCTGTTTCGGAAAGTCGAATAGTGCCTCCTATGAACAGCACATCGAGTCAATGAATTTGAATCGCTGGAAACGGTTATTCGTTTCTGCTACACTGTAAAAGCAGAGTCAGAACTGAATAAGATTACAGTAGATCGTTCAGTAAATTCATACACTTGACCTTCTGTTGGAGGTTTGCACTTCCGTAGACATTCAGTGTGAAGGACACATTCTTATGACCGAGGATTTCAGAGAGCGACTTAATATCAAACTCCGGTATCTCAATCGCCCTGACTGCGAATGTGTGTCGGATCTCATGGAACTTCACCTTCTCCAATCCATTCCGTTTCAGGAAACGGGTGAAGAACTGTCGATAAGTACGAGGCTCTGTCGGCTTTGTTTTGCCGGTCAAGAAGTAGTGGTTAGGGTTATCCGTGTAGAACTTCTTGATAATGTTCATCAGGAGAGACGGAACAGGGATCGTCCTTGCAGAAGTTTTTGTTTTGGGCGGTCCGATGTGAAGATAGGACTCGCCCTTCTTTTTGTCATAGATGCGCTGGACAGTCTTATTGATGCTGATGGTCTTATCCGTCAACGAGATGTCCTTCATCTGCAATCCGCAGAGTTCTCCAATGCGTACTCCGGTAAAAAGTGCAATTAGAATGCCAGCGGTCTTCCTGTTCAAGTTCATGTAGATACACTGAATCAGAGCTTGCTCTTGATCTTTTGAGAGAGAAACTACCTTCTTAATGCCAAGTTCTTTCGGGTACTCGATGAGATCCCAGTTCAGCAGCGGAATCGCCCTTTCTTTGTACGCAAACTCCATTGAAAGTCTGAGAACGAGGATCACATCCCGGATGGTCTTTACCGTTAGCCCTCCGGTATTGTCCAACCTACTGGCATCATGGAGATACGAAATGTAGCTCTGGATGTCCGTTTCGGTGATGCTGCCGATCTTACGCTTGCCGAAGTATGGAATGAGATGATTTTCAGCGATCAGCGTAAAGCTGGCATGGGTTGACGGCGTGATCATTGGCTGCTTTTGATTTAGCCAAGTGTTCACAAGCGTCTTGAATTGTGTATTGTTAGTCATATTGACCACCTCCACGAACATTATCCGTTGGAGGGATAATCAGGGCAGTATATTCCTCAAGTAACGGTCTTGAGAAGCGTCCGAAACTCCGGTTTCCGGGCTTTGATGAGCCGTACAGAACTACTCCATTAGGAGAAATAGCGTCTCTGGTGAATCGCACCGATCCGAAATCTAAAGCGCCTATTATGATGCTTAGTGCTGGAAATGGCTTTATTATGCAGTCCGAAAAGTATTCCAGAGACAATGCAGGACAGAGCCTCAAAAAATACATTCTCTTGAAACAAGGAGAATTGGCGTATAATCACGGCGCATCTAAGGCTAAACAGTTTGGTTGTTGTTATGAGCTGACTGAGCCAGAAGCACGAATCCCCTATGTGTATCATTGTTTCAAGATCAATGATCACGAATATACACCGTTTATTGCGATGGCACTCAATAACGCAAAAATGGATAAGCAACTAAAACGGCTCGTATCGTCAAGCGTTCGTATGGATGGGCTGCTCAATATCTCCTTTGAAGATTATATGAGCGTGACACTTCATCTCCCTTCGTCCACTGAACAGAAGCACATAGCCGACTTTCTCAAAAAAATAGATGAACGCATCGCTGCACAAGAAAAACTCCTTGCATCCCTCAAGAAGTATAAAAGAGGTGTCGTGAAGGCAATATTATCCAAGCGAATACGCTTTGCTGACGATAGGGGAAATTATTATCCTGAATGGTCAGAATGCACACTTCAAGAGGTAGTTGACTTTCTTGATGGACAGCGCAAACCTCTTGAAAGTGCTGATCGAGCCAAACGGCAAGGAAAGTACCCTTACTATGGTGCATCGGGGATCATCGACTATATTGATGACTACATTTTTGACGAGCCGCTGCTCCTTCTCGGAGAAGATGGGGCAAATATCATTAACCGTAGTTCTCCATTGTGTTTTATTGCAACGGGCAAGTATTGGGTGAATAATCATGCTCATGTAATGCGTCCTCGCAAGGGACAGAACATCAAGTTTATATGCGAATTACTCGAAAGTCTTGACTATACACGCTACAATACCGGAACAGCACAGCCAAAGTTAAATCAAGAGAAGTGCCGACAAATTGCTCTTCACCTTCCGACATACGAAGAGCAGTGCCATATTGCCGAATTTCTTTCTCTTGTTGAGCAAAAGAGTATTCATGCGCAAACAGAACTTGATAGTTTGCTCCGAACGAAAAATGCCTTAATGCAGCAACTCTTTATATGAATAGCTGTTGCATCAGTGATGTGCGAAGAGAAAACAAGGCTTTCAAGGAGATTTCCTCATTACATAATTTTTGATCGAAGGCTTTCAACATTCCACAGATTTTTCGCTGTTCCTCCATTTCTGGTATAACAATATTGAAGTCTGCTATTTGTTGGAAATTCAGACCTTCACGACTACCTCCGTTCTGGCAATCCATAACTTGTTGCTGGATGCGATCCGACAAGATCTGTTGCAAAAGGAACTCCGGCAGCAATCTTTCTTTGCTTTCTTGAGAAAGGCGTATTATGCACACATGCTGGTTCACATTCGCACGATCATTAGATGTATAAATGCAGCTACGACCTATTGACGCACCGGTAATATTCAAAAGTACATCACCAAAACGCACTTCCGATGATTGCATGGTGCTATTTGTTGCTTCGTCGATGAACGAAACCTCGCTTATGTCCAGCGTTCCCCATAGCACATTTTGACTTCGCAAGAACATTATGCCTTGATTGGCATATACAGAAGACCCACCTTTCGGAGTCTTACCACTACCAATTTTAGAGCAGCACGCCCCTAATTTGCACTTGCTCCATGTTCCTTGGCTTTTCCAATTATCCGTCACGAAATAGGCTCGAAGCAATCCTCTTTTATACTTCTGATCAAGCAAGCAGAATGGAGCTATATGACCGACAAAATCCCTTGCAGTAGCGGAATATCTCTGCTACCGCAAGGGATTCTACTTTGAGTTGAAGTGCAGATCAGCCTATAAAATAGACCTCAAGTAACGGTCTTGAAAAGCGTCCGAAACTCCGGTTTCCGGGCTTTGATGAGCCGTGGAAGGTGTTCAAGGCAGAAGAACTTTTTCAGAATGTTACTGACAAGAATCACCCGGACGAAACTGTGCTGACGATCATTCAAGGAAAAGGTACACTTCCAAGAGAGCAAGCTGGTCGTAATATCCACTATGATGATGCGTCTTTATCTAACTATAAGAAGGTTGAACAAGGAGACTTTATTATTCATCTGCGCTCTTTTGAAGGTGGTCTGGAAATGGCAAATGAAGCTGGAATAGTCAGTCCAGCATACACCATCTTACGCTGCAAGCGTCCCCATTCAAGCCTATTCTATGACGCATACTTTCATACAGATGAGTTTATCAACCACAATCTTTCAAAGTCTGTTGAAGGCATCAGAGACGGACGGCAGATAAGCTACGAAGCATTTAAGTGGCTCGGAATACCATATTGTGAGCCAACTGAGCAAGAGAAGATTTCCAACCTATTTGCTGCGCTCAATGAAAGAATCGCAAAGCAGCGTGATTTGGTTGAGTCCCTCAAGAAGTATAAAAGAGGACTCGTTAAGGCGTTAATTTCTGGTACAGTGGCTTTTGCAGGCAGTGAAAATAAACGCTGGGAAACCGTAAGATTGGCAGAGATTTTTACGATTTCTGCCGGGGGCGATATTGACCGACAAAATAGCTCACCCACATATTCAACAAGTTATCCATATCCAGTGTATGCAAACGCCTTGACTAATAATGGTTTATATGGCTATGCAAACTACTTCAAAGTAGAAGGTGATTCTATTACTGTATCTGGAAGAGGCGAAGTTGGTCATGCGATAGCTCGTCACTGCAAGTATGTTCCGATTGTCCGTCTTCTTTCGTTAGTCCCTAAATACGAAGATGATGTGGATTTCTTTGCTTACATGATCAATGCCACTTCCATTTATATTGAATCGACGGGTGTTCCTCAGTTAACAAGTCCTCAACTCGGTGCAGTGAAAGTATTTCGCCCCCCCATTTTGGAGCAGAAGAGGATTTCTTCATTGCTGCTGAAAATAGATGCAAAGATAGAGAACGAAGAACGCCTAACATTTTATCTGGAAAAAATCCGGTCATCCATCTTGATGATGTGATCCCTTGCCAGAAAAGAGATTGAGAAGTCCTTCAGGTTGGTAATACGGATGTTGTTGAAATCCGTCCAGAAGAAGGCGAGGCTATACATCAATTCCCTGTCGGAGTTGGCAAAATATTTGGTATCAACGCCGTTTGAGACAATGAAAAGCTGAATGAAGTGATATAGTCCGTTATAGGAGTGCTTCTTATAGCGCATGACCTGATTGACCGCCTCTCGAATGTCAATACCTCTGCGCTTTAGCTCGACCTGAATCAACGGCAAGCCATTCACAAGAATCGTCACATCATAGCGGTTGACATACTTTCCTACAACCGTTGTCTGATGTGTAACTTGGAAGATATTCTTGGTGTGATCCTGATCGAAGAAAGACAGGTAAACCTTCGTCCCGTCCTCACGCTCAAGGACAAACTTGTCTCTCAGAATTTTTGCGCTCTGGAACACGGACTTTCCAAGCATGAGGTTAAAGATACGCTCCCACTCTTTATCGGTGATAGGCGTATCAAGTTTGGGTGCATTGAAGGCTTCAAACTGAACTTTGAAGTTCTCCACCAATGCGTCATAATCAGGAATATCGACTGTGCTGTATTCCTGCTTGTTTAGCTGCTCTATGAATTGCTGCTCAAGAGCCGCTTCGCTTTGGTATGCCATATCTTCATCTCCAATACTTGAGGATCATTTTTTGTTGCCAACCGATCCTCATTTTATTTTATCACGGCTACTGTCCGATATAACGGACTCATTTTCGTCTTATTTCCAATGTCACATCGCCATTATCCGCAATGGACATTTGCATCGTTTTCAAATACTTGTCCACAAACTGTTTCTGTTCCGAAGAACTCATTTCAATTCGAGTCGCTTTTAACGCCTCTGTGAACATCTCGTAGATATTCAGCCGCACCGCCTGGTCTATGTAATGATACATCTCTTTGAACAGTGCGCCGATCTTAATATCCTCTGCATTGCCGGAGTAGAAGTCATCAATGTAGCAATAGAATATACCGGCATTGACAAGTGCGTTCTTCAAATCCGGTCCGCAGTTTTCGCGCTCTATCATGACAAGGAATCGAGCCTCCGGTAAAGAAGAAATCAGTCCCCAATAGTCGGAGTCGCTGGACACCAAAATAAAGGAATCCACATTGTTTTTGTAATGCTCCTGACAAGTTCGGGCAATCAGCATCACATCGACCAGAGACTTGTTCTGCTTTACCCGTTCGGTCATCATGTGTTCGACCGGGATGTGGGTAAAACTATCCAGAATACGCCAAGCAGATGCACTATGCACATCATCAAACAGGATGATGGATGCTATCTTCTGTGTGTACTGATAGTCAAGATTCTTGAGCGTAGCGCAGAGCTTGTACGGATCAGAGTTTTCACAATCTACCACTACGACAACCTTTTCGCTGCTACCAATAAACTCGTAGATGCTTCCTTTAATGTAACTTCCAGCATCAGAAACTTTACTGTACTCTGTAAAGTAGTCACCGTTCATTTGATAAAGCAGCGTCACGAATTTTTTATCGTTATAGAGCAGATTACCGACATCCTCCGGTTCCCAGTTTATATACATCTGGTAAGGATAAAAGAGCAAGTGAGCGTAATAAATATCTGCTGCTGCTTTTGTCCCTTCCTCTTTCAAGCCATCTGGCATGAGAAAGAGGTTTTTTACATACAGCCAATTCAGCCAAAGAGGAAATAGCTTCTTGCAATTATTGATCCGATCAGAAATCAGCTTGTTTATCTCAACGATATGCTGATTTAGCTTCGTGCTGGACTTCTTTATAAAACTAATGCCATCCGCATTTAGTTGTTGAAGGCTATCCTGCGGCACATATTCCGGCATACTGCTGATTGAGAGATAACTAAACTTCATGCGCTCGTTGATATGCTTGAAGTTTCTTTCAATCGCTGTCCTGATGATACACAAATGACGGATTATCCGTGCCGTTTTGTCTGCATCAAGTTTTTCGTATATCTCTATTTTGGGTGCTTCATGCTCATTATCAAAAATTCGTTTCGGAACACCAATCAAATATGCAACCTTAGAAATAATTTCATAGGTGCTGTCTTTGTAGGTGACTCGATCATCTGTGGGAAACGCCTCCGCTTCAACGAGGGCATTTTTCTCAATCACAGCATTCTCAAGGACATCCATATATGCTCCTTTCGCTGAGGTATTTTTCTCTACCTATAACAAAATAGCCGCACGAAAACTCGGACCTACTTCTTGCCCGTTCGCACAGCTTCACATATATCTCCAATGTCACAATTCAAATAGTCGCAAATGCGCAGCAGAACAGAGAGAGCTACATCCTCGTTCTTATTGAGCTTACTCATCGTGCCGGGAGACAGCTCTATATCCTTGCGTAAAGTTGATTTTGGGATCTCTCTTTCAATGAGCATTACCCATAATTTCTTATAGCTTATCTTCATAAAAGCACCTCTCTCAAACGCTTATAGTGAGACTCATTACATTATACACCAAACGCTTCAAATTTTCAATACGATGCTCCAAAAATTCAAAATATATTTCAAGTTCATGGAGCGCATTACGAAGAAGAAAGCCTGAGCCGATTTATTCATACGGCTCAGGCTTTGGTGGTTATTCCAACTCGCTACTTTTGGCTTTTTCATGCTCCTGTGAAAGCGTTGGACTGAGGAAATCATCGACATTTGCCTTCATGGTATCAATCACTTTAGCCTCTTTTTTGAGCCTTGCTCGTTCGTCGTAGAGACGCTGCTGCTCTTCCAAAAGGCGTTGCTGCTCGGCTTGCAGAGACTTCATACTTGGAAGTTTTTCACCATCTTGCATAGCAAGCAATGTACTCTTTGCTGCTTCAAAAACGACAAGCTCTGCCTCGTGCGCAGCTCGAAAACTCTGCTTGTTCTTCGTCTTTGAGTAGGCATCATAGACCGGCTTGAGCTTTTGATAGGTTGAGATATTCTTGATAAGCGGCTGCACCTTTCGGAGCTGCGCTTCAACGACTTTCAAGTCAGCGCCGGTACGCTCATAAGAACTATGGATGTCTTCGACTTTCTTTTCAAGATCGGCATATTGAAGTAGCTCGTTCTCAGTGAGGTAATTGAGCGTTCTGGCGGCTTCTTTGAGGATCTTAATCTTCATAGAATGCTCAAAGCCCTTGCTGTCGATCTGCTTAATTCTGTTTTGAATATCGCTGATGAGAGAGATGTTCTTCCTACCGTTCTGCATCTGCCGTCTGCGGGCATTGCGTCCTTGAATGCGTTCCTTGATCCGGTCCTCGGTGTAGTTATCTCCGATGGTTTTTGCACGGGTGAAACGCTCTTGCCCTTCGGCACGGAAGGAGATGTATTTGCCGGTTTTGATTTCATATCCGGTGTCCTGCATCAGCTTCAAAAACTCATCGTAGTCCTTTGCTGTGACCACGCAGCGATCAATGGTCTGCTTGAGTTTTTGCTTCCAACTTGTACCGCGTTTGGCTTCGGTGTATTCCTTGTAGTCCATGCCTTTTCCCTGAGAGGGAGGAATAACTGACAGCCCGTGTTCAGCACATATCTCATCACTGAGATGCCGCATCTCACGATAGGTTTTCTTATTGCTTCGGTACGCATGGAAGTCAACATAGTTGACAGCGTTAAAGATAATATGATTGTGGCAATGCCCCTTGTCGATGTGCGTTGCAATCACATACTCGTACTTTCCCTTGAGCCATTCGTCGGCAAACTGCTTACCGATTTCATGCGCTTGTTCCGGCGTGACTTCATCAACCGCAAAGGATTGGATCAGATGTCGGGCGATCACCTTCGGTATCTGCATTCCTTGTTGAGCAGCAAGATTTCTTGTCCACTCAAATTCCTTCGCTGCGGCATCGCTGGCAGCGCAACCATAGGAAGAGACATAGAGCTGGTCATCTGTTTTCTGCGGATCAAGAATGTATGCGAGAGCCTTGTTCACAGTTCCTCGGATTGGCTTGATTTTAGTAATCGCCATATCTCAGCCTGCCTTTCTTTCAGCTCTGCAACATCGTCCTCATAGAAGTGTCCTGTGGAGTTGATTCGGCGGCAAATGTGGTTGATATTTGCCGCTGCGCGAGATACTGCTGCGGCAAGTTTCTTCTGCTGCGTGTAGTCCACTTTGATGATGTAACCGTCAATCGCCATCTTGCGAAGATACGCTCCCATGTTGTTTGTACCAAGCTGTTTCATCTTTCCTTTGATAATCCGTTTCTCGTCATCTGAAACAAAGAAGAGTATCTGATTTGGTCGTGTTCTGTTTGCCATAAGCGGTTTGTCCTTTCATAAAGATAGAGGGTTTGGGAGACATCCCAACAAGCATTTTCTGGATTAAGGGGAGGGTTTCCTTAATCCAAAATCGCCGTGTGTATATACACCAGCTGTGCTTGCTATTCTCTAAAATCGTAATCTTAGTTGGAAGTCCCCCGTAAATTACCCCTTCGTAATACAACGGACAAATTCCGCGTTTTTGTCTCACGCATAAAAGAAAAAGACGCTCGAAAGCGTCTTTTTAGTATTGTTCAAGCGATGAGAACGCATCACTCTCAATGGTCAGAATGTCATCCATCGGAATCTTTGTGCCGTCCTGCATGGTAATCAGCCGCTCAAAATCATCCAGCTTTTTCACGATGCCTGTTGCTTCAAGATAAGCACCACCGGCTTTTCTCTCATCTGCTTTGAAATATGTGACTGCTACCTCCGGCTCATCTTCAAGGTGCTCCACAAGAAACTGAAACTTCAAATTTAGACTTTGGAGTTCTTCATCATCCAACTCAATCTTTGTGTCGGTCAGACGCCCGGTTTCTTTGATAGCAGCATCATAACCAGTGAGAGCTGCGAACGGAGAAAACTGAGCTGCACGATCTGACATCGGCATCTGCTGACGAGTGGGAGAGATATGGTGTGGAAGATTGATAATATCTTCATAGCCTTTCATGCAGCTCATTCCTCCTTTGGCTATTCCATTATATTGCTTCTTTCAATTCATGAAAGCTAAGAACCTTATTATCGTAAAGCATTACAACGGGCTTATTGGATAGTTGATTGATTGTTGCGATGTGTTCAGCTATCGGAGTAAGCCCGCTGTCTTTGTACTGAATGAAGTACGCCAGAGTTTTCTCCAACTTCTTCTTTTCTGTATCACTGATGGAATCGCCAACACCAATCAGGAACTCATCCACTGGACCTTCTTTAACAAGAGGGATTTTCCCAATGAAATTCCCCACTGTGCGTGATACATCTGCCAGCTTATTTGCAGTCTGAGTTGTCACAGCGTCCTTCTTGATCGATTCAATCTTATCGAAGCAAGCGGTGTAGAGATTGCGGAACTTCATAGCGTGTTCTCTGATCTCGTCCTCGATTTTATTCAGGTACTCGGCTTGAAAATTCTTTGACAGCATGACTTCCATGTATTCTGACAAAGCGAATACATGGAGAGCCAGTTTGTAGTGAACGAACCTGTCAAGAAGTTGCCCGATCTTGTTTGATGCAGTCTGCATTTTCAAGAGGTTTTTCTTTGCGGACAGCATATTCTCAATCTGATCGGTGTAGGATCGAATATCTTTCATTGCATTACGCTTGATGTTCTTAACTTGATTGAGATTAACCACAAGGCTTGCTTCGTTCTCCCAGTAAAACTTGTACTCATCCATATAGGATGTAAGCAAATCGTAGTCCGCAAGAAGCTGAGATTTCTTATCACGCTCAAGGATGCCAACAATCTCTTTCTGCCCATCCTTTATATCTTGAACCTGCTTAGCAACCGTAAGAACTGCTACTGCTACCAATGTTGCTTTCAAGCAAGCAGGACCGATCGCCTTATCAACAGGAATCCATCTGGCTTGACCGACAATACCGTCATTTAGGATTGTACCTAATGCACCTGAGCCGTCCTTCGCCATTGCAAGAGTTCCCGTTATGCCTTTAGGAAATACGCAGCGATAAAGTCCCTCTGCTGCCGGAGTAGCAATAGTCTCTGCAACACCGGCGAACGAGCCTCCAAGTGCCGCGATCTCCGTGAAAGGAATCTTTGCCAGCGGGGATGTTTGGAAGGTGTCCTTAATTTCTGCAAGAGCGCGTTCCACTTGTATACTCGGTCTTAAACTACCACCGGATTCGGTCAATTCGTTCAGAACTAATAAATCGTTATTTGCCATTTGATGTGCCTCCTTTTTGTTATGGTCATCTGCTGACCATAACAGCAGTTGTAATTCTCGCGTGTCCCTTTCACCGATTACGCCTTATGCCCACCAATCTGCTCATTACGATCCTTTGCGGTTGCGCCTTCCTCCAAGTTCATGCCTTTGAGTATGGCGTTCTTTCCATACTTCTTCTTGATGATGAGCATTGCCTGTTGCATTTTCTTTTCCCGATCCAGCTCTGCTTTTTCGCGCTTTCGTTGTGCTTCTAAGGCAGTGAAATCTGTGAAGAGATCAAGCTGCTCATAGCCTCCGTTTTTTACTGGCGCGTCTGCTTCTGGAACAACATGATTTGCTGTGAAATTCAGCCGACGCACAAGAAGATTCTTGTCCACGATCCTATCAAAGAGTTCTGCCGTAGCACACATTATTTTCTTCGTAGATGATGTGTGACCGTCAAGATTGATTGAGCCGTGCGCCTGTTTTGGTATCTGCCGTCCGTAATGGTCTTTTACAACTGTCCCGTGATATTTTCGGCTTCGTTCGGGATCGGTGAGGTTTTCTATATCGTAGCCAACTGTGATGACGATTTGATCTGTCACAAGTCCTTTGTCCACCAAGTCCAGCACGAGAAGATCAGCCATCTCACGGAGGACGAGCTTTGCCTTTTCAGCCTCATAGGGGCAATGCAGGACTTGTCCTGAGCCTAAGCTGTTGGTGCTGGGCTTGTAGGCTTTGATTGCTTCAACCGTGCAAGGCTCCCAGCCCCACGCATGGTCGATCAGCAGTTCTGCGTTCTTGCCGAAAAGTTTGTAAAGCAAGTCCTCATTTTTCACTGAGCATCGGGCAACATCGCCCATCGTAAACATTCCGTTTTCTTCGAGCTTCTTTGCATAGCCTCTACCGACTCTCCAAAAGTCTGTGAGTGGCTGGTGCGTCCAAAGCTCACGGCGAAACTTCATCTCATCCAACTCTGCAATGCGAACACCGTTTTTATCTGCCGGAATGTGCTTTGCCACAATATCCATCGCAACTTTGCTGAGAAAAAGGTTTGTTCCAATCCCGGCGGTTGCGGTGATACCGGTTGTCTCAAGCACATCCAAGATCATCTTCATCGCAAGGTCATGTGGCGTGAGATGATAGGTGTTCAGATAATCCGTCACATCCATAAACACCTCGTCGATGGAGTAGACTACGATGTCCTCCGGCGCGATATACTTGAGGTAGACCTGATAGATGCGGGTGCTGTACTCCATGTAGTACGCCATCCGAGGCGGCGCGATGATGAAGTCAATCGACAGAGACGGGTCTGCTTGCAGCTCCGAGAAGAAGTGCGATGTGCCGTCCAGTCTGCGTCCCGGTGCGTCGTGCTGCCGTCCGGCATTCGCTTCCTTCACACGCTGCTTGACTTCAAATAGCCGTCCGCGTCCGGAGATACCGTAGCTTTTGAGGGAGGGCGTGACGGCAAGGCAGATGGTCTTGTCCGTCCGGCTCTCATCCGCAACAACAAGGTTTGTGTCCAGAGGATCTAAGCCGCGCTCCCGGCACTCCACGGAGGCATAGAAGGATTTCAGGTCGATTGCAATGTAGGTTCTGTCTTTCATTTTCGGCTGTCCTCCTTCCTACGATGTATAAATGCAGGAGCTATGCTCTGCCCATCAGGTTCCCCGTCCTATCAAAGCGGCATCGGTGTCCGGGCGATCAGAATGACCGCCAGAATCGCGCCCACAAATGCCGCAGCCCCTACGACCGCCAACACCTTTTTGTCGAGCTTCTTCTTCGCTGCCTTGCCAATCAGCGCAGCGCAAGCCATGCAGACAGCCGCAGCAACAAGCGCAATGCCCAGCGTTTCCCATAGCCAAGAAAGTTCATGTAGGATTTTCATGCGTTCATCATCTCCTGTTCGTTAAACCGGAATTTTCAAATTAGTCTTTGCAAATAACCTTTGAACCTTCACCGTCAATTACAATTCCCTGACGGTTGTTAATTGGGCATAGATTCAAATCCGAAAACT
>ERZ809296.2866-NODE-2866-length-15563-cov-4.100271_pt1 | contig 15563 bp, 19 predicted proteins | sample MGYA00520511_ERZ809296 | MGnify/ENA primary metagenome ERZ809296 (study PRJEB31576, sample SAMEA3212662) | Homo sapiens | biome: human-gut; feature: human gut; material: fecal | place: Sweden | collected 2012 ... | reverse complement strand
TGGCATGGGGGCTGGTTCCCTATGTGCAGTCGCTGCTGCTGGCCCGCTGTCTGCGCGGCGATCTGGACGGCTATCCGCCCTTTTTGTGGAAGTAAGGAGGAAAGCAGATGCTGGTGCTCATTACCTACGATGTATCCACGACCGATTCGGCAGGCAAGCGCCGTCTGCGGCAGGTGGCGAAAAAGTGCGTCGCCCACGGCCAACGAGTCCAAAATTCCGTCTTCGAGTGCAATCTGGACGCGGCTCAATACAAGCTGCTTCAGGCTCAGCTCCGCCAGCTGATCGACCCGGCTCAGGACAGCCTTCGCTTCTACAATCTCGGAAATCGTTACGAAACGAAGGTAGAGCATGTAGGCGCAAAGGCTTCTTATGACGCCGAAGGGGTTTTGATGATCTAGTTCTTCAATGGTTGGTGCGATACGGGAGCTCCCACGGTTTTCCTGTACGGTTCGCACCGAAAAAAACGGTTTGTTTCTTTTCTCTAAAAAGTTTTTTGTCAGCAGGAAGAACCTCTTTGCTGGCGAAAAGATACAATGTTGTGCAGATGCGCCAGTTTTTCTCTTCGAAAAGTTGTGTGCGTTTGCTGTCTCTCCCCATGCGGGGAGAGTGGATTGAAATCTTGTCCTCTGCCGGGGGAACCCCAATGATCGAGTCTCTCCCCATGCGGGGAGAGTGGATTGAAATCATCTGGCCCTTGTCCGTGCTTGTGATCTTGTGTAGTCTCTCCCCATGCGGGGAGAGTGGATTGAAATACAGTCTCCTGAAAGCTCTCGGACAGGTTCTCCAGGTCTCTCCCCATGCGGGGAGAGTGGATTGAAATGGTGACGCGTATGTCAGGGCCGCAATGGCCTTGGCGTCTCTCCCCATGCGGGGAGAGTGGATTGAAATTCGTTGGCGGCATTTACGGGCGACTTTGACGGTGCGTCTCTCCCCATGCGGGGAGAGTGGATTGAAATGGGCAATGCATCAGCTTTCCGTCGCCGTCTCCGCGTCTCTCCCCATGCGGGGAGAGTGGATTGAAATTTCCTTGAATTCCGCCCACAGCGGTTCAGCATCCCGTCTCTCCCCATGCGGGGAGAGTGGATTGAAATATGTCGCGTTCTTTGCGGCCCTGGAATCGCCTGGTCTCTCCCCATGCGGGGAGAGTGGATTGAAATAGGCCCGGCAGACGGCGCTGACGCTGCTGGAACGTCTCTCCCCATGCGGGGAGAGTGGATTGAAATACATCGAGCGGGTGGAGCCGGGGGCGATCCCCCCGGTCTCTCCCCATGCGGGGAGAGTGGATTGAAATTAGTGGGATTTTCCTGCGGCAAAGACAGCATCGTGTCTCTCCCCATGCGGGGAGAGTGGATTGAAATCTTCTGGGCAATGGCGTTACTTTGGAGGACGCGGTCTCTCCCCATGCGGGGAGAGTGGATTGAAATAAGGTGGAGATTTCCACGCCGGGCGTGCCGGCGGTCTCTCCCCATGCGGGGAGAGTGGATTGAAATGCTGCGCTGGAAAAGTCCGGGCTGGAACGGCAGGTCTCTCCCCATGCGGGGAGAGTGGATTGAAATTTGCTCCGGCGTACGATTCGCCCAGCGTTCGCGGTCTCTCCCCATGCGGGGAGAGTGGATTGAAATTTGGGGAATTAGGCCTTACGAATGACTTGCAAACGGTCTCTCCCCATGCGGGGAGAGTGGATTGAAATGGCAGCTACTCCTACAGCCGGGGCAGCGCGGGCAGCGTCTCTCCCCATGCGGGGAGAGTGGATTGAAATCTCCGGCTTCTGGGCATTGGTTCAGAGCCGGATGGTCTCTCCCCATGCGGGGAGAGTGGATTGAAATCCTTTTGCGCTGGCGGTACTCCACGTTATATCTGCGGTGTCTCTCCCCATGCGGGGAGAGTGGATTGAAATTACCGGGCAGGGGAGCGCGTCCTGACGGCTTTGGTCTCTCCCCATGCGGGGAGAGTGGATTGAAATTTTGACCACATTTTCCCGGCGGAGCAATTCGCGGGTGTCTCTCCCCATGCGGGGAGAGTGGATTGAAATGACGTAATAGTAATCGCTGTCCATATAGCGGGCGTCTCTCCCCATGCGGGGAGAGTGGATTGAAATGTGCAGGCCGGGGCACCTCTTAACGAGCTTGCCGGTCTCTCCCCATGCGGGGAGAGTGGATTGAAATTGGTGGTGGGGCGGCAGAACAAGCTCCCCGTCCTCGTCTCTCCCCATGCGGGGAGAGTGGATTGAAATACGAAGTCCAGCATGGCCAGCGCCAGCCCCACCGTCTCTCCCCATGCGGGGAGAGTGGATTGAAATTGCCTTTATGCGCTCCCGCAGGTCGTCCATATCAAGTCTCTCCCCATGCGGGGAGAGTGGATTGAAATCAACAGCGCCGATATGACCACCCCCGGCGTGGCGTCTCTCCCCATGCGGGGAGAGTGGATTGAAATTTCATCAAGAATTTGGTTTGCAATCGTAGATACGGGTCTCTCCCCATGCGGGGAGAGTGGATTGAAATAATCTGATTTTCAGGGGCAACCGTATCTTTATAGTCTCTCCCCATGCGGGGAGAGTGGATTGAAATTTTGCACCACATGCCGTATCTACGATACCACGGTGGTCTCTCCCCATGCGGGGAGAGTGGATTGAAATTGTTTTTGTGTTATAATAACGGTGGTTGTTTTGGTCTCTCCCCATGCGGGGAGAGTGGATTGAAATATATGAGACGGGGAAGCGCAAACCAGACCCGGAAAGTCTCTCCCCATGCGGGGAGAGTGGATTGAAATTCTTGAGGATACCAACGGCGCGTATCTCGCCGACCAGTCTCTCCCCATGCGGGGAGAGTGGATTGAAATGCGTAAATGTTACAACATTACTTACACCAGCTCCGTCTCTCCCCATGCGGGGAGAGTGGATTGAAATCCGGCCCACTGTTCCGCCATGGCGCGGGCGATGCGTCTCTCCCCATGCGGGGAGAGTGGATTGAAATTTCGCTTCTGTCCGTTGCTATCCACTCGGAAAGGGTCTCTCCCCATGCGGGGAGAGTGGATTGAAATCCCGCCACCTGTTGACGATGTTCTGCACGGTTCGTCTCTCCCCATGCGGGGAGAGTGGATTGAAATATAAGCGACACGTTGGTCGCCTGAAAGGTCTGTGTCTCTCCCCATGCGGGGAGAGTGGATTGAAATTCGCTGTCCGCCTCGCTTCCCCGGTGGGCGATGGTCTCTCCCCATGCGGGGAGAGTGGATTGAAATTCCACGGGCCTGGCCAGATTTCGGCTGGCATGCCGTCTCTCCCCATGCGGGGAGAGTGGATTGAAATCGTTTCACGGCCTTCTGGATCTCCTCGGCGGCGATGTCTCTCCCCATGCGGGGAGAGTGGATTGAAATGCTGGCCAGCATCCAGACGCTGCGCGAACTGCTGAAAGTCTCTCCCCATGCGGGGAGAGTGGATTGAAATCAGCCGCAGTCGTAGTTGATAAGCGACACGTTGGGTCTCTCCCCATGCGGGGAGAGTGGATTGAAATAGCGATTCCAGCGCATCTCCCATGATGTGCCATTCGGTCTCTCCCCATGCGGGGAGAGTGGATTGAAATGTTGATGGCGATGGTGTGGAGCCGGATCAAGTCCAGTCTCTCCCCATGCGGGGAGAGTGGATTGAAATTCTGACCCGTCAGAACGGCTCGTACCATATCGGTGTCTCTCCCCATGCGGGGAGAGTGGATTGAAATGCGCTCGATCAGTTCGCTCATTTCCCGCCCCTCCGTCTCTCCCCATGCGGGGAGAGTGGATTGAAATACGTCGTGCCACCTCCTGCCTCAGCGGCGGGTGCGTCTCTCCCCATGCGGGGAGAGTGGATTGAAATGCGGGCGGGACGCTGACCATCAACCTCCCGGCGGGGTCTCTCCCCATGCGGGGAGAGTGGATTGAAATACGTCGCTCTCCAGCGCGTAGGCCTCCGGGGCCTGTCTCTCCCCATGCGGGGAGAGTGGATTGAAATGCAGCGCGGGCCGCGCGCTCCCGCGGGTGCTTCATGTCTCTCCCCATGCGGGGAGAGTGGATTGAAATTGCGATCAGCTTCTCGCGGTCGATTTTTACGCCGGTCTCTCCCCATGCGGGGAGAGTGGATTGAAATATTCCTTTCTCAGGGGCGGGATGACTCCCGCCCGTCTCTCCCCATGCGGGGAGAGTGGATTGAAATTTTCCGCCCGTACTTGGCCAGCGCGGCCTCGTCGTCTCTCCCCATGCGGGGAGAGTGGATTGAAATTTTCAGCCCATAAAATAGGCCCTCTTAGAGCGCGTCTCTCCCCATGCGGGGAGAGTGGATTGAAATTTCTATGGGAAAGAGGACAGAAACATGGACAAAAGTCTCTCCCCATGCGGGGAGAGTGGATTGAAATTCCAGCCATGGGCGCACGTAGCGCATCCATACTCGTCTCTCCCCATGCGGGGAGAGTGGATTGAAATTGGGTCATGCCTTTCTCCCGGCGGATTGAGCCGAGTCTCTCCCCATGCGGGGAGAGTGGATTGAAATTCCTCGTCGGTCGCCATGAAGCGCATCACGAGGCGTCTCTCCCCATGCGGGGAGAGTGGATTGAAATCACAGGCTTTCCGTTCCGACCGCGCCAGGCTCCGTCTCTCCCCATGCGGGGAGAGTGGATTGAAATCTGTTCCGCTCCCGGCGTTCCCGCCGGGGAAGTGGGTCTCTCCCCATGCGGGGAGAGTGGATTGAAATCCTCCCTCCGCCAGCGTCACGCGCTGGCCTTGTTGTCTCTCCCCATGCGGGGAGAGTGGATTGAAATAGCCGCTTCGCCCGGAATCGGTACGACAGCGCCGGTCTCTCCCCATGCGGGGAGAGTGGATTGAAATACGTCGTGCCACCTCCTGCCTCAGCGGCGGGTGCCGTCTCTCCCCATGCGGGGAGAGTGGATTGAAATTCTAGCTTCAGCGTGTCCTGAAACATCAGCGACGCGTCTCTCCCCATGCGGGGAGAGTGGATTGAAATATTTTTGCTACTACTTGTTATAAGTCTTGTAAAAGTCTCTCCCCATGCGGGGAGAGTGGATTGAAATTGAAAAGCTCTATAATATATCATGCTGGGGCATGTCTCTCCCCATGCGGGGAGAGTGGATTGAAATCACTTGCGGAGCCACCACCAACCATAAAAATATCGTCTCTCCCCATGCGGGGAGAGTGGATTGAAATCATTGATAATTTTGTGGACGGGTCACAAACTCCGAGTCTCTCCCCATGCGGGGAGAGTGGATTGAAATAAGAGTCCTGAGGGACAGGAAATAATGAAAGGTTGGTCTCTCCCCATGCGGGGAGAGTGGATTGAAATGTAAAACAACATAAACATTGCTACTGTACAAGCGTCTCTCCCCATGCGGGGAGAGTGGATTGAAATTCCTGTCAAATTCTGCGCACCACTAAATTTTACAGTCTCTCCCCATGCGGGGAGAGTGGATTGAAATTATCATCGTGCCGCCAGCAACTGTTTCTCCAAACGTCTCTCCCCATGCGGGGAGAGTGGATTGAAATGTTAACTTCTGCCGTTTTCTGAAAAGCTCTATAGTCTCTCCCCATGCGGGGAGAGTGGATTGAAATCTGTTAATGCTTGCGGAATAAATTTAACTCCATGTCTCTCCCCATGCGGGGAGAGTGGATTGAAATGCTCGTCTATCCGCGCTTTCATCCGTTCCCCCGCCGTCTCTCCCCATGCGGGGAGAGTGGATTGAAATTGTTGGATTAAAAAATTGGTTAAATTCCCCACCGTCTCTCCCCATGCGGGGAGAGTGGATTGAAATTGTGCGTACTACAATATAATTGTTGACTTCCTTTGTCTCTCCCCATGCGGGGAGAGTGGATTGAAATCAACAAAATCAGTATAACCATTTACAGGGTCATGTCTCTCCCCATGCGGGGAGAGTGGATTGAAATGATTATAGTAAAAAACGATACCCATGGACAGAAGTCTCTCCCCATGCGGGGAGAGTGGATTGAAATATTGAACACCCGGGAGCCATGAGTGACAAAGCCTGTCTCTCCCCATGCGGGGAGAGTGGATTGAAATTAAAATATGCTTCCTGAATCTGTTGTCCATCAAGTCTCTCCCCATGCGGGGAGAGTGGATTGAAATGGCGTTGGGGAATTCCTCCGGGTGCGCCTTGACGTCTCTCCCCATGCGGGGAGAGTGGATTGAAATGCGATGCCGTCTATGCCCTGCACATGGAAATTAGGTCTCTCCCCATGCGGGGAGAGTGGATTGAAATTTTATAATCAGCTATATATAATTCATAGCATTCGTCTCTCCCCATGCGGGGAGAGTGGATTGAAATATATAACGACAATCCAGAGATCATTACCTATTAGTCTCTCCCCATGCGGGGAGAGTGGATTGAAATCACAATAGAGGCAATCAGTCTATCAACGCCTTCAGTCTCTCCCCATGCGGGGAGAGTGGATTGAAATGCTCATAGGGGCTCCTTTCTGTAAAGGGCGCGCAGGTCTCTCCCCATGCGGGGAGAGTGGATTGAAATTCAGGTCTGCCGGAAAATGTGGAATCCCCTGCGATCGTCTCTCCCCATGCGGGGAGAGTGGATTGAAATAACTCCGGCTGGCCCCACCAACCCCGGGCTGGACACGTCTCTCCCCATGGATCTAGAGTGGATTGAAATTTCATGGTCATCAGTTTGGCGGTGGCATTGCTCGTCTCTCCCCATGCGGGGAGAGTGGATTGAAATCTTATTTTGATGAGATCTATCACGCCCGCACAGCCGTCTCTCCACATGCGGGGAGAGTGGATTGAAATAGAGCAAGCTCGTTGAGCTTGGCGCACATCTCGTCTCTCCCCATGCGGGGAGAGTGGATTGAAATCACACCATCTGGGGAAACGCGCTGGCTTACCCCGGTCTCTCCCCATGCGGGGAGAGTGGATTGAAATTCCGTTGTTTCCGCTGCGTTTTCCACAGGGCCAGTCTCTCCCCATGCGGGGAGAGTGGATTGAAATCCAAGGCATGGAGTGGGCCGTGTGGAGGGTGAGGTCTCTCCCCATGCGGGGAGAGTGGATTGAAATTCAACGAGCGCAGCCGGGCCGTACCGCTCCCGCATGTCTCTCCCCATGCGGGGAGAGTGGATTGAAATGTCTTTTCCGTAGCGTGGGAACCGTGCGGATTCTGTCTCTCCCCATGCGGGGAGAGTGGATTGAAATGGGTGACGGTCACGCTGACGATACGGCGGATCGGTCTCTCCCCATGCGGGGAGAGTGGATTGAAATGAGATCGTGTTCTTCGACGCGGCGGACGTGATCTGTCTCTCCCCATGCGGGGAGAGTGGATTGAAATACCTACCGAGGGCGTATTGAAAACTGGATCAGCCGTCTCTCCCCATGCGGGGAGAGTGGATTGAAATACCGCAGGCGTGGCCCTGAACGGCGCTATCGGCAAGGTCTCTCCCCGTGTGGGGAGAGTGGATTGAAATTTGTGTTATCAATGGGGCGTTTGGGTAACGGCAGTCTCTCCCCGCTCGGGGAGAGTGGATTGAAATCTTGCTATGGCTGTGACCGGTGCCCGCGATCTGGGGTCTGGGAGAGTAGATTGAAATATCAACAAGTGTTCTTTCTGCAATAGACGCATAAGGTCTCTGGTGATACGGAATGTTTTTTGCTTTTTCCATACTCCCATTTTGACAGGAAGGGTCGATTTTCTCGAAAACAGAAAAGCTCATTTCCATGACAATTTTGCTGATTGCAAATGGTGCTCCACTACGCCCCGCCAGTGCCGCACCGTTCTTCCCACCGTGTCACGACTGATCCCCAGATCGGCGGCGATCCCCTCATAGGGTTGTCGGTCGTACATCGACCGCATCATGATTTCCCGCGCTTGCGAGCCGAAAACGTATTCGTCTATGGCATTGGTCAGGGCTGTTTTGGAATGGCTCATGTTTTCATCCTTCTTTCAAAAAAACTTGCAAATGATGCCTGTTTGTGGGATAATGCAGTCACTAAAGGGGAAAGAAAATGAAAAAAGGAAATCAGTATTGGATTTTGTTGGCTTCATTTTGGGGATTCTGTTTTTGGTTTGGCTTTCAGGGTATATTCTTCCTTTTCGCCGTATCGGGCGCCTGATGAAACAAAATTCTATTATCTTCAATCGGGGAATAATTACCGTCTCATGGCATTAGATACGGATTCTACCCTGTGGGATTATCAAACGTACTATGACCCGCAAGCGCAGGCCATGGCCGCATCCAGAGCTTGTTTTCTCCTGTCCGGCGAGACCGGGCGGCATTTGTTTGGCTCTTATTATTTGCTCGGGGATTCCTGGTTTTCCGTCCGAAAAGCTCCCTATGATACCAAGCCCTATCATTTGAATTTAACCTTTGTTGATTATCAGTCTTTCAACGTTACGAATCCAAGTCATTTTTCAGACGGCCAGAAATTTACCGATGATATTTATCTTTCCGATGAATATTTCATTCGGCAAGATGAAATTTTTCAGAGAATCGAAGCTGACGAAATACCGAAAGAGCTAGTCCTTCCTTTAACCAAGCTAGAATAGCTTCACCGGGTTACGCGATTTGCTTCATTTCGCGTTATTGCTGCCATAGCTTTGTGAAACTGCTGGGGAAAATCGCTCGGTATGCAGTATATTGAAAATAGGAGCAAAAGTTCTTTACCGGAAAATTCTTTTTAAGTTTTACACTGCTTCATCTATATAAAAATTCCGCCGGAAGTTTCCCTCCGGCGGAATCTTTTTTGCAACTTACCGCGCCAGCCGATAAATCGCCAGCGCGTCTTCTTCGTGAATGGGGTAGTAGTTGCCCAGATGGCCGCCGCCCATCGTAACGGCCCGGTGGGCCATGCGGTCGAAGTTTTCTTCGCCGATGCCGCTTTCGTGCAGGGTGGTGGGCAGTCCCAGAGAACGATAGAAGCGTTCCAGCCGTGCAATGCCTTCCGAAGCAATGGCTTCGTCCGAACCAAAATCTTCCGAAACGTCAAAGACCCGAATGGCAAACTGGCGCAGCTTGGAGACGCAGCCCTTGGAGAGAACGTATTTCATCCATGCGGGGAAAACGATGGCCAGACCCGCACCGTGGGCGATGTCATAAAGGGCGCTCAGCTCGTGCTCCAAACGGTGACTGGCCCAGTCGGTGACGCGGCCTGTACCCAGCAGACCGTTGTGCGCCAGCGCGGCCGCCCACATGATCTCGGCCCGCGCATCGTAATTTTCCGGCTGCGTCAACGCAATAGGGGCGTTGTGGATGACGGTTTTCAGCGCGCCTTCGGTCATGCGGTCGATCAGCTCCACATGCTGCGTGTTGGTGAAATAGCGCTCCATCATGTGTGCCATGATGTCCACCGCACCGCAGGCCGTCTGGAAAGGGGGCAGGGAGTAGGTGTACTCCGGGTTGAGAATGGAAAATTTTGGGTAGTTGAGCGGCGTGTTGCGGCCCCGTTTGCACAGGTCGCTTTCCCGGGTGATGACGCTGGAATCGCTCATTTCACTGCCCGCAGCGGGGATCGTGACGATAACGCCCATCGGCAGGACGCGGTCGTTTTTGCACGTGCCGTCGAACAGATCCCATGGGTCGCCATCGTAGCAGGCGGCGTTGGCAATGGCCTTGGCCGTGTCGATGACGCTGCCGCCGCCTACGGCCAGCACCAGCTGAATTTGCTGCTCTTTGCAGAGGGCCGCACCTTCCTGAACCAGTCCCAGACGGGGATTGGGCTTTACGCCGGAAATTTCCCAGACGCGGCAGCTCTGTTCGTTCAGCACCTCCATGACCTTGTCGTAAAGGCCGATCCGCTTGATGCTGCCACCGCCGTAGACCAGCAGCACCCGGTTGCCGTAATGGCGCACTTCCTCGTCCAGATGGGAAAGAGAATCTCGGCCAAAATAAATTTTTGTCGGAATTTGCAGCGAAAAATCAATCATGAAAAGGCTCCTTTCGCACTTTCACTTTTCGTGGGGCAGAAGACCCAGCTACGCTATTGTAACATTTTTTGAAAGCCGTGAAAAGCCCGGTTGATGAAGAATGGACGATGCGGCGGGCCAAGCGCCAAATTCCTGCCAAGCCTTGTAAAAACCGCACTTTCGTTTTGACAGGGATAGGGAAAAATGGTATACTCCCTTCGTCTACCACTGGGATATAGCCGTACTTTTGAAGGAGGATTCACTGTGGATATTCTGGGACTGCTGAAGGAGCTTTTTTCCGGCGTGCTGTACCTGTTCACGGCGGAGGGACTGAAAACGCTGGTGATGTTCGTCATTTCCGGCGTGCTGATCTATCTGGCGATCAAAAAGGACTATGAACCCGCGCTGCTTTTGCCCATCGGTTTCGGCGCGATCCTGGCCAATCTGCCCCCGGTGATCGATCAGGTCACGGGCAGCGCCACGGCCAGTGTGCTGGGCTCGGAGGGCTTTCTGACGGTACTGTTCAACGCGGGCATCAAAAATGAACTGTTCCCGGTGCTGATTTTTATCGCCGTTGGCGCGATGATCGACTTTTCGCCCCTTTTGAAGGATCCCAGCATGATTTTCTTCGGCGCGGCGGCGCAGTTCGGCATTTTCGCCACGTTCCTGCTTTCGCTGGTGCTGATCCCCATCGTTCTGCCCCAGACGGCGGGCAATGACAGCCTGATCCTGCGCCTTGCTTCGGCCATCGGCATCATCGGCGCGGCGGACGGCCCCACCACACTGTACGTGGCGAATCACTTCAATCTGGCGGATTACATGGCTCCCATCAGCGTGGCGGCGTATAGCTATATGTCGCTGGTGCCCGTGATCCAGCCCCCGGTCATCCGTGCCCTGACCTCGAAGGAAGAACGCATGATCCGCATGACCTACACCGAAGAACGGGCCTCCAAGCTGGCGCTGATCCTGTTCCCCGTGATCGTGACGGTGGTGGCGGGCGTGGTGGTGCCCATGAGCGCACCGCTGGTGGGCAGCCTGATGTTCGGCAACCTGATCCGCGAGTGCGGCGTGCTGGAACGGCTGAGCAAGACCGCTCAGAACGAGCTGGCCAATCTGGTGACCATTTTGCTGGGTCTGGCCATCGGTTCCACTATGGTGGCCCAGAACTTCCTGCGGATGGATACCCTGCTGATTCTGGCGCTGGGCCTGTTCGCCTTCGTGTTCGACACGGCGGGCGGCGTGCTGTTCGCCAAGTTCCTGAACCTGTTCCGCAAGAATAAGGTCAACCCCATGATCGGTGCGGCGGGCATCTCCGCGTTCCCCATGAGCGCCCGGGTCATCCAGAAGATGGCGAAGGAAGAAGACCCTTATAACTTCATCCTGATGCAGTCCATCAGTGCCAACGTGTCCGGCCAGCTGGGCTCCATCGTGGCGGGCGGCATGGTCATTACGCTGGTGGGCATGATGCTGGGCAATGTGTGGTAAGCGCTGAAAGTGGGAGGAATGAAACGATGAAATCTCTGTTTATGTTGAGCGCGGCGGAAAGCGCCGCCGGAAATCTGGCTTCTCTGCCACTGATGACCAAGGGACTTTTGACGACCGTCATCGGCCTTTTGGGCGTGTTTCTGGTGCTGGGGCTGTTTTTCCTGACGATCAAGCTGATGCAGCATATCAAAACCAAGGACGAAAAGTAAAACAGAAGGTGAAAGCGTGTATACGGAAAAAGAACTTCAGGCCGTTTCTCAGATGAAGAAGAAACGGTGGTGGATCGCTCTGATCCCGATGGTCGCAGCGCTGGCGGCAGCCATCGTGATTTTCGTTTACGGTCAGGTCAACCGCAGCGATACCCTGTGGGGGTGGACGGCGGCGCTGACGGTGTTGGGCGGCGTGTATTTCCTGTTCTACTACGGTCTGTGCGTCCGTCCGATAAGCTTGTACGAGCGCCACGTGCGGAATATGATCCATGGCCGCAAGCATGAAAATACGGGGCTGCTGAAGGAACTGGGTGAACAGGTCTGCGAAAAGAACGGCATCGAGTGCCGCCCGGTGATGATCAACATCGGTGAAAAAGACGACGGCAAGGATGATCGCCTGTATTATTTTGACTTAAAGAAGGAATGGCCCAACGATCTGCCGCTTGGCAGCCGTGTGACCATCGTCAGCAACGACATGATGGTGGCGGACGTAAGGGTTGCCTGAACAAAGGAAAAGAAAAGCGACGCGGAGATTTTTTCCGCGTCGCTTTTCTATTGCTGATCTTGATAAACGATCACTAGCAGCGTTCCTTCCCGGACGCTGATTCGGGGATGGTCGGCGGCGTAATGGTTGCTGACGCCCAGCGGAATATCGCAGGTAAGCGCCGCGTCGTGCAGGGGGTATTGAAGCCCTTCGAGGGTAATGCCCCGGGCTTCGTTCCCATGGCAGAAAACGCTGACCAGCGTATTGCACGGGCGAAGGGGCAGCTCCATCGTTTCGTTGTGCAGGGCAAACACATCGTAGCTCGGATCGGTCAGGCAAATGCGCGCCCCCTGCTTGGCATAGCGGGCCATGGTCTGCAAATTGGCCATAAAATGATCGGGCCGTCCGCCGCCGCAGCCGTACAGGGCAAAGGAACGATAGCCCCGGTTCCAGCCTTCCTCCAGCGCCAGCGCCGTGTCGGTGTCGTCTTTTTCCACCGGGTAGCGCAGCAGCTTTGTTTTCGCCGGCAGAGAGGGGAGAACGCCCAGCGAATCCAGATCGCCCAACAAAAAATCAGGCGTAAGCCCGCTTTGCCGAAGCCAGTCGTAACCGCCGTCTGCGGCGATCAGCAGGTCGCCTTCGGCAGGTGCAAGGCCGCGGGACGTAAAATCTCCCGCACCGACGATATAACAGGTCTTCATGGCTTCATTTCCCTTCGTTTTTGGGTCGCCCCATTGTAGCACGAAAAAAGAGGATTGACAAATGATAGCATCCTTTGTATAATAACGCCGTGCTCATCCCAAGAGCGCAGGGGTGCTGGCCGAACAGGGCTGGCTGAGATCGGGCGAAGCCCGGGACCCTCGAACCTGATCCGGGTAATGCCGGCGTAGGAATCAATGAAATCCGCGTTTCTTGATGGCTCACGCTGCATGCTGGCAGGGTGGGCATTTTCATTTTCACTGCGTTCTGCGCGGGAAACGGAGGAAGAAACCATGGATTCCAAAAACATTCGCCGGTTGGTGGAGTGCGCCATTCTGGTGGCCGTGGGTACGGTACTGAGCCTGTTCGAGTTCAAGGGCGCATGGGCGTTGGGCGGTGGCATCACCTTCTGCAGTATGCTGCCTCTGGTCATGATCGCTCATCGTCACGGCACCAAGTGGGGCGTGGGCTCCGCGCTGCTGTACAGCCTGATCCAGCTGCTGCTGGGCATGAGCAACGTTCAGTATGCGCCTGACGCGCTGACCGCCGTCGGCATTATCCTGCTGGACTATGTGGTGGCCTACACCGTCATTGGCTTCTCTGCCTGCTTCAACGGCGTTATCAAGAACCGCTGCGTGTCCATTGTGGTGGGCATCGTGTTCACCTTTGCCCTGCGGCTGCTGTGCCACTTCCTCAGCGGCGTGCTGATCTGGGAAGTACTGTGGCCCAACAGCGTGGGCTGGGCTCCCGCCGTGTGGTCCATCGCTTACAACGGTTCCTACATGGTGCCGGAAATGGTCATCACCAGCATCGTGGCCGCTCTGAGCTACAAGCCCCTGAAGCGCTACTGGCGGGGCGAAGACCTGAAGTCCACCAAAGCAGCCTGACGTCCAACTGACTGGACAAAAAATTGTCCCTCCACACATTTGTGTTTAGGGAGCCTCCAACTCCGCAGCGCCGCCCGTCTGGTACACGGGCGGCGCTGTCTTGTATCGCTGTGGAAAACGTGCCGCAACATCCTGCGGTTGTGCCCCTTCGAAAGAAAATGATATAATAAGGCAGCGCCCGATCGAACCGGGCTACTACCAAAGCCGTTTTCGGCTGACGAAGGAGCACGAAATGGACTATCCTTTTTTTGCCTATTTGGACCGGCTGAAGCTGATCCGTCGCTGGGGCCTGATGCGGAATACCGAGTCGGAAAACGATATGGAGCACAGTATGCAGACGGCAATGATCGCCCACGGGCTGGCCATGCTGGGCCGGGAGCGTTTTGGCCGTCAGGTGGACCCGGAGCGGGTAACAGTCATTGCCCTGTATCATGACGCCAGCGAGGCCATCACCGGCGACCTGCCCACGCCCATCAAATACAAGAATCCCGCCATTCAGGACGCTTATCAGGAGATCGAGTTCACCGCCCGTCAGCAGCTGTTGGATATGCTGCCGGAGGATATGAGGCGCGGCTTCGCGCCTTATCTGCAGCCGGACGAGACAAGCGTGGAGTGGAAGCTGGTGAAGGCCGCCGACCGTATCAGCGCCTATTTGAAATGCGTCACAGAGGAAAAGCTGGGCAATCGGGAGTTCCTGCAAGCCAAGGAAACCATCTGGAAGAGCCTGCAAAAGAGCGATCTGCCGGAAGTCGAGGCCTTCCTCAAACTGTTTGTGAACAGCTTTACCATGTCGTTGGACGATCTGAGCCACGTGTGAATGGCAGCAGGCGGCCTTTCAAAGATGGGGGAGTACGATGCCCCGCTGCTTGCGTCGCAGTTATAAAAGTCGCGAATGTTTTCCGCCCCTGTGAAAAAAGCCCTTCCAGCATTTCGCCGGAAGGGCTTCTTTACAATACATTTTTACGGATTCAGTCGGTTGGGGCCCCGGAAGATGAACATGGCTTCCTTGATGTTCAGACCCAGCAGCAGCATGGTCAGACGGTCTACGCCCAGACCGAAGCCGCCGTGAGGCGGGCAGCCGTACTTGAAGAACTCCAGATAGAATTTCACGTCATCGGTCAGGCCCTTTTCGTCGGCCTGGGCCTTCAGCTGCTCGTAGCGATGCTCACGCTGCGCGCCGGTGGTGATCTCCACGCCGCGCCAGATCAGGTCGTAGCCCATAGGCACACCGTTTTCATCCCGCATGTGGTAGAAGGCGCGCTTCTCGGCGCTGTAGTCGGTGATGAAGAGGAACTCGTGGTCGTAATGCTTCTTCACCCAATCGTAGCTCAGGCGCTCGGCCTCGGTGGTCAGGTCGCCCTTTTCGGATTCGGGCACGGTGTAGCCGTATTCCTTTTCCAACGCGTCGTACAGGTCGGCCAGCTTGACCACAGGGAAGGGCGTGGTGGGCACGATGACCTCCGGGCCGAACTCCCGCTGGATGTCCTCGCCGTAGGCTTCCTTCACGGCCTTGAGGGCGTAGGTCAGCAGTTCTTCTTCCATCTTCATCACGTCGCGGAAGGAGTTGATGTAGCTGAACTCCAGATCGAAGCCGGTAAATTCGGTGGTGTGCTTGCTGGTGTAGGACTTTTCCGCGCGGAATACAGGGCCGACCTCAAAGATGCGGTCGAAGCCGCTGGCCATGGCCATCTGCTTGTAGAACTGGGGGCTCTGCGCCAGATAGGCCTTGCGGTCGAAGTACTTGACCTCGAACACGTCCGCACCGCTCTCGCTGGCCGCGCCGATCAGCTTGGGCGTGTGGATCTCGATGAAATGGTTGTCCAGCAGGAATTGACGCAGCGCCGCCACCAGCACGGTCTGAGCCTTGAACATCAGCTGGTTCTTGTCGGTGCGCAGGTCGATC
>ERZ809296.2855-NODE-2855-length-15593-cov-6.294246_pt1 | contig 15593 bp, 9 predicted proteins | sample MGYA00520511_ERZ809296 | MGnify/ENA primary metagenome ERZ809296 (study PRJEB31576, sample SAMEA3212662) | Homo sapiens | biome: human-gut; feature: human gut; material: fecal | place: Sweden | collected 2012 ... | reverse complement strand
GTAGGGGGCGGCGTCCTCGACGCCCCGCGGAGGGGTCAAGACCCCTCCCTACAAGACCACAATAAAAGGGACGACAAACAAAAAGGGAGAGGCTCTCCCTCTCCCATGAAACGTGATTATACTTTTACTCCGCCACCAGCACCGTCACGCTCGTCGGGGCCAGCTCCAACGCATCCCGGAAACAGGGGCCGAAGGGGGTCACACCGGCGTGGACGCCGTCGCTTACTTTGCGCCAGGTACCGGCGGGCAGGCTGGCCCACTGGCGGGTGCGCTCGGGGTTGTAGTAGACAGCCAGCTGACCCGCCGTGGCCGTGCCGTCGTTCTCCGGCACAAAGCCGATGAGCCAGCCCGGCAGCGCCAGAATAAACGGCTCCGGCTCCCCTGCCGCGCCGCTCAGCCGCGGATAGGCGCGGCGGATGGCCAGCATGCCGCGGTAAAACGCCGTCAGCGCGGCAAACTCCGGGCGGTGGGCGCGGGTCCAGTCCAGCCGGTTCGTGGCCAGCGGCCCCTTGTAGCTGTTGTGGTCGCCGTGCTTGGTGCGGCCCCACTCCTCGCCCGCCTGCATAAAGGGCAGACCCTGGCAGGTCAGGTAGATGCCCGCCGTCATGCGGTTCTGTGCCAGCAAATCGGCGTCGGGGCAGTCGTAATCGCCGCGGCGGCCCACGGCGGCCAGCTTGTCCCAGAGCGTGTAGTTGTCGTGGGCGGAGACGTACTGCACGACCTGCCCGGCGCGCTTGGGCCAGAAGCCGTGTGCGCCGCTGCGCCACGCGCTGATCGAGTGCAGCACATCGTAGCCATGCTGCGGTGCGCCGTTGACATAGCCCGCGTTGGCCGCGTCAAAGACGTTGCCCTTGATGCAGTCCCGCGTGTCATCGCAGAAAAATCCGATGCGTTCATGCAGCGCGTCGAGGGCGCGCTTGTCGGCGGGGCGTGCGCCGCCTTCAAGGTTCGTGCCGCCGCCCATCCAGGGCTCGCCGTACAGTAAAATGCTCTCGCCGCCGGGCAGACTGTCCAGCGCGGCGCGGATGGCGTTCATCGTGTCCACGTCTTCCAGCGCCATCAGGTCAAAGCGGAAACCGTCGATGTGGTAGGCTGTGGCCCAGTACAGCACCGACTCGACCACGTATTTGCGCACCATCGGGCGCTCGCTGGCCAGGTCACAGCCGCAGCCGGAGCCGTTGGTCATCATGTCGTTGGGCCAGCGGCGGTTCCAGTAGCCGGGCACGGTGCGCTCCAGATTGCTCTCGCCGTGGTAGGTGTGGTTGTAGACGACGTCCATCACGACGCCCAGCCCCGCGCGGTGCAGCGCGGCGACCATGGCGCGGCACTCCTTGACGCGCACCTCGCCGTGGAACGGGTCGGTGGCAAAGCTGCCCTCGGGCACGTTGTAGTTCTGCGGGTCGTAGCCCCAGTTGTAGCCGCCGTCGGGGCGGGACTCGTCCACCGTGGCGTAGTCGTAGATGGGCTGTAATTGCACATGGCTGATGCCCAGATTTTTCAGATAATTCAGGCAGGTCGGGTGTTCGCCGTCGTTGTCCAGTGTGGTGTCATCGGGCGTGAAGCCCATGAACTTGCCGCGCCACTCCGGTTTTACACCGCTGTGCCCGTCAGCGGAAAAGTCCGCCACATGCACCTCCCACACGCTGCGGGCGTGGGCCGGGATGTCGGGGCGCCGGTCCTGCTCCCAGCCGTCGGGGGCGGCCTGTGTCAGGTCCACCACCATGCCGCGGGTGCCGTTGGCCCCGGCACTGCGGGCGTAGGGGTCCACGACCTCATGCACGCGGCCATCCGGGAAGTAGATGCGGTAGATGTAGTACGTTCCGTGCAGGTTGCCGGGCAGCACAATGGCCCAGACGCCGCCATCGCCGCGGCGCATTTCGTGTACGCCCAGCTCTTTCGCGCCCGGCTCGGCGTCGGTGCCGGTGGCATACAGGCAGACCACGACCCCGCAGGCAGTGGGAGCCCACAGCTTGAAGGTGGTTTCCTCCGCCGTTGGATTTGCGCCGAGGTCGCTGCCGTGGTAATAGGGCAGCTCACAGGCCTGATGCCAGTTCATGGGTGATCGCTCCTTACAAATAGTCTGCATTTATTGTAGCAGGTAGAGCGACAGTTTGCAAGGGAAACGTTTCAACGCCCAGCGGAAACCTCTGCATCCGGTATCCCATGTAAAGAAGCCATACACAAGCAAAAATCCCCTGCCCGTGCGGACAGGGGATGCGGTTGCTTATAGAGGTGGATTACTCGCCCAGATGCCAGATGTCCTTGTTGTACTCGGCAATCGTGCGGTCACTGCTGAACAGGCCGGCCTTGGCAATGTTGATGACGCACTTCTTGCGCCAGCCCAGCGGGTCGCAGGCGTAGTCGCTCAGGGCCTGACCCTTGCGCACCACATAGGCGTTGAAGTCGGGCAGCGTCTGGAACCAGTCCTTCCAGACCAGCTCGTCGTGCAGGCGGCGCAGGTTTTCCTCATGCCCGGCGGCCAGCATCTCCGGCCCGACGAGGAAATCGACGGCGCGGCGGATGTTGGGGTCACCCTCCACCCACTGGCTGGCCTGATAGTCGCCCATCTCATAGCGGTGGATGACCTGGTCGGACGTCTGGCCGAAGATATAGATGTTCTCATCGCCGACCTGCTGACAGATCTCGACGTTCGCACCGTCCATCGTGCCAAGCGTCAGCGCACCGTTGAGCATGAACTTCATGTTGCCGGTGCCGGACGCCTCCTTGGAGGCCAGCGAGATCTGCTCCGACAGGTCGCAGGCGGGGATGAGCTTCTCAGCGGCGGTGACGTTGTAGTTTTCCACAAAGACGACCTGCAGATACTTCGACACGACCGGATCCGCCGCAATGACCTTAGACAGGGTCAGCAGGGCGTGGATGATGTCCTTGGCAATCGTGTACGCCGGGGCGGCCTTGGCACCGAAGATGCTGACCAGCGGTGTGGCGGGCAGATGCCCGGCCTTGATCTCATGATACTGGTGGATCAGGTAGAGCAGGTTCAGCTGCTGGCGCTTGTACTCATGCAGGCGCTTGGACTGGATGTCGAACATTGCATCCGGGTCAACGGTGACACCCTGCGTGCGGTGCAGCCAGTCGGCCAGTGCGCGCTTGTTCTGCGCCTTGACGGCGGAGAACTGCTGCAAAATATCGACATTTTCCGTGTAGGGCAGCAGTTTTTCAAGCTCGGTGGCGTCCTTGCGGAAGCCGGAACCGATGAGCTTTTCGATCTCGGCGGTCAGTGCCGGGTCGCACTCCAGCAGCCAGCGGCGGAAGGTGATGCCGTTGGTCTTGTTGTTGAATTTTTCGGGGTAGAGCTGGTAAAAGCCGTGCAGCTCGCTGTTTTTCAGGATTTCGGTGTGCAGATGGGCAACGCCGTTCGTCGAGTGGGTGAAGTGGATGTCCATGTGGGCCATGTGAACGCGGTCATCACCGTCGATGATGGCTAGACTCTCGTCGGTGGTGCGGGTGCGGGCCAGCGTGTCGAGCTTTTCAATGATGGGCATGAGCTGCGGCACGACGGCGTCCAGATAGGCGCGGGGCCACTTTTCGAGCGCCTCGGCCAGAATGGTGTGGTTCGTGTAGGCACAGGTCTTTGTGACGATCTCGACGGCCTCGTCAAAGTCGATGCCCTTCTCCCCCAGCAGGCGGATCAGTTCGGGGATAACCATGCTGGGGTGGGTGTCGTTGATCTGGATGGCGGCGTAGTCGGCCAGATCGTGGTAATCACAGCCGCGGGCGGCGCACTCGGCCAGAATCAGCTGGGCCCCGGCAGAAACCATCAGGTACTGCTGGTAGACGCGCAGACGGCGTCCGGCCTCGTCGGAGTCATCGGGATACAGGAAAAGCGTCAGGTTTTTGTCGATGTCGGTCTTGTCGAACGTGATGCCGTCGTGGACGATGCTCTCATCAATGGTGTCGAGATCGAACAGATTCAGCGTGTTCGTGCGGCCCTCGTAGCCCGTGACGGCCAGCTTGTACAGACGGGCGCTGTAGGTCTTGCCGGCCAGCTCGACGGGATAGACCGTATCCGTTTTTTCCGCCCAGGAGTGGGCGGTCAGCCACGGGTCGGGCAGTTCGTTCTGGACACCGTCCTTGAAGGACTGGTGGAACAGGCCGAAGTGATACCGCAGGCCGACACCGTCGCCGGGCAGGTTCAGCGTGGCGAGGGAGTCAAGGAAACAGGCGGCCAGACGGCCCAGCCCGCCGTTGCCAAGGCTTGGCTCCGGCTCGACCTCCTCAATATCGGACAGGTTTTTCCCGGCAGCGGCCAGCGCGGCGCGGGTGTCGTCGTACAGCCCTAAATTGATAAGGTTGTTGGACAGCAGCTTACCGATCAGAAACTCGGCGCTGATATAGTAGAGCTTGCGGCCCGTGACGGGACGGACGCGGGCGGCGCTCTGTTCGCGGACGATGTCCAGCAGGGCCAGATAGATTTCCTGATCCGTGCAGGCGGTCAGGGGCTTGTTGGTTCTGGCTTCCATCGCAGCAGTCATATTCATAAGAGGTTCCCTCCATTCGTGTATGGGCTTCTTGGGTACAACTTGGTTATACCACACAAAACGTGCATCTGACTTGCAAAATACCCGCAACTTATGGTACAATACTATCATGCGAGGCGAAAATATGGCGAAACAAGAGCGTTTACGCGAAGCAAAGCAACACGGGGCCGCGTGGTTCCCGTTCAATATCTACCCGTGCACGATCCCGAAGGACTTCCCGCAGGTGGCGCTGCACTGGCAGGACAGCATGGAACTGGTCTTTGTCAAAAAAGGGCGCGGCATCGTGCAGGCCGGGCTGACGACCTACACGGCACAGGCGGGCGACATTTACGTGTTTGCCCCCGGTGTACTGCACGCCCTGCGCCAGCTGCCCGGTGAGGCAATGGAATATGAGAACATCATCTTTGAGCTGGAGCTGCTGGGCGGTGCCGGTGACATCTGTGCCGAGAAGTACCTGCTGCCGCTGCAGAGCGGACGTCTGGCTCTGCCCATGCGCCTTGGCCCGGAAGACTGGGGCTACAACTGGGCAGTGCGGTGCCTGCACGCGGCGGAGGAATTCAACAAGATCAAAGACGTGGGATATGAACTCTGTATAAAGGGCGAGCTGCTGCTGTTTCTGGCGGCGCTGGTGGGCCGCACTGGAGACCTGCCCCCTGCCGATACCCCCGATACCCGGCGGCTGAAAACCGTGGTGCAGCTTGTGAATGAGGGCTACGCGGGGACGCTGCATGTGACCGACGCAGCGGCGGCCTGCGGATGCAGCCCCAGCCATTTTATGCGCTGGTTCAAGAAAATGACCGGTCAGGGCTTTACCGAATACCTGAACGAGCAACGCCTGAACGCCGCCGCCGATGCCCTGCGCAGCGGCAGCGATACCGTGCTGGCGATTGCGGAGCAATGCGGGTTTGAGAATTTGTCCTACTTCAACCGTCTGTTCAAAAAGCGGTACGGGATGACGCCGCGGGAATACAGGGGGAGAAAATAAAAAAGGCTTCCCCCGCGGGGGAAGCCTGAAATTATGCCTTTTTGCTGTAATCCCGTGCGCCGTAAATCGCCGTGCCGACGCGTACGATGGTCGCGCCCTCGGCGATGGCGGCGGCGTAGTCGTGGCTCATGCCCATGGACAGAATGTCCATCTGTGCCCGGTCATAGTGCCGGGCGTCGGCTCTGGCCAAAAGCTCCCGCATCTGTGCAAAAAAGCGGCGGGTCTCGGTGTCGTCGGCGTCGGCGGGCGGGATCGCCATCAGGCCGCGCAGACGGATGTGCTCCCTGGCGGCGGCAGCCTCCAAAAGCGGGAACAGGCTGTCGGCGTCCACGCCACTCTTGCTGGCCTCCTCGCCGATGTTGATCTCGACAAGAATGTCCTGCACCAGCCCCAGACGGGCCGCGGCGTCATCGATCTTATCCAAAAGGCGCGTGCTGTCCACGCTCTGGATCAGCGCGGCGCGGCCTACGACCTTGTTGACCTTGTTCGTCTGTAAATGCCCGATGAAGTGCCCGGGCTTGCCGTTGTAGGCGTTCGCGTCGGTCTTTTCGACCAGCTCCTGCACATGGTTTTCACCGAACAGGTCAATAGGCAGGTCGGCGCTGCAGCGCACCTCCTCCACCGTGCGGGTCTTGCAGGCGGCGCAAAGGCGCACCTCTGCCGGGTCGCGGCCTGCGGCCTTGGCGGCAGCGGCCATCGTCTCACGGATCTTCGCGACGGCCTCGGCCATCTGCTGCTTCTGGGCTTCGGGAATCATCGCACTTCCTCCTGACTGTAAACGGCGCGGGAACCGCCGATGAACGGCGGACGGGTGCGGGCACAGAGCAGAATTGCCTGCCCGATGTGGTCCATCGACAAGCGCACCGGCACAGCCACGCGGCGCAGGTGCATACCGATCAGCGTGCCGCCGATGTCCATGCCCGCGGCGGCCCTGACCTCCTCCACAAGGACGGGGTCGTTAAAGCGCTGCCAGCAGTTCGTGGCCCAGCTGCCGCCCGCGTGGGGCTGCGGAATGGCCGAGACGATCTGATAGCCGTTGGCCTTCGCGGCCTCGCGCTCAATGACGATAGAACGGTTCAGATGCTCACAACACTGGGCGGCCAGATAGACGCCCTGCTCCTGCAATGGCGGCAGCACGCCCGCCAGCACGGCAGCGGCAGCCTCCATGCTGGAATCCTTGCCGATGCGCCCGCCCATGATCTCGCTGCTGGAGCAGCCGACCACAAAAATATCCCCTGTTTCAAGGTGCGCAGCTTCGAGCAGTTCTTCCGTGGCCTGCCGTGCCTGCGCGGTAAGTTGCGTGTAATCCATGGATAAAGCCCCCTTTGGTTCTATTATAGCAGGGGTGTCAATAAAAGAAAAGCCTTCCCCCGCGGGGAAAGGTGGCCCGCAGGGCCGGATGAGGGCGACCCTGCGGATGCTGCTCATAAATGGGTGGCTCAGACTGTCGAGAAACTCTTGTAGGGGCGAGCATTGCTCGCCCGTGCCCGTTTGCCTTGCAAGAAACTATCCCGAAAAATGCGTTGCTGCGGTAAGTTGGCGGGCTACCAATGGTCGCCCCTACACACACAATAAGGCGGGAATGCAATTCTTTTGACGGTCTGAAGCGACAGTGTGCAGCGGATTTGGCACACTGTCGACTTTTTTGTTTTGGTCTTACGCCGTCACATCCTCAAACTGACTGTTGTACAAATCGGCATAGAACCCGCCGGCTTCGATCAGCTCGTCGTGGGTGCCCTGCTCGACAATGTCGCCCTCGCGCATGACCAGGATCAGATCTGCATCGCGGATGGTGGACAGGCGGTGCGCGATGACGAAGCTCGTGCGGCCCTGCATCAGGCGGTCCATAGCCGTCTGGATGCGCTGCTCGGTGCGGGTATCAACGCTCGATGTCGCCTCATCGAGGATCAGGATGCGGTTGTCCGCCAAAATCGTGCGGGCAATCGTCAAAAGCTGCTTCTGGCCTTGGCTGACGTTGGAGGCGTCCTCGTTCAGCTCCATCTGGTAGCCGCCGGGCAGCGTGCGGATAAAGTGGTCGGCGTTTGCAGCCTTTGCGGCGGCAACGACCTCCTCGTCCGTGGCATCCAGACGGCCATAGCGGATGTTCTCCATGATCGTGCCCTTGAACAGCCAGGTATCCTGCAGCACCATGCCGAAGCCCTCGCGCAGGTCGCTGCGGTCAAAGTCCCTGACGTTGTGGCCGTTCAGCAAAATTTTGCCGGAATCCACATCGTAGAACCGCATGAGCAGCTTGACCATTGTAGTCTTGCCCGCGCCGGTGGGGCCGACGATGGCGACCTTCTGGCCGGGCTTGACATTGCAGCTGAAATTGTGGATGACGGTCTTTTCCGGCGTGTAGCCGAACTTTACATGGTCAAACGTGACCTGACCGTCGATGCAGGCGGGGTCGGCGCGGCGGACGGGGTCGGCCAGCTGGTCCTCCTCGGGCTCGTTCAAAAATTCAAAGACGCGCTCGGCGGCGGCGGTCATGCTTTGCAGCATGTTGGACACCTGCGCCAGCTGCTGGATGGGCTGGGTGAAGTTCTTGACGTACTGGATGAACGCCTGAATGTCGCCGATGGTGATGGCGCCTGCTGCGGCAAAAATGCTGCCGACGATGGCGACGGCCACATAGCCCAGGTTGCCCACAAAGTTCATGATGGGCTGCATCAGACCGGACAAAAACTGCGATTTCCACGCGGATTCGTACAGCGTATCGTTCGCGGCGTTGAAGTCGTCCAGCACGGCGGCCTCGCGGTTGAACGCCTTGATGACGTTGTGGCCGGAGTAGACCTCCTCGACCTGACCGTTGACAACGCCCAGTGTCGCCTGCTGCGCCTTGAAATACTTCTGGCTGAACTTGACGACCACCAGCACCAGCGCCAGCGAGACCGGCAGGATCAGCAGGGCAATCAGCGTCATTTTAGGGCTGATGGACAGCATCATGATGAGCACGCCGACCATCGTCGCAACGCTGGTGATCAGCTGGGTCACGCTCTGGTTCAGGCTCTGGCCCAGCGTATCCACGTCGTTTGTAATGCGGGACAGCACCTCGCCGACGGTGCGCTTTTCAAAGTAGGCCAGCGGCAGGCGGTTGATCTTTTTGCTGATCTGGTCGCGGAAGTCGTAGCAGACCTTCTGCGACAGGCCGGACATGAGCCAGCCCTGAATGAAGCTGAACGCCGCGGACAGCAGGTACATGCCCAGCAGGAACAGCAGCACCTTGCCGATGTAGGCAAAGTCGATGCCGCCCACGCCGCGCAGCTTGGCGATCCAGCCGGTGGCCAGCGCTGTGGTGGCCTTGGCCAGGATCTTCGGCCCTGCAATGTTGAAAATGGTTGACAGAACAGCAAAAACAATGACGACGACCAGCGACAGCTTATACTTGCTCAAGGCGGCCAGCAGCTGGCGCAGCGTGCCCTTGAAGTCCTTGGCGCGCTCCGTCGTCATGCGTCCGGGTCTTGGCATATCACTCACCCTCCTTCTGCAAATTCAGTTCCTTCTGGCTCAGCTGGCTGCGCGCAATTTCCTGATACGCGGGGCAGCTTTCCATCAGCTGGGCATGGGTGCCCTTGCCGACGATGCGGCCCTCATCCAGCACCAAAATCTGGTTCGCGTGCAGCACGGTGGAGATGCGCTGCGCCACAATAATGACCGTGGCGTTGTCAGTTTTAGCCTTCAGCGCACGGCGCAGCGCCACGTCGGTCTTGTAGTCCAGCGCCGAGAAGCTGTCGTCAAACAGATAGATCTGCGGGTGCTTGGCAATGGCACGGGCAATCGAAAGGCGCTGCTTCTGCCCGCCGGAGACGTTGCTGCCGCCCTGGGCAATCGGGCTGTCGAAGCCCTCGGGCTTAGCGGAGATGAACTCCGTGGCCTGGGCAATCTCGGCGGCCTGCTCTGCGTCGGCGTCGGTGATGTGGTCGCCGCCGAACTTCAGGTTGGATGTGATCGTGCCGCTGAACAGCACGCCCTTCTGCGGCACATAGCCCAGCTCGTCGTGCAGCTGTGCCTGGGTCATGTCGCGCACGTCAACGCCGTCAATCGTCACGCTGCCCTCGGTCACATCGTAGAAGCGCGGGATCAGGTTGAGCAGCGTAGATTTGCCGCAGCCCGTGGAGCCGATGATGGGCGTTGTCTCGCCGGGTCTGGCCGTGAAGCTGATGTGCTCGAGCGCGTCCTCGTCGGAGCCGGGATAGCGGAAGCTGACGTCATGGAACGCCACAACGCCGTGGGTGCCGTCCGCGGGCAGTGCCTTGGGCGCAGCGGGGTCATGGATGGTCGAGGGGGTCTTGATGACCTCGTCAATGCGGTCCGCAGCAACACCGGCGCGGGGCAGCATGACGGCGACCATCGAGAGCATGAGGAACGACATGACGATCTGCATCGTGTAGGTGATGAACGCGATCATCTCACCCACCTGCATGCTGCCCAGATCCATCGCCTTGCCGCCGAACCAGACGATGAGCAGGCTCGTGCCGTTCATGATGAGCGTCATAAACGGCATCATGGCGACCATCGTGCGGTTGGTGAACAGCTGGGTCTTCATCAGGTCGGTGTTGGCCCTGTCAAAGCGCTTTTCCTCAAATGCCTCGCGGCTGAACGCGCGGATGGGCATAATGCCGGTCAGGATTTCGCGGCTGACAAGGTTCAGCCGATCCACCAAAACTTGCATTTGCTTGAATTTCGGCATGGCTACGTTCATCAAAACGGCGATGAGCGCCAGCAGTGCGGCCACGGCCACAAAGATGATCCATTCCAGCCCCGTGTTGCCGCTGGCAACGTGCATAATGCCGCCAATGCCCAAAATGGGCGCGTAGGCTACCATGCGCAGCAGGATCACGCAGACGAACTGCACCTGCTGGATGTCGTTCGTGGTGCGGGTAATCAGCGAAGCAGTGGAAAATTTTTCGATTTCGGCGTTGGAGTAGCCGACGACGGTCCTGAACACGTCGCGGCGCAGGTCACGGCCAATGGCGGCGGAGACGCGGGACGCGATAAAGCCTACGGCGATGGCCACGGCAACCATGAGCAGCGTTAAAGCCAGCATCTGACCGCCTGTGCGCAGCAGATAGGACATTTGCACGTCATGGGCAATGCCTTGAGCGTCATATTCCAGCGCGACGAGCAGCATGGCTTGGCTGGACAGGCTGTCGGCGACGGTCTCGTCCAGCTGGGCGAGACCGTCCGTCAGCTGGCTCTGCAGCATTTCCCGTGCGCCGGGGGCCTGGGACGCGGCGGCCAGCTGCGTGGCGACGGCGTCGAGGTCATAGGCCGTGGGGGCCACGGTGTCGGTGGTACCGGCGGCAGTGGCGGCATTCTTTGCCGCGGCCATGTACAGCACAACGTCCGGCGTTGTGAACGCATTTTCCAGCGCGGCGGTGTCCGCGTCCGTATTCAGTGTGCGCATACCGTCCGCGTCGGGGGCGGAGTAGGCTTCGTCCGCCAGTGCGGCGTCGTCCTCGGACATGAGCAGCTCGAGCGCCTGCAGCGTTGTGCTGCGGACGGTGTCGGGCACGGGGCTTTCAATGCCGCCCTGCTGGATGCCGGTGTCCACAATTTTGCTTGTGTAGTCGGGCAGGCTTAAATCGCAGTATGCCTGCACGATGAGCAGCGCAACGACGGCCAGGCAGGCCGCCCAGTGCCGCCCCAGCTGCTTAAAAATTTTCGTCATGCGGGGGTTCTCCTTTCAAATCGGTTTTCATAGCGGCGTTCTCGGCCTCGATGGCGGCGAGCAGAGCGTCCTTTACAGCGTTGGCCTGCGCCAGCTGCTCCGGGGTCAGCCGCGCCATGATGCGGGCAAAGTAGTCGTTCATGGCCTGCTCATTAGCTTTGCGGGCGCGCTCCCCTGCCGGGGTGATGCGCACCAGCGTCTTGCGGCGGTCCTTGGGGTCTGTCTCGCGGACGATGTGGCCGTCCTGCTCCATCTGACGCAGCCCGCGGGAAATCGCCGGCATCGGCTGGTGCATCTGCCGCGCAATGTCCGAGACATAGATCGCGCCGCCGCAGCCGTGCTGCTCAATGAGATTGTACAGACTTTGCAGCATGCCATAGCGGCATTTGGGCTGCCCGGCCAGTGCCATGCGCATCCCGCGCCTGGACAGTGTGTGCAGCCGCGCTACAAAGCGGAACACCCCGCTCAGATAAGGGGTTTCAGTGCCCATTGGTGAACACCTCCTGTTAATAGTTGACTAGTGTTAATTGTTGAAGCATGATAATAATACACCCTCCTGCACCGCGGTGCAAGAGGGTGTAAGGAAGTTTTAAGATTTGTTCATAAAGTGGGGAGGCTTTAGGCTTATTCCTTCACACACGCAAGATTGCTCAGCGTCACACCCTTGCACAGCCCCAGCGGCAGGGCGACGGACGGCTTTGTGATGGTAATATCCTTAAAGACAATGTCCTCGACCTCATAGCCCGGCTTGTCAAAGCCCGCAATCTCGATCGGGGCGGCATCGTGTCGGCTGCGGTCATGGTCCAGTACCTCGGCGGTCAGGGTCAGCCGCTCAAAGAAGCAGTGCTCGAGCTTCGGCGGGGCGCCGGCGGGCACACCGTCGTCATTGTACGGTACGCTGTGCAGCATGACGCGGGGCGTGATGCAGTCCCGCACGGTCACGCCGCGCACATAGCCGCCGCGCTTGGGCGTGGCCTTGATCTCAATGCCGGACAGCGAGTTTGCCAGATCGCAGTCCCAGATCTGCACGTCCTCCACGCCGCCGCTCATCTCGCTGCCGATGCAGATGCCGTGGCCGCAGTCGCTGCGGCAGTCAAACACCCGGATATGCGCGCAGGGACGGTTGATTTCGTTGCCCTCGGGGTTTTTGCCGCTCTTGATGGCGACAGCGTCGTCCCCCGTGGAGAACTCCGACGCAAACAGCGTGCAGTTCGTTGAGGAATCCGGGTCCCAGCCGTCGCCGTTCCAGACGCCCTCGGACACAAAGGTGCAGTGATCGGTCTGGATGTCGTCGCAGTAGATCATGTGGATGTTCCAGGACGGGCCGTTTTTCAGCGTGATACCGCTGATCCAGACGTTCTCACAGTTGCTTAAATTGATAAGCCGCGGGCGGACGCGGCCCGGGATCGTGTCGCGGTTCTCGCAGCTTTCGACGAGCTCCCGGTTGTCGTCCAGAAAGCTCTTGATGCGGGCACGCTCGTCCTCAATGATCTTGCGGGCCAGCTCCTGCCCGCCGCCGCAGATCGTGCCCCTGCCGCGGATGATGATATTGCGGCAGTTCGGGCCGGTCTTGTGGTTCATGTCGCCTGCGTTCAAAAGGCTTGAGTAGCAGCGCATCTCGGTGCCCTCAAATCGGCTGGGAATGCGGGGCGAATAGTCGTGAATGTTCGTTGTGCCCTGCAGGACCGCGCCCTTGGCCAGATAAATTTCCAGATCGCTGTGCAGCCGCAGTGCGCCGGTCAGGAAATCGCCCGCCGGCACGTACAGAATATCGTCCGCGCCGCAGTCGTTGATGGCCCGCTGTAAATTGTCGGTGTTCAGGATATGGCCGTCGCCCTTGCAGAAGTAGGGCGCGGCGGTAATGTCGATACGGCGTTTTTCCCTGCCGAATTGCAGCGTGGCCGAGCCGATGCAGTAGCTGCCGCTGACCACGTCCACCCGGAAGGCACTGCCGTAGCTCAGCCCCTCTATCGTAAAATGGGTGCGGTCTGTGCGGCCAATGGCCTCACCGTTCAGGGAGACCGTGTATTCCGCCCCGCTGGGCGCGGCGGCGGGTTTATCCCAGTACAGCACCGCGTAATCTTCGGTGCAGCGTATATTCAAATTGCCTTGTTTCATGGTGACGTCCTTTGGTTATGGGGAGTTTGCTCTTTCTTACATATTGTACCACAGTGTGCGCGTTTATCCAAGACTTGGGGGTGACAAAATACGCGGGCTGAAACGCCGCAGGTTTTTACACTTTGCAAGGTTGACATTTATGATCACATCTGCATAGTGGGGATATAGAGAAGTAGGGGCCGGGCATGCCCGGCCCGCGGCTTTGCCCATAGAACTCGTTTACGGGCGAGAGAGGAACGATACATGTTAAACCGGTTTTCACGCACACAATTACTGCTCGGCAAGGAGGGCATGGACCGGCTGTTTTGCTTTTGTGCGGGATGTATGGTACAATAGGGAAACACTGTAGGGGCCGGGCATGCCCGGCCCGCGGCCTGCCTATAAGCGGGCGTCCCCTGTGAAGCTGCGCGGCGATTTATACTGCACGAAAGGAGCTGCCATGGACAAGGCTATATTTGAAACGGCCCATCTGGCGGCCCTGAACGACCAGCAGCGCGCGGCGGTGGAGGCGGTCAACGGCCCGGTGCTGCTGCTGGCGGTGCCGGGCAGCGGCAAAACCACCGTGCTCATCACCCGGCTGGGCTATATGACCGAGGTCTGCGGCATTGCGCCGGAAGCCATCCTGACAATGACCTACACCGTCGCCGCCACGCAGGAGATGCGCGCCCGGTTCGCGGCGCGGTTCGGCGGCGAATTGGCCGCACGGCTGGAGTTCCGCACCATCAACGGTGTGGCGGCGCGCATCATCGCGCTGTACAGCCGCATGTATGGCCGTACCCCGCCGGAGCTCATCCGCAATGAGAGCGAGACCACGCCGATGCTCATGCGGCTATGGCAGGACACAAACCACGAGTACCCCGCTGAGAGCACGGTCAAGGATCTGCGCACGGCCATCACCTACATTAAAAATATGTGCCTGACCGACGCGGAATTGGACGAGCTGGAAACCGATATTGAGAATCTGCCCGACCTGTACCGCGGCTACCAGAAGGCGCTGAAGGCCGCGCACAAAATGGACTACGATGACCAGCTCTGCTTTGCACTGCAAATCCTGCGCGGTGCGCCCGCGGTTGCGGCGGCGTTCCGCAAACGGTACAAGTATTTCTGCGTCGATGAGTCGCAGGATACGTCCAAGGTACAGCATGAAATTATCCGCGTGCTGGCGCAGGAAAGCGGCAATATCTTTATGGTCGGCGACGAGGACCAGAGCATTTACGGCTTCCGCGCCGCCTATCCCCAGGCGCTGATGGACTTTGAAAAGACCTATCCCGGCGCACAGATTTTGCTGATGGAGCAGAACTATCGCTCCACAGAGCCGATTTTGGAGGCTGCCAACCGCTTTGTGGCGCGCAACCGCTTCCGCCGCCCCAAGACCATCGCACCGACGCAGGGCCCCGGCGCACCGCTGCAGATCGTCACCGTGCCGCGCCGCGCCGACCAGCTGCCATTCTTGTTTGAGACGGCGCAGCACTGCGATACCGGGACGGCGGTGCTGTTCCGCAACCACGAGAGCGCACTGCCCATCATCGACCTGTGCGAGCGGCGGGGCATCCCCTACGCCTGCAAGGCAGTGGACCAGACCTTTTTTACCAACAAGATCGTCCGCGATGTGACCGATATTTTTACGCTGGCCGCACACCCCGCGGATGGGGAAACTTTTCTGCGCTGCTACTACAAATTCGGCGTGCCCGTCACCCGCGCACAGGCGCTGTTTGCCTGCAATCAGGCGCGGCAGTACGGGCAGGGCTGCTGGACGGCCCTGCTGAATGAGGACAGCATCCGCCCGCGCACCCGCGCCGCCATGGCTGACGTGGCGGACGGTCTGGCGCGTCTGCCCAAAATGGCCGCGGACGATGCGGTGCGGTTCCTGGCCGACCAGCTGGGCTACGGCAAATATCTGGACAAAAGCGGCATGGACCGCACGAAGCTGGCCGTGCTGGAAATGCTCGGCGCACAGGAGCCGACGCCGCGGCACCTGCTGCGACGGCTGGAAAAGCTGCGCAGCATCATACAAAACCATGAGAATCCGCCCGGGTGCAGGTTTTTGCTTTCGACGATCCACTCGGCCAAGGGGCTGGAATATGACCGGGTCATTTTGTTGGATGTGCTGGACGGCATTCTGCCCGCCAAGCCGGAGCTGTGCTGCCGCACGCCCGGTGAGACACAGCAGTATGAGGAGGACCGGCGGCTGTTTTACGTGGCCATGACCCGCGCGCGGCAGCAGTTGGTGCTGTTTGACTGCACGGCGGAGCGCTCGGCCTTTGTGGATGAGGTGCTGTCCGGTCTGCCCGGCCGCCGCAAACGCCACGACGCCGAGCCC
>ERZ809296.2852-NODE-2852-length-15634-cov-3.774312_pt1 | contig 15634 bp, 14 predicted proteins | sample MGYA00520511_ERZ809296 | MGnify/ENA primary metagenome ERZ809296 (study PRJEB31576, sample SAMEA3212662) | Homo sapiens | biome: human-gut; feature: human gut; material: fecal | place: Sweden | collected 2012 ... | reverse complement strand
CCCGGCGCATGGATACCGTCGTCATTGACCAGCAAAATGTCCACGGGAACCGCCCCCTTTTTTGCGTTGTTCCTTACAGGTTGGAGAGAGTGTGCTTTACCCGGTCCTTTTCCTCGGCGCGCTTGGCGTTGTTCCAGCGGTCGATGGTGCCCACCAGGTAGCCGGTGATGCGGCGGATACGCTCGAAGTCCCGGCCCTCGCCCACCAAAATCTGCTCTTTGTTTTCCGCAACTGTCTTTGCCATGACAAATTCCTCCTTGTTCTTAACTCTAAAATACAAAAGAGATTGTATTCAAAATTGATAACTGTTCTTATTTTATCAGAACCTTGTCCTCCTGTCAACGGGGAAGACGAGATTTTTAAGCGCCCAGGGGGGCCACTTGCCGCAGCTTCCTTAGCTTCCGAATATATCCTTCATTTTCTCCACGGTGTAGTGTGCCAGTCCCACGCTTGCAATCAGAGCGATCACCCAGCAGGCAACCGCCGCGATACTCGCCAGCGCACTCAACGTATTTCGAAAGATCCAATCTATGAGAAACAGAAAAACCAGGAAGTACACAACGGCAAAAAGGATCTTGAGCGCTATGGTAAGGGCCTTCTTGCTCATAGAGAGATTCCTCCTTCCGGCCGGGAAAAGCGGGGCTTCGCCCCTGTTTCCCTAGATCGTTTCGGCGCAAAGCTCCGCTTTGCTTCAAGGCCGCGCCTTTTTGAAAAAAGGCGCCCGAAAAACTTTTTATCCGGCTCCGCGGCGGAGTGCCTCCGCTGTCTCTTCGCGCCGCGCTTGTGCAGGACGATGTCTCGCGTCCGCGCCGCTGGCTTCGCTGGGGCCTTCCCGCCCGGTCACGGACTTATCGGATTAAGCAGGAGTAGTCCGGCACGTCGTGGTACTTCTTGCGCAGCTCCTCCAGCTTCTCCAGGGGCACGCCCTCCCCGGCATGGCGGCCGCAGCGGGGGCACACGTCGTCGATGATGCCGTTATACCCGCACACCGGGTCCCGGTCCACCGGGTGGTTTACGGAGCCGTAGCCGATGCCCGCTTCCTTCATGCAGCGGATGACGCTCTCAAAGGCGTCGATGTTCTTGCACACATCCCCGTCCAGCTCCACATAGCTGATGTGGCCGGCGTTGGTCAGGGCGTGGAAGGGGGCCTCCTTCTTAATCTTCTCAAAGGCGCTGATGGGGTAGTACACCGGGACGTGAAAGGAGTTGGTGTAGTACTCCCTATCGGTAACGCCGGGGATTTTGCCAAATTTTTTCTGGTCGATGCGCACAAAGCGCCCGGAAAGACCTTCGGCGGGAGTGGCCAGCAGGGTGAAGTTCAGGCCCGTCTCCTGGGACTTGTCGTCCATGCGCTTGCGCATATAGGAGATGATCTCGTAGCCCAGCTTGTAGCTTTCCTCACTCTCGCCGTGGTGCTTGCCGGTCAGGGCCACCAAGGTTTCCGCCAAGCCGATGAATCCCACGGAGAGGGTGCCGTGCTTCAACACTTCGGCCACGGAATCGTAGCGGTCCAGCTTTTCAGAATCGATCCAAACCCCCTGTCCCATGAGGAAGGGGTAGTTATACGCTTTTTTACTGCACTGGATTTTAAACCGGTGCAACAGCTGCTCAATGCAGAGGTCGATGCGCTCATCCAGGATTTCGTAGAACTTCTTGATATCCTTCTGGGCCTCGATGCCAATGCGGGGCAGGTTGATGGAGGTGAAGCTCAGGTTGCCCCGGCCGCAGGTCACCTCGCGGTTTTTGTCGTGGACGTTGCCCATCACACGGGTGCGGCAGCCCATGTAGGCCACCTCGGTGTCGTAATCGCCGGGCTTGTAATACTGCAGGTTGAAGGGGGCGTCCAAAAAGCTGAAGTTGGGGAACAGCCGCTTGGCGCTCACCCGCATGGCCAGCTTGAACAAGTCGTAGTTGGGGTCTCCCTCGTTGTAGTTGACGCCTTCCTTCACCTTGAAAATCTGCACCGGGAAGATGGGGGTTTCCCCATCGCCCAGGCCGGCCTCGGTGGCCAGCAGCAGGTTGCGGATGACCATGCGGCCCTGCTCGCTGGTGTCGGTGCCGTAGTTCAAGGAGCTGAAGGGCACCTGGGCGCCCGCCCGGGAGTTCATGGTGTTCAGGTTGTGCACCAGGGCTTCCATGGCCTGGTAGGTGGCCTTGTCCGTCTCCCGCCAAGCGGTCTGGGCGGCGTACTGGGCAGCCTGCAGGGCCTCCTCCTGGGTGATCTCCTCAAAGCCGTTCTCCCGCTGGTGGCGGGGCAGGTACCCGGCCACCTTCTGGCCGTACGCCTGGGCCTTGTCCATGTCCACATGGCCGCCCAGGTTCTCCTTTACGTTGTCCACCATGGCCTTCACCTGGTCGTAGGGCATGGCCTTGGACACCTGGAAGAACTGGATGAGGGCCTTAAAGTACTCCTTGGAGTAGGTCTTGTCCACGCCTTGGGCCATGGAGTAATCGAAGTTGGGCACGCTCTGGCCGCCGTGCATCTCGTTCTGGTTGGCCTGGATGGCGATGCAGGCCAGCGCCGCGTAGCTGGAGATGGCGTTGGGCTCCCGCAGGTAGCCGTGGCCCGTGGAAAAGCCGTTGTGGAACAGCTTAATCAAATCAATCTGGCAGCAAGTCTCTGTCAGGGTGTAGAAATCCTTGTCGTGGATGTGAATCTGCCCCTCGGCATGGGCCTTGGCGATGTGGGGCGGGATGACGTACTTGTCGTAGAAGCTCTTGGCGCCTTCGGAGCCGTACTTGAGCATGGTGCCCATGGCGGTGTCGGCGTTGATGTTGGCGTTCTCCCGCTTTAAGTCCGCGTCCTCAGCCGGGACAAAGGTAAGGGCGGAGTAAATCTTTACCAGCTCGTCGTCCATCTCGCGGAGCTTCTGGTGCTCGGCCCGGTACAAGATGTAGGCCTTGGCCGTTTTGGCGTAGTCGGCGGCAATGAGCTTTTCCTCCACCACGTCCTGGATCTGCTCCACGGTGGGGACCTCTTTTTTCTTTTCCAGCTCTGCCACAACAGCCTGGGTCAGCTGGTCCAGCTGCTTGTCGCTCATCTTCTCGGTGGCGTTGCGCACGTTGGCCTTAAAGATGGCGCCGCGTATCTTGGAAGCGTCGAAGGGGACCTTTTCCCCGCTGCGCTTGATGATGGTTTTCAGCATGGCATGTTCCTCTTTCCCTAGTAGTATCCCTTCCCAGCCCGCTGGGGAAGAACGCTTTTTATTATAGCCCACCGGGCCCTCCCTGTCAACAGGGCGGCCAAGAAAAAACACAATATATAGTGCCGTGAATATTTATAATGCAAAAATACCCCAAAATGTATAACCCCCGGCCTGCGGTTCACACCGGGGCCGGGGGCTATTTCACAAGGTTTTTCTAGGGCTCAGCATCCCTCTTGGGAATGTTCCACAACTTGGATGGAGAGCTCCTCCAGCTGGGCGGAGGACACCGCGGCGGGGGCGTCCATCATCAGGTCCTGGGCGCTCTTGTTCATGGGGAAGGCGATGACCTCCCGGATGGAGGCCTCCCCGGTGAGGAGCATCACCATGCGGTCCACGCCGGGGGCGATGCCCGCGTGGGGCGGCGCGCCGTAGCAGAAGGCGTTGTACATGGCGGGGAACTTCTGCTTCACGTCCTCCTCGCCCAGGCCCACCAGCTCAAAGGCCTTCACCATGATTTCCGGGTCGTGGTTCCGCACGGCGCCGGAGGACAGCTCCACGCCGTTGCACACCAAGTCGTACTGCTCGGCCAGAATGGTCAGGGGGTCAATCTCCCCGGCCTCGGCCTTTTCCAGCACCTCCAGGCCGCCGGAGGGCATGGAGAAGGGGTTGTGGCAGAACTCCAGCTGGCCGCTTTCCTCCCCAATCTCGTAGAGGGGGAAGTCCACGATCCAGCAGAATTCATAGCGCTGGGTGTCCATGTGGCCCTCGCACTGGGCGCCGGCCATCTTCACCATGACGCCGGAGGTCTTCCACACCTGGGCGCGGGTCCCGGCGCACAGCAGCACCAAGGTGTCGTTTTCCAGGGAGAGGCTTTCCTTCACCTGGGCAGCCAAAGCCGGGTCGGCGTTGAGGAACTTGGCGATGCCGCCCACAATCTCGCCCTTGTCGTCCACCCGGAACCAGTAGGGCTTCTGCCCCGCCTGGACCTCCACGTCGGCGCAGAGCTTGTCAATGGCCTTGCGGGTCAGCTTGCAGCCCGACACCGGCACGGCCTTGATGAGGTTCCCCTCGAAGGGGCCAAAGCCGCAGCCTTGCAGCAAGTTCGTCACGTCCTTCACCCGCAGGTCGATGCGCAGGTCCGGCTTGTCCGAGCCGAACTCCTCCATGGCCTGGAGGTAGGGGATGCGGGTAAAGGGCGCCTGGGAGGCGATGTTGTAGGCGCCGTACTTGGCGAAGATGGGCGGCAGCACCTGCTCGATGACGGTGAACACGTCCTCCTGCCCGGCAAAGGCCATCTCCATATCCAGCTGGTAGAACTCGCCGGGGGAGCGGTCGCCGCGGGCGTCCTCGTCCCGGAAGCAGGGGGCAATCTGGAAGTACTTGTCAAAGCCGGAGGCCATCAGCAGCTGCTTGAACTGCTGGGGCGCCTGGGGCAGGGCGTAGAACTTCCCCGGGTGCTTGCGGGAGGGCACCAGGTAGTCCCGGGCGCCCTCGGGGGAGGAGGCGGTGAGGATGGGGGTGGTGATTTCCAGAAAGCCCTGGTCCTCCATGGCACGGCGCAGGGCGGAGACCACCTGGCTGCGCAGGACGATGTTCCCCTTTACCTGGGGGTTGCGCAAATCCAGATAGCGGTACTTTAAGCGGGCGTCCTCGCCGGCGTCCTTGGAGTAGTTCACCTCAAAGGGCAGCTCGTTGTGGCGGCAGCGGCCCAGCACCTGGATTTCGCTGGGCACCACCTCGATGTCGCCGGTGGGCAGCTTGGGGTTCTTGCTGGCGCGCTCCCGCACGGCGCCGGTGACAGCCAGCACGCTCTCCTTATTGATGGCCTTTACCTGGGCCATCATCTCCTCTGTCTCAATGACCACCTGGGTGACGCCGTGCATATCCCGCAGCACCAGGAAGCCCAAGTTGCTCCCCACTTCCCGCAGGTTTTCCAGCCAGCCCGCCACGGTGACGGTTTGGCCCACGTTCTCCATGCGCAGCTCCCCGCAGGTGTGGGTGCGATACTTTGTCTGTGTCATAGTTCCTCTTTCCCTTTCTTACGTTTCTTATAAGCCGCCCTTCGCACAGGGCTTGTCCTTATGGCCATACAAATTGTCACCTATTCAAAACAGGCGGATACCATCCCGTTAAAAGAAAATCCCGTCTTGCGAGAAATCCTCCGCCTCGGTGCTCACCGTGACGTAGTCGTTGATGAAGTCCTCGCCGCTGATGGAAATTTTCCTCTTCTCACCGGTCTTCATGTTTTTCATTTCAGCCTTGCCCTGTTGGAGCTCGTTATCCCCCAGCACCATGGTGAACTTGGCGCCGATTTTGTCGGCGTACTTCATCTGGGCTTTCAGGCCGCGGCCGCACAAGTCCGTATCGGCGGGAATGCCGCAGCGGTGCAGCTCACCCAGCAGCAGGAAGGCCTTTTTCTGGGCTTCCTCGCCCATGGTGGCGATATACATCTCGCACTTCGACAGTTGGGGGAATTCCACCTGCTGGGCCTCCAGGGCCATCATGATGCGGTCCAGCCCCAGGCCGAAGCCCAGGCCGGGGGTGGGCTTGCCGCCGAATTCCTCCACCAGGCCGTCGTACCGGCCGCCGCCGCCCAGGGCAAAGCCCAGGCTCTTGGAGGGGAACTCGAACACGGTGCGGGTGTAGTAATCCAGGCCGCGGACCAGGCCGGGGTCAATCTCAAACTCGATGCCCAAAGCGGTCAAGAACTCCTGGACCTTGGCAAAGTGGGCCTTGCAGTCCCCGCACAGGTAGTCGGTGATCTTGGGGGCGCCTTTGCAGACCTCCTGGCACTCGGGGCTTTTGCAGTCCAGAATGCGCATGGGGTTGCGCTCCAGCCGGGAGAGGCAGGTGTCGCACAGCTGCTCCTTGCGGGCAGTGAAGTACTCCTTCAAGGCCTTGTGGTACTCCTTGCGGCACTCGGGGCAACCGATGGAGTTCAGCTGCAGGCCCACATCCTCCAGGCCCAGGCGCTTAAAGGCGGACAGCGCCATGGCGATAATCTGGGCATCGGCCACGGGCTCGGCGGCGCCGAACATCTCCACGCCGAACTGGTGCAGCTCCCGCAGACGGCCCGCCTGGGGCTTCTCATACCGGTAGCAGGAGGTGAGGTAGTACAGCTTCACCGGGTAGCCCGCGTTGTACAGGCCGTTTTCCAGCATGGCCCGCACAGCGCCGGCCGTGCCCTCGGGCCGCAGGGTGATGGAGCGGCCGCCCTTGTCCTCGAAGGTGTACATCTGCTTTTCCACCACGTCGGTGGTATCGCCCACACCCCGCTGGAACAGCTCGGTGTGCTCAAACACCGGGGTGCGCACCTCGCCAAAGCCGTTGAGCTCCGCCTCGCTGCGGAAGACATCCTCCACCACTTGCCATTTTTCCGATTTCCCCGGAACGATGTCCACCGTCCCCTTGGGTGCTTTTGTAATGAGTTCCATACCGTATCATGTCTCCTTTCGCCCAGTGCCTGGGCAGTCCTATCGCGTTATTGGGCGGCGGCTCCGCCGCGCCATCAGATACCATCCTCTTCTTTCTTGAAAGAAAGATGCAAAAACCAGCGTGACGCTGGACCCCTACCGCGCACGGCGGCTTTGGCCGCCGGCATTTCCGCAAACGGGAAGTAGCGCCGCCCGCGTGTTCCACTTCCCGGTTTTCTCCCGAGAGCAGGCCGCAAGCTTATGGCCTTGTGTCCGCGCTTTTTCACAGTGACGGAGAGGTGTTGCCGGAACTCCCCTCCCGCTGGCTTGGTGCTTCCTTATAAAAAGAAGCCAAGCGCCTTCCCTTTGTGGGAGTGGGGCGCAGCCTTACGTCCGGTGGCCGATCGTGCCCCTTTCGGCAAAGCGCTTTTCGTACTTTTCCAGCGCCTTGCCCAGGGCGGCTTCCCCCTCCAGGCCTAAGCACTGGCTCAAGCACAGCAGGGAGAACAGGCAGTCCCCCAGCTCCTCCTCCAGGGAGGCCGTCGGGGTAAAAGGCCTTGTGCCGTACGCCGTGGATTTCAGCACCTCTTTGGCCAGCTCCCCCACCTCGGAGGAGAGGTCCAGCATCCGGGCCTGGGGGTCGGTGCCCAGGCCGTAACGGGCCATCCAGTCTTTTACGCGCTGTTGTTGCTCGTCCATGGGAATCCCTCCTTGCCCGCGACAAATACAAAAGACCTCCCCCAGGACGCGGCGAACAAAGGCCGTGCCAGGGACGAAGGTCTCTCCGTGGTGCCACCCTGATTTAAAGGCGGAAACCCGCCTTCCTTTTTTCTATCATGTTTTGGCTGGCGGGCGTCTTTCCTTCCCTCGTCTCCCAAGGGGGCTTCCAGCGCCCCAAGGGCGCCCCCACTCTCTGCTGGGCCTCCGGAAGTACTCATCCCGCTTCTATCGCCGCATGGTATATTATAGCTTGTCCCCGCGGGTTTTGCAACGGGGAAAATCGCTTTCACAGGACGGCGCCGCCTGAGCCGCCCCAAAGTTCGCCGGGAAAGAGCCCGCTCAATCCCGCAGGATGTTGCGCCAATCCAAATCGCCCCGCTCCAGGCCGTGGATGAGCACCTCGGCAGTGGCGATGTTGGTGGCCACCGGGATGTTGTGCATGTCGCACAGGCGCAGCAGGTTCATGTCGTTGGCCGTCTCGTGGGACTTGGGGTTTAAGGGGTCCCGGAAGAACAGCAGCAGGTCAATCTCGTTGCAGGCAATGCGCGCCGCGATTTGCTGGTCGCCGCCCTGGGCCCCGCTTAAAAACCGCTGAATCTCCAGCCCCGTGGCCTCAGAGACCATCTTGCTGGTGGTGCCTGTGCCGCACAGGGTGTAGCGGCTTAAAATGCCGCAATAGGCAATGCAGAACTGGACCATCAGCTCCTTTTTCGCGTCGTGTGCTGTGATTGCAATGTTCATGTTGGCAATCTCCTCTCCTTTGGTATAGCTGCTCCGCGCAGCTTAGTTTGCTCCCCATCTATGTAGTGTACCCACCGGCGCCTACAGGCCCGCGATGGGTATGCTCTCTCCTTCTATGCGCCCGGCAATGCGGCACAGCGCCTTCATCCCGGGGGAATCCTCCGGCGCGCCCTGGCCCCGCAGGAACGAGGCCGCCAGGGAATAGTCCTCCGGCACCACGCCCAACAGGCGGATGCCCGCCCCGTCGATGACGCCGTCCAAGTCCCCATAGGCCCCGGTCTGCTGGAACAGCTTCCCGTGAAACCGGTTGATGACCAGCCGAGCCCGGGGCACCTCCAGCCGCTCTAACAGCTCCCGGGCCGTGGCGGCACCCCGCACGCACACGGGGTCGGGATTGCAGACCACCAAGGCCCTGTCCGCGCCGGCCGCCGCCGAACGGAACCCGCCGCCCACTCCCGCGGGGGAGTCCAGCAGCACGTGGTCGTAATAGCGTTTTAAAAGGGGTACCAGCTTTTTCATCACACCGGGGCGGATGAAATCCTCCCCCAAAGAGGGCGCGGGCAGCAAAAATAGCCCTTCCGCCCCGCCGCAGGGATAGATGGCCTCTGCCGGGGAACACCGGGCAAAGACCACGTCGGCTATATCGAACACCAGGTTCTCTTCGGTGCCGGTCATGCGGTCCAGGCTGCGCAGGCCCGCGTCGCAGTCCACCAGCAGGACACGGCGGCCCCGCTGGGCCAGCGCGCGGCCCAATCCCACCGCCAAGGTGGACTTGCCCACGCCGCCTTTCCCAGACGTGATTACTGTTGCTATACCCATAGAAATTCTACCTCAGCTATCATCTTAGCACACCTAAGGCAAATTGTCAAAAACAAATGCGCGCAGTTTACTATTTTGTGCGCTATAGACATTTTCCAGGCCTTTTCTTTGGCTAAGAATTCTGGACGATTCCTCTCTGTAATACCCCCGGCTTTCAGCCGCTGGAGTAATAGGGCCCGTCTGGGGCGCTGGCGGAGCTTCCCCCGTCCCCATCGCCCCCGCCGCCATCGCTGGAGCTGCTGCCTTCGCCGCTTTCCTGACCGCTGTCAGGGCTGGGAGAAGGGCTGGCGCTCTCCCCGGTGAAGGGGGTATCGGGGATGTCGCTGCCCCGGTCCGTGGTGGGCGCGGGGGTGGAGGCGGGCTCTGTCCCAGAGGAGGCATCGCTGTCCCCCTGCTGGGCCTGGGAGGCGCCTTCCTGCTGGGCCTGCTCCTCGGCGATTTCCTCGGCTGTCTTAATGATAACGCCGCTGTCGTCCACCTGGTTGCCGTTCTGGTCGAACTTGTTGCCGTCCTCGTCCCAGGTGTAGAAGCCAAAGTACTGGTCCAAAATATCCTTGGCCACGTTCTTGGCGTAGTTGCCGGAGTTGCCATGCTCCATCATCACGGCGATGGCGATTTCCGGGTCGTTGGCAGGGGCGTAGCAGATAAAGCTCAGGTTGGGCTCGGTGTAATCCGGGTCGGTGGTTTTCAAGTTGGAGGTTTCCGCGGTACCGGTCTTGGCGGCGATGGACACCGGGTAGTTGGCAAAGACATTGGAGGCCGTGCCCTCGGTGGCCACCATCTGCATGCCGGCCTGCACCACGCCCAGCACATCGCTGGAAAGGCCCGCGTCGTACAGCTCCACAGGCTCATAGGCCTCCAGCACCGTTTCGCCGGTGTAGTCCAGCACCTTATCTAAGAAGTGGGTTTGCAGCCGCACGCCGCCGTTGGCGATGGTGGCGCACATGGTGGCCAGCTGGATGGGGGTGAACATGTTGTCCGCCTGACCAATGGCCGTCTGGGCGGAGACGCCGTCGGTCCAGTTTACGCCGTGGTTCTCCCGGTACTCCTGGGGGTTGGACATGGTGCCGGTAGACTCCCCAATTTCCACGCCGGTGGTGGTGCCCAGGCCGAAATACTCGGCATAGGGCGCCAGCCGGGCAATGCCCAGGTTCAGGCCCACGTTGCTGAAGTAGGTGTTGCAGGAGTGGGCCAGGGCCCCGTACAGGTTCCAGGTGCCGCCGCCGCAAAGGCAGCCCTGGCTCAGGTCAAAATAGTTCCACACGCCGTTGCAGGTGTAGGTGGTGCCGGAGCTGATGATGCCCTCCTGCAGGGCCGCCAGGGCCACCACCGGCTTAAACACAGAGCCAGGGGCAAACACGCCGTTTAAGGCCAGGTTCACCATGGGCTCGTCCTCATCGGTCAACAGGTTGTTGTAATACTCCCCGTCCCCGGCGATGCTCTCCACCAGCTGGTTCACATCGTAGGTGGGGTAGGAGGAGCAGGCCAGCACCCCAAAGGTATCCACATCCAGCACCACCACCGCGCCGGAAGTGGCGTCTCTGGCATCGGTGTTGCTCTGGATATTTTTCTCCAACGAGAGGTTTGCCACCCGCTGCAAGTCAGAGTCCAAGGTGGTTTGGATGGTGTGGCCCTCCTCGGGGGCGGTGGTCACCGCCGTGCTGGTGACAGTGCCGGTGCCGTCGGTGTAGATAGTCTCCTCGCCCCGCTTGCCCCGCAACTCCTCCTCAAAGGCGGCCTCCAGGCCGGAGCGGCCCATGGTGTCGCTCCACTTGTAGCCGGAGATGTTATCCTCGGCGTCGTAGGTGTTGCCCTCCTCCACGGCCTGCTGGTACTGGGTGTCGGTGATGACGCCGGTATAGCCCACCACGTGGGGGGCCAAAGAGCCGTCCTCCCCGTAGGTGCGGGTGACAGCCACCCGGGTCTCGATGCCGGGCCACTCGCTGGCGTGCTCGCTGATGACGCCCACGGTCTCGGCGGAGACGTCCTCGGCGATGACGTAGGGGCTGGTGCGGGAAAAGCCGTCCTGGGTCATGGAGTAGCGCACGGACACCACGTTCCGGGCGTCCTCCCGGGAGTAGCCCTGGCAGTCGTACCGGCGTATCAGGGCGCTCATGCAGTCCTCGGCGGTGGCGTACTCGGCCAGCTCCAAAGACTCCTGCAAGGCGGCGATGGCGCTTTCGCTGTCCTCGGCGTACTGATAGGTGCCGTCCTCCGCCAGCACAATGGGCAGCCTATCCCGCCACGTCTCGCCCCGCTCCATGAGCAAGTCCAGTACCTGGAGGATGGTGGCGTTGCGGGCGCTGTAGTCCATGTCCAGCGCGTCGTATACAATGTTATAGCTGGAGCGGTTGCCCGCCAGCACGTTGCCGTCCCGGTCCAGAATCTCCCCCCGGGCCGCCTCTATCTCGATGGTATCGGTGCGGTTGGAAAGGGAGATTTGCTCAAACTCGTCGCCCCGAAGCACTTGCCACTGGAACAGGCGGAGCTCATACACTGCAAACACCGCCAGCACCAGCAGGATGCAGGCGGCGGAACGGCCGAATTTTCCGATTTTAGGCATTTTCAAAGGGGGGAAGCCTCCTTTCCGGCGGGGGATATGTCACAGCCTGCTTTCCTCCTGGGGCCGCAGCGCCTGGGAGAGGCCGCGGTTTAAAAAGTACACCAGGGGCAAAAACAGCAAGGTGTAAAGGTACTTGGGCAGGTAGTGGTGGGTAAAGGCGTAGCTGGGGTGGGAGTACCGGAAGAAGTACAGGAAGAACCACTGCAAGCACACCATCAGGCCGATGCCCACAATCCCCGTGAGAAGGGCCGTGGCGATGTTGCTCTGCAAGTACACCCGCACCAGCAGGCTGATAAAAAAGCAAAGCACCCCCAGCACCAGGGCGTGGAAGCCCAAGGTGCCGGAGAGGCCGAAATCACAGAAAAGGCCGCCCACCACTCCAAAGGCCAGGGCGGGGATCTCCGTCTCGAACATGGCGATGGTGATCACCGCCGGGAACAGCAGCACAGGCCGGGCCCCAAAAAGGGACGGCAAAAGCCCCGGCGTCTCTTGGAGCATGAACAGCACCAGCAGTTCCAGGGTGTAAGCCAAGTAGCGGATGACTTTGTTCCATTCCACCCTCATTCCGCGTCCTCCTCCCCTGAGGTATCCTGCCCCACGGGGATTTCCTCCCCATCGCCGGCGCCGGGGAAGTCGATGACCACAAACACGTCCTGCACGCTGGTCAAGTCCTCATAGGGCTTGATAACCGCATAGTTGGAGATGTCGTTTTCAGACTTCTGCACGCTTTGCACCTGGCCGATGATGACATCCGCCGGATAGGTGCCCCCCACCCCCGAGGTGGTGACGATGTCCCCCTCCTGGACCTGGGTGTCGTTGGAGAGGTAGCTCAGCCGCAGCAGCCCCGCGCTGGCGGAGGTGATGTCGCTGGAAATGACGCCGCTCTCCCCCCGGGAGGGCACCACGGCGGAGACATTCACGTCCTCCGAGAGCAGCGTGGTCACCTTGCTGGTGGTGGCGTAGGCCTGGGTGACCACGCCCACCAGCCCCTGCTGGGTGATGACCGGGTCCCCCACGGAGATGCCCGCCAGGGTGCCCTGGTCAATGGAAAAGCCGTAAAAGGCGTCATTGGGGTCCCGGCCGATGACCGTGGCCGCCCGCAGGGTGTTCTCCGGGGCGTCCTCCGTGATGTCCAGCTGGACTTTCAGCTGCTCGTTTTCCTTTTGGGTGTTCTCATAGTCCACCAGCTGCTCCCGCAGGGTGGCGTTTTCCTGGGAGAGGCTGTTCACCATCTCCTTGAGCTCGTCCCGGGAGAGGGCGTCCAGGTCCACGAACTCCGTCACCGAGCCGGTGACCTGGGTGCTCACGCTCTGCATGGGGGAGGTGACAAAGCCCAGCAGGCTCGCCACCACCGAGCCCCCCGCCGTGGCGGTATAGATGAGCAGGCCCAAAAGCACCACCACTACAATGACCAGCACCTTAAAGGAGCTGGTTTTGAAAAAATCCTTCAAGTTCGCGCTCTCCTTTTTTGGATTTCCCACTAAAACCGAATGCGGACTGCCAAGAGCCCCTGGCAGTCCCCACATTCCTCACTTGCCTCGTCCCAGGGCAGGGCTGCCCCAGGCATAACGCGGCGGGAAGCCTTCCCCTTACGCGCCGTGTTTTACTTTCTGCGGCCCCTGTAGCGGTTCTTGGGCAGCTCCACTTCCAGGCTTTTGCCGGTGCCCTCCACCACGCAGTCCAGGGGGCGCTCCGCCACATGGACAGGGATGCCCGTCTCCTGGGCCACCAGCTTGTCCAGGCCCCGCAGCAAAGCGCCGCCGCCGGTGAGCATAATGCCCCGGTCGATGATGTCCGCCGCCAGCTCCGGCGGGGTCTTTTCCAAGGTGTCCTTAATGGCGTCCACCACAATCATCACGCTGTCGGCCAAAGCCTCCCGGACCTCGTCGGCGTGGATGGTCACGTTCTTGGGCAGGCCGTCCACCAGGTTGCGGCCCTTGATTGGAGTTCAGACGTGTGCTCTTCCGATCTTTGCGGCCCTTGATTTCCACAAAGGCATTGATGGTCTCCTCGGTGGGGAAGGCGGAGCCAATGCGGATTTTAATCTCCTCGGCGGTGCGCTCGCCAATGAGCAGGTTGTACTTCTTCTTCACGTAGGAGACAATGGCCTCGTCGAACTTGTCGCCGGCCATGCGCACGGAAACAGAGGTGACAATGTCCCCCAGGGAGATGACGGCCACCTCGCTGGTGCCGCCGCCGATGTCCACCACCATGCAGCCGGTGGGCTCCCCTACGGGCAAGCCCGCGCCAATGGCGGCGGCCATGGGTTCCTCAATCAAGTCCACGTTGTTGGAGCCGGCCTGGCGGGCGGCGTCCTCCACGGCGCGGCGCTCCACCTCGGTGACGCCCGAGGGGATGCACACCACAATGCGGGGGCGGTTGAGGGTGTTGGACTTCAGCGCCTTTTTGATGAAGTACTTCAGCATGGCCGCGGTCACGTCAAAGTCGGCGATGACGCCGTCCTTTAAGGGGCGCACCGCCACAATGGAGCCGGGAGTGCGGCCCAGCATCTCCTTGGCCTGCTTGCCCACAGCCAGCACCTCGTCGGTGCGCACGTCCACAGCCACCACAGAGGGCTCCCGCATCACAATGCCCTTGCCCCGCATAAACACCAGTGTATTCGCAGTCCCCAAGTCGATGCCGATGTCCTTGGAGAACATAGTAAACATAGAGAATAACCCAGAAAGAAATCCTGTTGCTGCCATACAATACCTCTGCCTTTCCAGCCCCCTCGGGCCCGTTATTTCCAAACTCTATACCGCAGTAAAAAAGCCGCTTGGCTTTATGGTTTCCCATTTTCGCGGAAACACCCGCATGAAGCCGCCCCGCGCCCGGAAAAGCCCCAGCTGCTCTGGGGCCTGGGCATGGGCCCGGCTTTTACCATTATAGCCTATTTCCCAACATTTCTCAAGGTGAAAGTTTACATAAACCTATAAAATCCTGAAAATCCTAATATATGCGCCTTTCTCGCGAATCCCCCACAAGATATGCGGCCGGGGCGGGTTTTACCGGCCTGTGCTGCCAAAGCCGCCCTGGCCCCGGGCCGTCTCGGAGAGCTCCTCCACCTCTGCCAATTCCGGCAGGCACACGGGCAGAATCACCAGCTGGGCGACGCGCTCCCCCGGCTGGATGGCGTAGGCCTCCCGGCTGTGGTTGCGCAGCCCCACGTGCAGCTCCCCCCGGTAGTCGCTGTCGATGACGCCCACCCCGTTGGAGACGGCAACCCCATGCTTCACCCCCAGGCCGCTGCGGGTGAAGATGAGCCCCACATGGCCCTGGGGAATCTCCGCGGCCAGGCCCGTGGGAAACAGGGCGCTGTCCCCCGGCTCCAGCACCACCGGCTCCTGGATGCAGGCGCACAAGTCAAATCCCGCGCTGCCCGCCGTCTGCCGCTGGGGGAGCTGCGCCCCCGGCCGCACTTTTTTCATCCGCAACACCATGTTTCCTTCCATGTCCCGCTCCTTCCACTGTCGTGAGTTTTCCGCATTTCCGTTTTCCACGCTTTTCCACAGGGGTAAAATCCAGCGGCCAAGCCCTTTTCCAGGGGGCGGCCCATAGATTTTAAACATTTTCCACCGAGTTTTCCACTTTCATTCCACGCCCCGGTGAAAAAGCCCCCGGGTGTAGTCAAATCCAGGGGGATTCCCCTGAAAACAGGCGTCTAAGATATCCCCACATTCCACAGAGTTTTCCACCGTAAAGCGCGCCACCCCAAAATCCACGGGGGCCAGCTCCCTGCCCAAATCGCACAGCCACAGGGGCACGGAATTGAGCACTTCGATGTTTTTCCCGCCCCGGCACACCACGGGGAACTCCTTGCGCTTGCGGTCCGTCAGGCAGCCGGGCTCCTTGCAGTGGAGGCACCCTTTGGGGGAGTTGGCCAGAGGGCAGTTGCGCACCAGCATCATGGGCTGGCGGCCGTAGACCATCAGGCCCCGGGGCAGGCTGTCCCCCAACTGGGACACCTCCCAGGCGGTGAGCTCCAGAGACAGCTCCGCCGTGGAGAGGCCCAGTGTCCGGAAAAACTCCAAACTGGCGGTGTTGTAGATGTTCAGCCCAAAGCTGCCGTGGACCCCCGCGCCCAGCTGCCGGGCCAGCGCCACGGCGCCCAGGTTCCCGCAGAGGAATTGGTCAAAGCCCGCCTGGACGCACTGTTCCATTTTTCGGACTGTCCGATTTTCCTCCCCGAACAGCGCCCGGGGAATGTCCAGAAAAACGGACGGATACCCCTG
>ERZ809296.2849-NODE-2849-length-15642-cov-7.480272_pt1 | contig 15642 bp, 14 predicted proteins | sample MGYA00520511_ERZ809296 | MGnify/ENA primary metagenome ERZ809296 (study PRJEB31576, sample SAMEA3212662) | Homo sapiens | biome: human-gut; feature: human gut; material: fecal | place: Sweden | collected 2012 ... | reverse complement strand
TATCCTACATCAGGGGGGATTTTGTCTATTGTCCTGTTTTACTGGTTCTGTTCAGCTTAATCTTTTCTATAAAAAGGCAATTCAGGTGACTTGCTTGGCGTTAACAACGCCCATACACGCAGATTGCGTCCTGCGGAATTTGCAGCGTCTCAATATCTTCCCGCTGACAACCCACGTACACGCGTGGATTGCGTCCTCTCATGTTTTCGGGGTACAAGACGCCTGTCCACTGACAACCCACGTACACGCGTGGATTGCGTCAGCAAAACTACACAAAAGCAATCCATTAAATTGTATAAGTGGGGACTCCGGTACTTCGTTCCTTCTCTGCGTCGGCTCAAAAGAGAGGCGATGCAGCACTGGAAATGTTTTCCGCATCATTTACTGCTGGGCTCAAATCAATATGAAGATCGAAGCCTCGTGAAATAGCAGTTTGGGTCATGTCCTAACCCTCTATTTTTATATGTTTACTTGCGGTTCGCACCGTAAGCTTTAAACCAAATAAATATCCCGTGAGGGGACGTTGGCAACACATGCACACCCGTGGATTGCATCTTGATGATATAAAACTAAACTATCGAGTTATGCTTCTGATAACCCACGTACACACGTGGATTGCGTCACGACGACCAGCTGCTGCCGCATTTTGCTGTGTACTGACAACCCACGTACACACGTGGATTGCGTCCACAGCACGTTGACATCTGCACGTTTTTGCACGCCTGACAACCCACGTACACACGTGGATTGCGTCAGCAAAACTGCACAAAAGCAATCCACTAAATTGTACAAGTGGGGACTCTGGTACTTTGTTCCTTCTCCGCATCGGCTCAAAAGAGAGGCAATGTGGCACTGGGAACGTTTCCCTCGTCGTTTACTGCTGGGCTCAAATCAATATGAAGATCGAAGCCTCATGAAATAGCAGCTTGGGTCATGTCTTGACCCTCAATTTTTATATGTTTACTTGCGGTTCGCACCTGAAATTCAAGCACTTATTTTTTTGAATTTGTCATAGTCAACTGCGCACATATCCTTATCGGGATAATTAAGACTTCCAGCAGCACATTTAATTAAAAATGCTGCATATAAATCTCGAACTACAACATCGCCGTTAGATAGAACACGAGTTGGCAACTTGGATTTTGATTGCTTGCAAGAATTATTTGTGTGATCGTATTCATAAGCGTGGTAGTCTTTCCACGTGATTTTATGTAACGGTTCAGCCCCTAAACCAAGCAACTTGGTATTGAGTATCGTCATGAGCATGGCCGGTGCTCGATTAGCGAGCGTTTTTCCATAACGCTTTTTACTCTTAATTCGACCACTCGGAAGAATTTCAGTTTCCTTTTTGCGTTCCTGTAAAAATTTGTAATCTGTGTCGTTTACATAGACATCAGATCCCTGTGACAGTATATAATTAGCCAAACATGTGTGCTGATACTTACGTATATCAGCGTTTTTACGTTGCAGTTCGCGTACTTGCCCAGCATATAGTTTATAATGATTTGAGTATGTCCATGTTTTTCTACCGCGGCGAATCGTTCCGTTAGCATCATAGTTATCAGGGTTTGTTGCGCGACGGCTCGCATCCATTTTGCGCTGCAACATAGCAATTTTATTTGCATTATCTTGAACCTTACTTGCAAGTTCAATTTTCTCTGCTTTTTTATCGGACACAACAGCAATAGATGCTAATCCCGATTTAATTCCGACACGACCAGAGACTTTATATCTTCCCTTACTAACCGGTGAACCAACAAGCATAAATTGTAAATAATACTTATACCGGGTTTTCATCCATTTACGGACGACTCGATAGCTTTTAATCTCTTTTGTGAGCATTTCCCTCTCATAGTCGTTTGAGGGATATGCCACACGGATGGCTAAACAAATTTTGTTTTCGCACTGACCACCGTTCCAATAGAACATATTATCAGCATATTTCATACCAGATTTTGCTGACTGGCTGGCAACGCTATTCAGGGAACCACGACGCTTGAAGTGTACGGCATTTCCCTTGCCGTACAAATACATACTGAACGATCTCCAAACATCTGAAGCCGTCTTATGAGCAATTTGAGCGCCAATGTGCTCTACAAAGTGCTTTTGCATAGGTGTAATTGCGTCCTTAAAGGCATATTCGCTAAACCCGGCTGCTTGCAACATCTGCTGCCGTTCCTTATACAAAGGTTTACGGTTTTCCTTTTCTGTAGCTTGGATTTGCTTTGAAAGATCTATATATTCTCTGGTTCTCTCAAGGGTGTGCAGCTTCTTTAATTCTGTGTTAATGAGGGAGTTTTCGAGATGTTCAATGATCTTAAAACGCTTTTCAAGTACTTTTTCTTGCCAAGGCTCCGTTAAGAGGGGGAGAGTCAATACACAGCGCTCTTTTGTTTCGGCCATACAAATCTCCTTCCGTTTTATTTAGTGTATTTTGAAATACAAGATAGATCTTCGAGTGTTTCAATCGCCTTTTGCTTTCCTAATTTGTTAAGCTTATCATATAAATCGTTAAGTTCCTTATACTTTAATGATGTAGTATTAGGATGCACTTCTGCAGAGATTTTTTCGCCGAGAATTTTATTAACAGGGACATTTAATGCGCGTGCAATTACTTCAATCTTTGCGAGTGGTAAATTACGGATACCACATTCGATTTTATAAATTGTGGATCGGGAAGAGTATCCACATCTTTTTGCAAGTTCGAGCTGAGTCATGTTTTGCTCTTGCCGCAAAGCTTGTATGCGGCTGCCAATGTTGCTATCTTTTTCATCATACATAGGAACACCGCCATTTCTTTTGCATCATTGTAACATGATGCGGACAAAATGTCAACAATTTAAAAATATGTTGACATTTTGTCCGCTATATACTATAATGATTGTAGCCTGATAGGCTACTTAATTAAAAATTGTAGCCTATTAGACATCTTAGAAAGGGCGAGAGCAAATGAAAGAACTGTTTGTAGACAATTTTGCTGGAGGTGGCGGCGCTTCAACCGGCATCGAAATGGCGATAGGGCGCAGCGTGGACATTGCGATCAACCATGACCCGGATGCAATAGCGATGCACAAAGCAAATCACCCTGCATCGAAGCACTATTGCGAGGATGTCTGGCAGGTAGACCCTGTCGAAGCCTGCGCCGGAAACCCCGTTGCATTGGCGTGGTTTTCGCCGGACTGCAAGCATTTCTCCCGTGCAAAAGGCGGAAAGCCGGTAGACAAGAACATCAGAGGGCTGGCATGGGTCGCCATCAAGTGGGCATATACGGTGCGCCCGAAAGTTTTAATGCTTGAGAATGTTCCCGAAATCCAGACGTGGGGCCCTCTTGGAAAAGACGACAAACCCATAAAGGCACGTGCCGGTGAGACTTTCAAGGGCTTTATTCTCGCTCTGACCAGTGGTATTCCCGCTTGGCACCCGGCATATCAAGAGATGTGCGCTGCGCTCTCGATCGAACCGATGTCTGAAATGGCGCAAAGATTGCAAAAAGGACTGGGGTACAAGGTGCAATATCGCACGCTGCAATCCTGCGATTACGGTGCGCCGACAACCAGGACACGTTTTTATCTCATCGCCCGATGCGACGGTCGCCCTATTGTCTGGGCAGAACCCACACACGCGCCAAAGGACAGCGAAAAGGTCAAACGGGGGGTTAAGCTGCCATACCACACCGCCGCCGAGTGCATCGACTGGTCGATACCCGCACAAAGCATCTTCGAGCGCAAAAAACCGCTGGCAGAAAACACAATGCGGAGGATCGCGAGAGGTATTCAGAAATTCGTAATTGACAACCCCGAACCGTTCATCGTGACCGTCAACCATTCCGGCGAAGGCTTCCGAGGACAGAGTACGGATGAGCCGCTCGGAACTATTACGGCAAAGAACGGATACGGCGTGGTCACGCCGACGATCATGTGCAACAACACAAACAACGTCGGCGCAAATGTTGAAACGCCTTTGCCTACTATCACGACAGGGAACCGCAACTATCTCGTTGCTCCGACGCTGATCCAGTACCATAGCGAGACCGCCAAAGATGAAGTGCGCGGGCAAGAGCTGACAGAGCCACTCATGACGCAGGACACCTCGAATGGATATGCCCTCTCGGTGGCACACATCATGAAGAACTACGGCGGAGGATACAACGGCGCAGGAAGTGCGGCAGATGCCCCGCTTGATACGGTCACAGGCAAAGACCACAACTCCCTCGTTACCGTCCATATCATGACGATGCGGAATAACATGGACGGTCAGTCTATCGATGAGCCGCTGTCAACCATTTCCTGCAGTGGAGCACACCACGCAGAAGTTCAGACATTCCTTTCAAAATACTCAGGTGAGTTGAGATCGGCAAATGAACCATTTGATATGGTGACTATCCACGGTGAAGAGTACATAATCACGGACATAAAAATGCGAATGCTTCAGCCGCGCGAACTTTTCAACGCGCAAGGTTTCCCTAGCGACTACATCATCGACCACGATGCTGACGGACACCAATATCCAAAATCAAAGCAGGTTGCACGGTGCGGAAACGCGGTAACGCCGCAAGTTCCGGCAGCGCTTGTTCGAGCAAACTTGCCGGAAGAGTGTCCGTTAGAAAATATAACATATAAAGTAGGATGATTTTACTATGAATAAGGCACGCAGAAAAGAATTAGAGGAACTTTATGATATTATTTATGAGGCTAAAGATCGACTTGAGATGTTACACGATGAAGAAGAGGAATATAGGGATAATATACCAGAAAACCTCCAAGGCTCAGAGCGCTATGAAAGAGCAGAAGAAGCAGTAGATGCCCTCGATTCTGCAATGAGCTTTCTTGAAGAAGCACTGAACTATATAGAAACGGCAAAAGAATGACGGCTATCGGTGTGAGACAATCATAAACAGTCTGCTGTGACCTGCCAGTACCAGCCTTATGTGATGTATTCAGTTCCTTTGTAATCTGATACACGCCATATATAAGTCTGCTGTCATAATTTGCAGTTCTCTTTGCTTCGGCAAGAATATCATCCCAGAGCTTCATAAGAGCCTTCTCATCTGCATCCAAGGTCATCTTTGCATCTGCCGTACTCTCCAAATTATACAAAACATTCATTTTGTATAATTAGAAATTAACAGTTTGTCGCTATATCTTTCAATGGTAGCTTTCATCGCTTCCAACACGTTTTTGGAGGAATAACGCTGGTCTGTCAGTTCATCCTCTCGCTCAGCTTCTTGCAGCTTGAAAAAAATTTCGCTTTCAAATTGCAGATTTTCAAACGTTTCCATGCTCAAAACAACTTCTTCCTGCTATTTCGGCAAACATCTATCTTCAAATAGCTTATACAGTGTCGGCCTTGATATTTTAAGACGTCTGGCCATTTCTGCTTTGCTGATTTTTCTATCCTTATATTCAGCATAGGTTTTATCAAAAAGAACAGGATCAATTTTCTTTACCGAATGACCTTTGTATTTGCCCTCTTTTTTTGCAATCGCAATTCCTTCTCTCTGACGTTCTAATAGGTTTTGCCGTTCGAATTCATTGATGGCAGCAATCATCGTGAGCATGAGTTTTCCTGTCGGAGTTGAACTATCAATGTTTTCTTTGTTGGAGACAAGTTCTACTTTCTTCTTGGCGAAAAACTCTACGAGCTTTAATAAATCTGAGGTGCTGCGAGACAATCGAGATAGATCATGGACGTATACAGTATCGCCTTCTCTTATGTAATCAAGCATTTTTTGAAGTTCGGGCCTATCGGTATTTTTGCCGGACACTTTTTCGATAAACCATTTTTGTATATCATGTTTTTTCAGTTCTTCAACTTGCCGGGCTTCATTTTGTTCGATAGTCGAAACACGAACATAGGCAATTCTCTCGCCCATAAACTCACCTCTTTTTCTCTATATATAATAGTATACCAATTTGTAAAGTGAAGTCAAGACTTGATTTACGACTTGTAAATTATTGCGATTTTGGGCTTTAATTTTACACTTGAGGTAAAAAAGAAACTGCAAATTTAGAGGATACCCTAAATTTACAGTTTGGCGTTCATTTTCAGTTTAGTTCTAAGCTATGCAATTGACACTCCCCACAGCTAAAGCAGGGGGATTCTTGGTTTGTAGATCACGGCCTGCAAGAAGGACTTACACGGTCTCCCCAAGCGTATAGGTTCGGGAGATGCACAAGTTTCGCTTGTAGGTTGTGATCTGTCAACTACTTCTACAAATTCATTTTATTACTCATTTCATCGCTGCCTTAAAATATCTAAGCACTCGGCTAAGGTTGCGGTCAGCGGCGTCAAGACTACTTTTTTCGCGATACCGCGACGCAAAATCCGCTACGCTGCTTACTTTCGGTCGTGCCGCAGCTGCTCTGGCTGCTGCAAATTGCATTTGCAACGCCTTTGTGATTTCGCGTACCGCACCGACAAAACCGTCTCGATCAGCTGCACTCTTGCGGTTCATCAGCTGCGCGATCTGCTCCAATTCATCGGTATGGGCGGCTTCTGGATAGTGTTGCACAAGTGCATCCACGGCTTCGTTATACTCCTGAGCAGTTTTGTTGTATGCGTCGGCTTTCTTGCTCTTTTCCTCTGGCAATCCCTTTTTCCGGGAGACTTGCTTCAAATACAGCGTGTCTTCCCTGATGAAATCTGCCAATACAAATTCCTTATCTATATCGGCATACCTACACATTTCGGTCATCAAATCCGCAACGTCGGCTTTTACTTCTCTTAAAAAACTCTTTTGAGTCATACGCCGAACCTTTTGCCCGAAGCGTTCCGGCGCTCGCGCCGGCTGCACCTCTCCTTTTTTGACTAAAAAACACCCCGGCAGCAGCTCCTTCGTTTCTGGATCAATGCACTTCTGCTTTACGCTGCGTTTACCATCCGCATCAAAATACGTGTCCCGCTTCAGCGGCTTTCGGGGTTTTACAGACTCCGGCGTCACATCGTTTTCACGCACTTCAGGGTTCTCCGATCCTACCGCATGGAGATGATAGGACTGCTTCGTTTTATTCCAATGGAGGGCTATCGCCCATCGCGTGCCGGTTTCCTGCTCCAGCAAACTACGAAAGGCATTTGCAATATCCTCAGGCGGAATTTCTTTACTAAATTCATTGGGTAGAGGGATAATTAACTCACGCCCTTCACGCGCCCTCTTCCCCGGTGCAGACTTCTGACAGTACGCTGAAAGATCTTTCCAAAAGCCGAGGTCTGCACAGGCTTCATCAGCATATACGAGCTGCTCTTGCCGATCTGGATTACTGATATAATCCACTCGCCCGGCAACATCATGCAGCGGTGTAGCTTTTACCATCACTCGATGTAGCATCACTAAATCTCCCTTCCTCGTGACACGCTCTTCACCAGTTTCCAATATACCCTAAATTTACAGTTTGGCGTTCATTTTCGGTTTAGTTCTAATCTATGCAAGTAAGATTTGCTACATTATAACGTAGCTCTGTTTAGCGCGATCTATGTATATACATACGGTAGGGCGGGACACGCCCGAACCTATACGATTAGGGAGACCGCACAAGTTTCGCTTGTAGGTTGTGATCTGTCAACTACTTCTACAAATTCATTTTATTACTCATTTCATCGCTGCCTTAAAATATCTAAGCACTCGGCTAAGGTTGCGGTCAGCGGCGTCAAGACTACTTTTTTCGCGATACCGCGACGCAAAATCCGCTACGCTGCTTACTTTCGGTCGTGCCGCAGCTGCTCTGGCTGCTGCAAATTGCATTTGCAACGCCTTTGTGATTTCGCGTACCGCACCGACAAAACCGTCTCGATCAGCTGCACTCTTGCGGTTCATCAGCTGCGCGATCTGCTCCAATTCATCGGTATGGGCAGCTTCGGGATAGTGCTGCGTAAGAGCCCCGGCGATCTCATTGTACTCTTTCGCCGTCTGATTATATAAATCAATACGCTCGCACGTCTGCTCGGGCAATCCTTTAGGCTTTGAGAGCTGCTTTAGATACACATTGTCCGGTGTTCGGAAATCTGCAACGACAAAATAATCGTTATCATGTCCGTATTCATACATCAGATCATTCAGCTCATTTGCAAAATCCTGTTTTAGCTCATTTAAAAACTCCCGGCTTGAAATCTTTCTGTTTTTGTTTGAGAAGCGCCGCACTTCAAGCTGATCCTGCTGCGTTTGCCCTTTGCGGATCACTCTGCAGCCGGGCAGCAACTGCTTGGTTTCCGCGTCTACACACTCCTTTTTGGGACTGCGCTTACCGGCAGCGTTAAAATAGGTATCGCGCTTCAGCGGCTCCCTGACCTTCACCGGCTCCGGCTCTGGCAGCTCTTCGTTTTCGCTGCAAACAATGTGCATGTGATACGAGTTTCCTTTTCGATTCCAATGGATTGCAACCGCGCTTTTCGTGCCGGTTTTTGCATCAACAATCTGCTGAAATCGTTCTGCAACATCGTCTGGATACATTTCTTTGTACATCCAATTAGGTAGTGGAAGTATAAATTCACGTCCTTCACGCACTTTTTCCCTGCCCGGAGCTGTCGCCTGGCAATGCTCGGACAGCTGCTTCCAAAACTCCGTGTCCGCACAATTTTTATCAGCATATACGAGATGCTCTTGCCGATCAGGGCTACTGATATAATCCACCCGCCCGGCAACATCATGCAGTGGTGTAGCTTTTACCATCACTCGACGCAGCATCACTAAATCTCCCTTCCTCGTGACACGCTCCCGCCTCTTTAGGCGGCGGGAGCGTGTCACCCTCTTCACCAGTTTCCAATATAGGCTTTTTAGCTTCTACTCGACACCGGGTTAATACCACGGTATGGCCTTAGCTTTGCATATAATCCGCAATTTTGAGGCGGTTGTATTCATCGTCCGTAATGGCTTTGAGTTTCCGCATAAGATGCAAAAGTTCGTATTCGATACCGGCAGATTTTGCCTCATCAGAAAGACCGTCAATTTGCGTCTGAATGTTCCGAATGGTATTTTGCCTGCTTTTCTCTCCCTTATCAAATATTGAAAGGAAGGTGAGTTCTTCTTCTCCGAATTTCATATTACATTCTCCTTTTTATTAGCGCTCATTCTCTTTAGAAAACGAAGATGAGTTTCCGTAGGTTTTTGCAAACTCCGAAATCGTTTTCGGAAGCTCATATTTTTCCTCGGTCTTCACCATATCTTTATATGAGAAAGCATCGTCGATGAATGTTCCTATAAACTGACCCTTCTCCATTCGTTCCGCAATATCAAAAATACAATCGAAAAAGGATATGGTGTTTATGTCGGACAGATATTGTGTGTTTTCTGCTAAAACGTCAAAGTAATCTTTATTTCCAACCATGCGTTGTGCCTGGTCATTTGAAAAAGGGCACTGAACAATTTGTCCGCCAGCATTAGAGTCTGGGTTAAAATAGAAGAGAACATAGTCGTATTTTTCGTCTTTAAAGATTAGATCAAGGTCATCATCAAGATCACAAAACAAATCGGGAAAGTTAGATCGGGTAATTCGCATGGCTTTCTTATAAGAGGGAGATTTTGTATCCAATTCCCCTGTGTGATCGATTTCGGCTTTAGCCAATAGTGAATATACAGCTTTTTCTAATTTGTCGGGCCTATTAGTGTATAGCTCATCGGGCGACGCAAAATCAATTTCTGAAAGCAGCCTATCTGCTTCGAGGATCCTCTCCTGCAAATAGGCGCAGTAAGTTTCGGGGGTCAACTCTTTAAAAGCAAAATCATGAATGCGAAGGGATACATTTCCTTCGGTTATCCAAAGCGTTGGTTTGTACTTGTCATTTTGCCAAAACACAGAATAGTTTTTTAGGAGCGAATACAGGTTATCGCTGTATTCTGTTGACTCCATATTACCCGTCTCAGAATAGTAATGTGCTTCAAACTTCATATGAACCTCTCCCAATTAAAAATTAGAGTAAATGACTGAGATTATCGATTGTATCTTTCCAAATTTCTAATAACCCGGTACGTGTTTCGGGGTATATTAAAGCTAAAATGCCAATGATAGCAAGCAGCACGAGAAGAATATTGGCAACGGTCCTTAAAGCAGTTGTAACTGTTTTGACCGTGAACTTTGCCATGTTGCTTTTTTCAACAACAACGACGTTGGGATCATCAATATGGTGTTTCGATTTTAATTCATTCTGCTTTTTTTCTTGTTCCTGCTGTTGCCTGTATCCAGTAACCAGTACATTGTTGAATTTCGCCATAGGTTTAATCCTTCTCTTTCTCTGCACCAGAAATACGGTCGTTTGCAAACAACTTGGCAAAATAGGCCACGCCTCGAACAGAAGGAAGCGCCGTTTCGCGATCAGAGTTCTTCTTTTTATTCTCTTTGATGACATCATTTGCGTGATTTTCCATGATGCTCCGAATGTCGTCCATATAGTTTGTTTCGGTTTTATCATATGCACGCTTCATATCTGCAAGAGGGGTCGGCGATTCAAGTAAAGCTTTACACTTTTCTATACTAAAATTGTTTTCTTCCTGTGTCATTAAAATGTCTTCTCGAACAGAGTAAGAGAACGCGTGAAATAAAATTTCCTCGGGAGGTAAGCTCAGAAGCCAATTTCTATAATGCTCCTGTTCTTCAAACATACGGTTATACAGCTCCGAATTTAACTCTTCTTTTAATTCCGCATTTTCTGTATGGGTAGTGTTTTGGTCAGTAGAGTAATTCAAATTCCCGGCTGCCATTTTAACTTCATCTCCATCTAAAGTAGTAGTATTTGAAATGGTTTTTGTTTCCGCAGTTTGCAGTGCTGGTTCAACATCCAGCTGAGGGGCTTTATTAAGCTCTAATTCGAGCTTTTTCTCGATGAGATCATAGAAAGCGTCGGCTTCATCTCTTATATATATCATGGCGTTCATGATTTCTTGCTCTGTGTGATTGCTACTCCATGCAGCAATATATGGAAAGCTAAAACCACTTGTGTCTAATCCGAGTTTATGGGTCACAATATAGGAAAGAGATTCCGCCTGTATTTCGCGGCTGTCACGGTCCGAAATAACTTTCAGATGTTCTTTTGCCTCTTCAAATCTCGTTTTATCGTGCATATAGGCATGTCCAATTTCGTGAATGAGGACTTCGACGGTTTTAGCGTCTTCCATATCATTGCGAATGTAAATTTGCTCGGCAGTATAAGAACAACGTCCGTCGCAGCCTTCCTGCAGCTCATCTGTATATTCAACCGGGAAAGGAGCAATTTCTTCAAGCACTTTTTTAAGAGCGCCGTAGTTCTCTACTTTTTCCGATGTTCCTGAATAGCTTAATTCAGGAATAGGTTCACCTTCTGTCTGGGATACATCAAACGTAGAAGTAACATAGAACTTGTTGGCAAAAACCTTCTCTTTAACTTTTTTGGTTTGTTCTTTACCGTTTTCATCGAGTATCGGCTTGCCATCATCATCAAGCACAGGAACTTCACGCAGTACAGTTTCCGTAATTGGCGCAAGAATTTTTAATCCTTTTTCGCCGGCTTTAACATACCTTTTTTTGTTTTTCCATGTGTTAAATCCGGCACACAGTGAAGCTGATGGGTTTTGCATGTAAATCAGCATGGTATTATTAAAGGAATACTGGTGAAAGCCGTCATAAAAATTCAACCAACGTTTGTAGTCCTCACTGTTGCGAATCAGCTTTATGCCGTTATACGCCTCTTTGATGAGGCTTCCGGCTTCAATAGTGCTTGCTTTATCTTTTGCACGGAGAAGAAAATGCTCCATATATCGGCTTTTAGTAAGATCAATGAGAGTATTTTCAATGTCCGTATAGTGTGCATTGATATACTTAACCTCTTCTTTACGGAGGTCGACATCCTCTGAAAAAGTAAATCCGGATAAAGATAAAACTTGAGTTTCATCTTCGGTCTCTTTACTCTGATCGTTGTAGATCGTGAATTTACCATGAATGTTTGGGGCATAATCGCGTACAACGTCAAAGTCTACTGTGCCGTCGCTGTTATACGCTAAATTATCGAGGGAGTAGGTGAGATTGCCATAAAAGGCTTGCAACTGCTCATCCGTTACGTAGACGAGATCATCAAAATTCAAAACCTCGAGGCAGTTTTCGTAAAAATCCTGAAAGGTATCATATTCCTCTTTGTCGATAACATGACCGTCAAGTGTACGCATCAAGTAATATCTTTCAAGATCAAGTGTCACTTGAATTGGAATTTCGGCGTCCGTAATAGTGGTATAGGCAATGTTCACTGAGGATAGTTTTGTAAAGTCTGTTGCGTTGCCAAATTCTCCGATACAAAATGAATTGATGAGATTTTTAGCTTGCTCCAGTTCCTTATCTGAAATATTCACAATACACTCCTTCTTTCTATACATCAAATAGAAGCTTGATATTCACAAACTTCCCGGTATCCTCCAACGCTATATCGCAGTTGAATTTATTTCCTTTGCTTGATGTCAGTCCCTTAATCGGAACCGATTTATTTGCAAGCAATTTTGTAACAAGGGAGGTTGTTATTGGTTTTTTGAAGTTTTTAGAAAAGTTATTATCCTTCCAGATTGCAAAGCCGCACGATGTATTTTCACAACGATAACCTTTAGCATTTTCAATGACGGCATTACCACACCGTGGGCATTTACCGACAATATTAGCTGAACGGAAAACCTTATGCATTTCTGCCCCGTTTACCCTGAGCTCCACTTCCAAATCTCGAATAATCTTCTGAGTTAGAAGAACGATTTCCTCTTGAAATTTATGTGGCTGATAGTTCCCCTGTGCAATCAAATTAAGCTTTTCTTCCATTTTGGCCGTAAGAACGGCGTCACACAGGGAAGGATCAACTTTACTGATAAGCAGCTTACCTTTTTCAGTCGGAACCAGGTGCTTCTTGATACGTTCTGCATATCCGTCCCGAATAAGAGATGTGATAATTTCGGCCCTCGTCGCCGGAGTGCCTATTCCACAATCGCTTATCGTTTTTCGCAAATTTATTTCGGCTATGGTTCTACCGGCATTTTCCATGGCCGACAATAAAGAACTGTCTGTATATCTCTGAGGTGGCTTTGTGTACTTATCTTCACTCGATACGGAATGCAAATCTAATATGTCACCTACAGCACACGTGGGAATGATCTGCTCAACGAAGTCTTCATCCGAAGCTTTATCGTTTGGTTCGGGTGCTTTAATAGATAACCGATTTTTAAGGTCTTCTTCCACTTCTTTATAGCCTTTTCGGATAGGTGTTGAGCCAGTGCAGCTAAACGTATGGTCGCATATATTTACTTTTAATTCTGTTCGGTAATACTCGTAATCTGGGGATAGCGCCGCAAATAGGCGGTACATAATGAGCAAAAAAATGTTTTTTTCATTTCTGGAAAGCTCATCAATGTGGGCTTTTATGGCGGTATCCGTTGGCACGATAGCATAGTGCTCTTCGGATGCTTTGTCGTTTACCAGACGTTTTGGGATCGTCAAAGTGATGTTCTCTACACGCAAAAAACGTGCTGCCAATTTAGCTGCTCGTTCGTGAATAACATCAACCATATCAGAAGTCAGATAGGAACTTTCTACGCGGGGATACGTAGTGAGCTTATTATCATATAGACTTTGTAGAATGGAAAGGGTTTCGTCTGCTGTATAGCCAAACAAAGCATTGGCGTCTTTCATGATCTGTGTGGTGTTATATAGCAGCGGTGCAGCCTTCTTCTTTTCGGTATGGCTATACGCATTTACTACGGCCTCAGATAGCCGATAGCTGCTTAGAATATCTCCCATAACATCTTTGTTTGATGTTTTAAAGAAGGTCTTGAAGTTTCCATGATCTGCCGTAAGGCGATAGTATAATTCGGGCTTGAAATTTTCAATTTCCTGCTCGCGCTGCACAATAAAAGCCAAAATGGGGGTTTTAACTCGACCAACCGGCAATTTTACATTGAATGCTGTCGTGTACGCACGAGTGCCGTTAATTCCAATTATCCAATCTGCAATAGCTCTGCTGTTACCAGCTTGGTACAGGTTATTATACTCACTGTCCGGGCGCATTGTTTTGAGCCCGTGCCGATAAGCTGCATCTTCGGTCGAAGACACCCAAAGCCTATATACAGGTTTATTTCTAACAAGGCTACTCTTCTGAATAGCATAGCTAAAGACGCGTCTAAAGATCAGCTCTCCTTCGCGCGCGCTATCCGTTGCGCAGATAATACCATCAACGCGCATGTCGGCCATCAGATCACAGACAATATTGCATTGCTTTACAGTTTCTGGCGCTGTAACATATTTAAATTTATCTGGGATGATTGGTAGATCGTTGAACTGCCATGTCTTATAGCCATAAATATCTGGCATGGCAAGTTGCAGCAGATGACCGATGCAATACGTAACAATGAAATTATGCCCTTCAAAGTAGCCGTCATTTTTCTTTGTTGCACCAACGATGCGTGCTAATGAGGCTGCCACTGATGGTTTTTCTGCAACGATCAATTTCACTTGTTTACACCCTTTCCCCCTGAGAAAAGTCCTAAAAAGCCGCGCTTTTTCTGCGGTATCGTAACATTTTTAGCTTCGGTAATTGCGGCATATACGGGATTATTGGCCGCATTTAATGTGAAGGCATCCGGTGTGTATGCGGAAAAATATGTGTGATCGCCCGCGGCTTCCATGAGCTCTTTAATGTCGTCCATATCAGCTTCTGGTACGAAGCTGAAAATGTAATGAACATTATTGTTATAGATGATGTTCGAGGCATACGATTGTGACCCTCGCCTAACGAAATCAGAATAGCTATCTAACTCATACGGGGATGAGCCGCATACCAAAATCCGAATATCTTTTTCAAGCCATTCTGTTACGGAGAAATCATGTCCGAAGTCATAAACTAAATATTCATATCCCATGGCTTTAATTTCCGCTATATGCTCTGGAGCTGCGTACATATCAACGTTGGCGAACGTTACTCGGCCAATGTCATTGTCTACATCTTCAAGCTGAAGAATATCTTTTGTTCTACCTACAAAATCGTATCCGCTATGGTTGTATTGAATATAGCACGCCCGATGGCCCATGAATTGAAGATATTTAACGAGCTGCAATGCCTGTGTGGTTGTACCGATGCGGTCACAGCATCCTCCAATGGCTATGACAATCTGTTTCCCCACAGAATTATCGCTGTGCTCGGCAATGGTTTCTATCGGCTCTTCATGTGCAATATCTTCAACAGTTGCATATCCTGCGAGGCAGAGCTGTAATTCATCTTTGGCTGGACCGTTAAGGCTATTTAACACAAAGCAGTGAAACCCTTCTTCAACCAAAGCGACAACTATATTGGTCTTTTTGCTCCCGCCGATAAAAAAGAAAACAAATTGCGCTTGGGTGGCCATCGACATTTTTTTGATTTCTGAAGCTACTACATGGAAGTCATCCCTAAACTGTTTAAGATCAAAAATGACCGTTTTGTAGTTGTCAGCGATAACCAGGTCTCTGCATTTTTCGACGTCTTGAATTGTCCCTGTGTATGTGACGGGAAGTTCCGTCATGTCGCTAAGTAAGTGTCCTGCCATTTCAGAGCCAACGAAGAGAATGCCTGCCATATAATTTCCTTCTTTCTATTTTATTTGGTTATGGTACTGTCCGTGATATACTGTAAACGCTAATATAAAAGTGAGCCACTTAGTCGAGAAACGCTCATGAATAA
>ERZ809296.2832-NODE-2832-length-15691-cov-5.841711_pt1 | contig 15691 bp, 14 predicted proteins | sample MGYA00520511_ERZ809296 | MGnify/ENA primary metagenome ERZ809296 (study PRJEB31576, sample SAMEA3212662) | Homo sapiens | biome: human-gut; feature: human gut; material: fecal | place: Sweden | collected 2012 ... | reverse complement strand
GCATCATCTGCGGCAGGAGGGTTTCAAGGCGTTCCCGGCATTCGGCATCCGTGCTGACGAGATGCGCCGTCAGTTTGCCGGAAAGCAGCAGGGTATTGTACACAATGGGCTTATGCGCCTTTAGATACGTTTTGCGCATCCTGCCATACTTTCCAAGCGTTACAGATTCATCCGGAATGGTCAGGGCGGGAAGCAGATAGTCGCCGCAGCGATGATAGGTCAGTTTCATACAAATCTCCTTTCAAACACAAAAAAGCAGTTGTGGAATTGAAGATTTTTTCTTCTTCCATAACTGCTTTTTGTATTCGGTTTTCGCGGAACGACATGCAGTTTAAGGAAGATGGTTAAAACCTTCCTTTACATAATACATGCTGAATAGCACTTGTATTATTATGAGTTGCAACGATAAACGCATGATTTCCATGTGTAAACCGCTTTGCCAGTTCGCAACTAATCCGATTTGCTTTCTCCGGCGTAATCTCTCCCGGCTTAAAAGACTGCCGTAAATGATAGGCAAGCACGTCATCTTTACCGCGTCTTCTCCCCGTGATTGTCAGATACTCCCGCCGCATCAGCATGAACTCCGCTTCTGCCGTCTGCGGTGTACAGCCATAGCTCGTCACCAATATACCATTCTCAGTTTTCGTCGGGTCTTTAATGTAGCCGAGCGCGCGTTTAACCGCGTCCCCAGCAGTTTGCCCCTTGCCGACATGCAGGGACATCAGTCGTGTTGTTGCCAAGCAATCTCTCCTTTCCAGCAAAAGTGTTCTAAATCCACCTGTCTTTCCGAAACAACTCATAAAAACAAGCATTTCCATATATAGCCGAATAATAAACTCTTCATCAAAAAAGCCGCCCGATTTTATCAGGCGACTTCGTCCTTCATCTAATTTGTCCATTTTCTAAACATTTGTGATTTCATTGTCGGAACATAGCCCATGTCCCGATATCCCAGTTTCTGAAGCAATCTCATACTTGCGATATTCTGCGGTTCTACAAAACTGATAAACGCTCGATCGGGTGCCATTTGATGAAGCTGAGCGATAAGTGCCGTTAGCGCCTCAAACGCATATCCACATCTATGATATCTATAAGAAAACGTATATCCGAGTTCAGTCGTATCTCCCTTTGGTTTGACAACAATCTCGCCGATTATTTCATTCGTTTCTTTTAGCGCAACGGCAACCATAAAAGGCGCTTCAACCGACAAAACATCCGCTCGACGACGCTCAATCATTTTCACAATTTCCGCGTAATCCTTTGCCTGCCCTTTTTGATAGCGGAAACAAACCTCGTTGTTTCGATAATCAAAGATGGTATCCACATCTTGGGGCATTAGACTCCGCAAAACAAGTCGTTTCGTTTTCAAAAAAATCATAATTTCTATCAATCATCCGGCGTTTTTCTCAGTATATTCCTGTTCCAGTTCTTCTGCCAGATACGCATCGCTCATGCAGTGCATATCAGAAACACCGTCACGGATGAGCTGATAGATCTGGGAATGGTAAAAAAAATCCAACGCCGCATCCAATGAAAGTCCCTGTCGTTTGGCAAAGCACTCAATAACACGACTGTACTTTTTTTGAAGTAAAATTGGATTTGCCGTCACAGTGTTTCACTCCCTTCAAAATGCAGCAAAGACAATGCCTTTTCTGTGCGGAAACATATTTGCAGATTCGGTTTTTCGTACCGCAGACGGTTGATAGCCTCCGTTTTATCAATCAGCCTGTCAAAAAACAATTCCACCGTATTGAACACCTTATCATTGGCAACACCGCCCACAACAAGGTCATAATCCGTCGAATCTTTCCCACTGCGGCAATCCAGAATAAAAACCAGCCATTCCTCGGAATAGGAATCAAATTTCAGTGTTTTCAGTTCAGTTTCCCGGCTTTCATCATATTCATACCGGGAAATAATACCGTCTTTTCCACGGCGTTTGAACTTGCCGCACCACTTCGCCGCCTGTTCATACAACGGCGTAACATAGAAGCCACGTCCAAAGTCTACATTAGGGCGTGAATGAACCAAATCCGGTTTTGCAATTTCTAAGAAAGAACCATGATAGAGCGTCATACTTTCACCCCCCTTTCTTTCATCACATCAAGGAGATCATCAACGATATACTCCCTGCTCTGGGTATGCAGCACTTCATATTCCGGCACAATGTAACCATTGAGAATGTCGCTCTGTTCAGTAAACGCCTGATAGACGCGCTCAGCATCCACACCCAGCTTTGCCGCAACGTTTTCAATGCAAAATACGGCAAACTCCAGCTCATCGGAGGTTTTGATTTTTTCATCCATCGTCATACGCAAGCCCTCCTCATATAACAGAATTTCATACAATATGTCTTACTCTACATTAACTGATTCCGTCAGGACTAAACTTACATTGTTATTCTCTTTCCATTATTGTACCACATCATTTCCGCTCTTTCCATCCCGATTATTCTCTGATCCGCCCCTTCACCGCGCAGCACAAATCATCCAACCCAAACACCACACGATCCGCCACCCACGGCAGACCAATCGGGCTAATCAGCCATGCAAACGCCAGCAGCATCAATCCGTTTCGGACAGACAGCAGCATCGCCACAAACGCCATCGGAATGAGAATCCGCAGAAGAATCCCCAGCACTGTCGAAGAAAGCACCATCACCAACTTGAGGACAAATACGACAACCTCCAGAGCCAGCCAGATCGGAAAAAGCAAAGCCTTGAACATCTTCTTCATATCATCCGCACTCCTTTATGCGTTATATATACCTCATCTTCATTTGTTTGGCAAGGATGCCGCCCTACGAAAAAAACGCGGGAGAAGCTGCCGGTGTTTCGGCGCTCCTCCCGCGTTTCAATTCAGCCCGCTCAGCTTTTCCAAAAGCCGCGCCATCTGTTCGAGCATCCGCTCCTGTCTTTTGCTCACGCCGCGAATGTCCATCTCGTCGATTACGCCGACCTCGTTCGCTCTTTTGGCAATCTGGTTGACATTGTTGCCCATGTAGCGAAGCTGGGAAAGCATCTCTTTTAACTCCGGCAGGTCGAGCCGCAGAATGTAGCCGTCCAGCGCCATCTTCCGCAGGTATGCGCCCATGTTCGTCGTGCCCGCTTCCCGCATCTTCCGTTCCAGCAGCGCCCGTTCGTCCGCCGTCACGCGAAATTTGATTTGAATATCCCTCTTTTGCCGCTCGATGCTTCATCGCTCCATTTCACTTTTCGTCGAAGGTACCGGCGCGTTTTTCGCTGCCGCCTTCAGCTTTTCCCGCACCGAAACCTTTTCCGATTCGTAAGCCTTCGCCTGATCGCAGAACAGATTGAGCAATCCCGGATGCGTCTGCCGCACAACCAGCGTCAAATTTCGGTTGCCGCCCCAACTGTCGATGTCCGGCTCAATCGGAAACGCCTGCGCCCATGCTTTATTGGCGGACGAGAATCGCCCGTCATAGAGCTTGTCCCGAATCGTAATCGCCAGCACCGTCATCACGCGCTCTTTGCCAAACTCGTCGATGACCTCTCTGGCTCCCGCTTTGTTCAGACAGTTATCTCTGTAATGCTTCGCAACGGCTTTTTCAATCGCATCCCGACAGGCAACGCCTGCCACCCGGGACATCTTGTATGCTTCCAGCTCGCCATGCTCCACCGCATAGGCGGCGCTATGCCTGTACACGGGAATATTCTTCATCGGTTCCATTCGTTTGTTCCTCCTTTTTCTCCCTGACTCTGAGCGTCTGCCCGCTCCTGATACGCCTTCAACACATCCTTCATCGGTCGCTTCTCCATCGGTTCCTTCCTTTTTTCGTCAATGTTCAGCGCGGCGTTCAATTCGGCAAGGCGCGCAGCTTTGGCTTCCAGCGCCTTCTCCTGCGCAAACGGTTTGCCCAGCTCCGCCTTGGCCTGTTCCGTCTGCCGTTCCAGTTCGGCAATCCGTTCTTCCGCCTTTTCGAGTTTTTGCGGCATATTCGCCAGCGCGTTCTCGATGCGCGTCAGATTGCCGTACACATCCGTTCCCATGGTCACGGTATGCGACATCTCGCCGCGCAGAACGAGCTTGACCTCCTGCCGATAGCTGTCATAATCCACCGTCATTTTCATGCCGCGGTATTCGCCCAGCTCCATATCATGCGGCGAAAGACGGCAGGCTTCCAGAAGCATTTTGCCCGCTGCCTCTTTATCGGCAATCCGCTTTCCCTTGATCGCCATGCCGACAAAACCATCCTTGGGCAGCGGATGTGCTTCCAGCAGCGCCATATCCGCCCGATAGCCCTTCGCCCGCTCCTGTGCCTGGCGGATTTCTTCCGGATACTGCTTCAGAATCTGGTCTTCCAGTTTGAACTGATTGCTCTGATAATCCGCTTTCATCAGGCGCAGCTTTGCGACCTCGATGTCCAAATCCATCTTTTCCTTGATACGCGGGTCGCCCGCGCACAACGCCTTGATTTCCGCATAAGAGAGCGCGGTTTCGTCCACATCGTCGCAGGCACGGACGGGCGATTTGCTGGACATGATCTGGCTGATAAAGCGCTGCTTGTTCTCGATGGTCTGCCACAAATAGCTGTCAAACGATTTTTCTGTGACATATCGGTATATATGCACGTCCGGATTCATGTTGCCCTGCCGCACAATGCGCCCCGCTCGCTGCTCCAAATCGCCCGGCCGCCACGGCGCATCCAAATCATGCAGCGCGATCAATCTGTCCTGAACATTGGTGCCTGCGCCAAGTTTTTGTGTGCTGCCAAACAAAATCCGCACCTGTCCGCTCCTGACTCTGGCAAACAGCTCCTTCTTTTTGATTTCCGTATCCGCGTCATGGATGAACTGAATCTCCTCTTTCGGAATCCCGCTTGCAACCAGTTTGTCCCGGATATCGTCATAGACGTTAAACGAACCGTCCCCATGCGGCGTGGACAGGTCGCAGAACACGAGCTGCGTCAGCTTTTGCGCATCCCCTTCTTTGTAGATACGCAGGATGTTTTCCATGCAGGCGTTGACTTTACTGCCCGGTTCGTCGGGCAGCAGCGGGTTCATCAGCCGCTGATCCAGCCCCAGCTTTCGTCCATCCGACGTAATCCGGAGCATGTTGTCCTCCTTCGGGTCAACCGCGCCCGAATGAACCTTCGAAGCACGCTCGGACAGCGCCTCCACCATCTCCTCCTGATAGACGGACGGCTTGACCGCCATCGTCTCATAGTGCGCGTTCGGCACAGGCAGATGAAGCTGATCCGCCGTTTTAATATCCGCAACCTCCTTGAACATCGCCATCAGTTCCGGCAGGTTGAAGAACTTCGCAAAGCGCGTCCGTGCGCGGTATCCCGTCCCCTCCGGCGCAAGCTCAATCGCCGTCACCGTTTCGCCGAACGTCGAAGCCCATGCGTCAAAATGAATCAGCCCCATCTTTTCCAGCGTTCCGTATTGCAGATAGCGCTGCATCGTATACAGCTCGGTCATGGAATTGGACACGGGCGTGCCCGTCGCAAAGATGACGCCGCGTCCACCCGTCAATTCGTCCATATATCGGCATTTCAAAAACATATCGGTCGATTTTTGAGATTCGCTGGTCGCAATTCCCGCCACATTGCGCATTTTGGTCGCCAGAAAGCCGTTTTTGAACGCATGCGCCTCATCCACAAAGAGCCTGTCCACGCCCAGCTCCTCAAAGGTCACGACGTCATCCTTTTTCTCGTCAGCTTTCAGCTTTTCCAGCCTCGCTTCCAGCGATTTGCGCGTCGCTTCCATGCGCTTGATGGTAAAACGCTCGCCATTCTCCCGCTCCATCTCCTCGATGCCCGCCGCGATCTCGTCAATCTGCTCGCGCAGCAGCCGCTCCTGACGCTCCTGCGAAATCGGAATCTTTTCAAACTGGCTGTGCCCGATAATCACCGCGTCATAATCGCCCGTCGCAATGCGCGCACAGAACTGCTTGCGTTTGGCTTTTTCAAAGTCTTTTTTGGTCGTCACCAAAATGTTCGCGCTGGGATAGAGCCTCAAAAACTCGCTCGCCCATTGTTCCGTCAGATGATTGGGCACAACGAACATCGACTTCTGGCAAAGTCCCAATCGCTTGCTTTCCATCGCCGCCGCCACCATCTCGAAGGTCTTGCCCGCGCCAACCTGGTGTGCAAGCAGCGTATTCCCGCCGTACAACACATGGGCAATCGCCGTTCGCTGATGTTCCCGCAGCGTAATTTCCGGATTCATCCCGTCAAACACGATATGCGATCCGTCGTATTCGCGCGGCCGGGTCGAGTTGAACAGCTCGTTATAGCGCGTCACCAGCTCATGCCGGCGGGTCGGGTCTTTCCATACCCAGTCGCGAAAAGCGTCCTTGATCGCCTGCTGCTTCTGCTGGGCAATCGTCGTTTCCTTCTGATTCAGCTCCCGTTTTTCCCGTCCGTTTTCATCCTGCACAACATCGTATACGCGCGTATCCCGCAGGTTGAGCGTATCTTCCAGAATTTTGAGCGCGGGCGCACGTCTGGTGCCGTATTTCATATAGTTATTCACGTTCTCCGACAGAAGGCTCTTGCCGTCTATCGACCACTCCGCCGTTTGCGGCGCGTAATTCACGTGGATTCGCCGCTGTTCGTAATAGGGAATTCCCAGCAGCTCGATCATAAAGCGCTGAATGTACGCTTTGTCCACCCATGTCGTACCGAGCCGCACGTCGATTTCGGATGCGTCCAAATCCTTGGGCTGTGCCGCTTGGAGTGCCTCAACGTTGACAGCAAAGGACGAGTCGCTTTCCGCTGCCGTCTGCGCCACGCGCAGCTTGGCACGCACGTTGCCGGACAGATATTCATCCGCCGTCTGCCACGTCTGTTCCAGCGGGTCAAGGAAGATCACGCCCTGCAAGTCCGCAACGATTTCATCCTCCGCTTTGCCCGTCAGCCGCGCCATAAACGGCAGATCAACCTTCGCCCGCTCTCCAATGGATACCGCAAGCGCTTCGCTCGCCGTATCCACCTGCGTAACCGGTTTCCTCCGCCGGATCGTTCGTTTGCTGAAAATATCCGCCTTGCGTTTGAGCTTCCTGTCTTCATCCAGTATTTCAAGCGAACAAAGCAAATAATATGAAGAATCGCCTTCAAACGCCCGCCCGTTGGCTTTGCCGTTGATAATCCCGTATTCGGCGCTGAACGCATCATACAGCCGACCCAATTCCGCCTGCTGTGCCCTGATCTCCGCGTCGCTGCCGTCCGTAAGCTGCAAATCAATCAATTTTCGCACACAATCCCGCAGCTCAATCATCCCCTTGATGCGCTCCTGCGTCGTCTGATTGAGTACGGGACGGATCATTACCGAATTTTCGCGGTAGTAAACCTGACCGTTCACAAGCGCATACGAGAAATTGCGCACATCTGGATCAGCCGGAATCGTTCGTCCTTCGTTTATATCCATTTCGGATAGTTCCATCCTTTTGTATTCTCCGTCGATGTTCCGCACCGCCGCATGGAGCTGCTGCGCGAGGTCTGCGCCGGGAATCGGTTCGCATGTGGTTTCTTTCTCGTTTCCGTACATGCTTTTGTCCCATTGCATCCTGCCCAGCATCATGTCGGGATGATCGACAAAGTAGCTGTTGACGGGGATGCCGTCCGCCGTCTGCCCCAGATGGATCCAATCCGGCTCTATGTCGATGGGATGTTCCCTCTTTTGAAGAAAGAGAATATCCGATGTGACTTCCGTTCCGGCGTTGGCTTTGAAGGCGTTGTTCGGCAGGCGAATCGCGCCCAGCAGCTCCGCCCGCTGCGCGATGTATCGGCGCACATCAGGGGAAGCCTTGTCCATCGTGCCTTTGGACGTGATGAACGCGATCACGCCGCCCGGACGCACCTGTTCCAGCGTTTTGGCAAGGAAATAATCGTGAATCAGAAACCCGTACTTGTCGAACGCCCTGTCCGCTACCTTGTAATTGCCAAACGGCACGTTGCCGACAGCAACATCAAAAAAGTCTTTGCTGCTGGTCTTTTCAAAGCCTTTGATCTCAATTTTTGCGTCGGGATAAAGCTGCTGCGCAATGCGGCCGGTGATGCTGTCCAGCTCTACGCCGTAGAGCTTGCTGCCCTGCATCGTTTCCGGCAGACAGCCGAAAAAGTTGCCAACGCCGCAGGACGGCTCCAATATGTTGCCGGACTGGAAGCCCATTTTGCCCAGAGCGTCATACATTGCCTTGATAACGGTAGGGCTGGTATAGTGGGCGTTCAGGGTGGAGCCGCGCGCCGCCGCATATTCCTCGTCCGTCAAAAGGCTTTTGAGCTGCTGATATTCCTTTTGCCAGCTTGCATTTTCGGCATCAAATGCCTGCGGCAGACCGCCCCAGCCGACGTATCGGGAGAGGATTTCCTGCTCGTCCGGGCGCGCCTGCCTGCCCTCCGCTTCAATCTGCTTGAGCGTTTGGATGGCGGCAATGTTGAACGCATACTTCGTCTTTGTGCCGCCTTCGCCCAGATGGTCATCCGTGATGCGGAAGTTCTGCGCTTTGTACGGCTCGGCTTCTTTGCGCTCCGTTTCCTGCCCCGTCAGGTCAATAACGAGGTTGTGCAGCCTAATCTCTTCCTGCGGTTGTTGCGGCGCTGGATCACTCGGCACTTCCTCTGTCAGTACGAAATTCTCAGATTCCGCAGGCACTGCATCCGTCTGCCTGTAAAACAGTTCATCGTTTCGCGTATCTTCGGCAAGCATCTGCTCAAACGTGTCCCGCCGCTCCACCCTTGAAATCGGATAAAGCAGCGTCGGGTCGCGCAAATTTACGTGCGTATCTGTAATTTCTTCGATGAGGAACGCCGTATTGCCCAGATAGACCGTATCGCCTACCTGATAATGCGACATCAGCGGATGAAGGGCATCGGTAAAAGCCGCCGGGCTTTCAGATTTCTGCGTTGCAGCCGCTCCTTCTGGCTGTTCGGGAAAATCGTGTCCTTCTACCTGCGCATGTGCTTTTGCATCCGGGTAATCACCCAAAATGTACAGATACCGACGCTCCTGAAGGTTGTAAACAGCGGCGCCGTCATAGGCGAAGCCGTCGCCGCTCATGGCACCATTCACATAGCCCTGCGCAGCCTTGATGGCTTCTTCCAAGGTCGGATAGTCCAATTTACTGTCAAACCCATTTTCAAAGTGATGATAGGTCACAACCCGATAGGGCGGGGGGATCGACGAGGCTGCCAGTGTGGGATAAAGCTCATCCAGGAGTTCCTGATGCAGCCGTTCGTGAAAGGACGGCGTATCGAAGTACAATCGGACAAGTTGAAGATCGTCGGATGCCATGACAATGCGGCGAATCGCTTGTGTGCCCTCCAAATAGGCGTTTTGGCGATCTGAATTGCGGCAGGCATTGACGAAGGCTTCGTCTTTGGACAGCACATTGCCAACCGTCAGCTTATATGACTCAAACAACACCTGCTCGGTGGGCTGCTGTGTCGGCGCGTTGTCGTCAGTTTCCCGCCGGTTTGGCGTAAGGTATCGGTTCTGACGAATCAGCTCAGAGACTCGTTCGGCAACCTGATTCCATTTCAGCAGCACATCGGGACAGTTGCTTTTCCTGAGCTGTATCCCCTTTGCGTCGTGGCTTTCCGAACTCCCGCGTTCACCCGATACACCGGGCATTTTCCCGCCTATCCCGTACTCGTTTTTCAGAAATTCCAGCTTTTCATTGGTGCTGTGAGGTTCTGAAAAGAACTGGTAAATTCGGCTGCCCGCACCCGCGATCGGAGCGCTTTGGGTCAGCACCGCGTCGATTTCATCCTGCGTCATAAAGCCGCGAACATCGGGCAGCAGCATCTCGCCTTCGGGCAGCTCCTTCCGCGCCAATGCCAAATCCCTGAGACGAGGGAGAATGTCTTTCGGCAGAAGAAAACGAAAGCGCATCAGATCGGGCTGTATCGCGACCGCATCCGCAAAGACCTCCATCTGCCGGATCAACCCGTGCAGAAATTCGGGCTGCTCCATCTTCTCGGAGAGATGATTGACACAATCCGGGAAAATCAGCGGCGTATCTGTCATCAGGGAGAGATACCCGTTTTCTTTTGCGGCGCTGTCGCGGTACATATAGATCAGCCGCTCGGCGGTTTTTCGGCGAATGGTTCCGGGGGCTTCCACGTTTTCGAGCTGTGTGCCGAATTGCCCGGCTTCAATCAGCGCACCGACGCGCTTTGCGGCATCCGTCCACGATATGACCTGCGCATTGTTGGCATACCGCGCACGATCTCCGGCGGACATTTGGATTCCGCTTGGGTCGAACCAGACCGAAAAGCGCCGCCCGTCCAATTCAAAGCCGTTGCCGTCGTGGTAAAGGTTCTTCATTCGCAGCGCGATTTCCTCGTTCGTTTTGCCGATCATCGCGTCAAACGCCAGCTCCATGCGGGTATCCTCGCCATTGCCGCCGAACCGCAGCGCCGTATCAAGCGCTTTGGATATAAAAGAAGGAGCAGAAACCGCTCGGTCATCCGCTCCTTCGCCATATTCGGTTATCGTTTCAAAAAGGCTCGTCTGTCCCGGATTTAAGCGTACACCAGCTCGTTCAGTACGATTTCCTCTGCCTGCGCTTTCAGGCTGTTCATCGCGCCGACCCACGCCATCGGGTCGCGTTCCTTCAGCGCTTCGTTCACGCCCTGCGCCGCCGCCATCTCGCTGACCATGCGGTTCACCCGCTCGCCCGCCGTCCGGTCGATTTCCGCCAGATGCGCCGTCAGTTCGCCCGTCAGCAGCAGGCTGTTGAACAGTATTTTCTTGTGTTCTTGCAGATAAGCCTTGCGCATCCTGCCGTACCTGCCCAGTGTCGCCTGCCCGTCCGGGATTTTCAGGTCGGGAATCTGATAACCGTTCACCGTTTTGTAATTCAGCATATGGCCTGCTCCTTTCAACGCTCCGCGCTTCCCGCTCGATGCTTCTCAATACTTCCTCGGAGATTTCGCTGACCGCCGTGCCCAGCGCGCTGAGCGCTCTCGGCGTGTTCCATTCAAGGATGGTCGTGAAATCTTCCGGCTCGAACCGATGTTCTTCCGCCAGTCCGCAGCGGCTGAGGAGCATATACTGAACGCCCGTCGTCGCCGTATTTCGGAAAGCCAGTTCGAGGTTGAGTTCATCATACTCCATGAGGAGTGAACCGTCAACGATGTCGCGCAGCTCGTCCTGATGCTCCTGCCAGTAGTCCATGACGTGCTGCATCGCGATTTCTTCAAGCTGACCTGCAAGCCCGCGATTGGCGGAAACCTCATATTCCTTTTCCAGCAGCGCACCGATAGCCGCGCCGTTTTCCTCGTTTATCGTCCATACAAACGGCGAACGGGAATCTTTGCGCATCCCCGTATCGGCAGCATCAAAGACGTAATGATAGCGCGGCACGTCGCCGGTCATATCCAGCAGCGCGATGCCTTTTGCGCCACGCCGGACATACCGCCGCATGGTGTTCGTCCACAGCTCAAACGACGCGCAGGCGGTCGCGTCCGGGCGCTGGGCGTAGATCATCAGTTGGTCGTAAAAGCCATATTTGTATACGTTAGAAGCCGTCGTCAGAAAAGCGCGCCAATTTTCCCCATCGGCGGAGATCTCCCGCATGGTCTGCCGGGCAAGCTCCACATAATTTTCCAGTTTTGCCATCTCATTGCTCCTGCATTTCTTTCTGTTCCCATTTCATTTTTCTTTTTGGGGAAGCCGCTTTTCGCCAGTTATCCCCAATTCATCAACAGGTTTCATCGGGTTTTCAACATGGATGTCCACAGCTTATCCACACGAATCCCGTTTGTGCATAATAGAAGAAGGCGGACGCTCGCGCATCCGCCCCTCGGCACATTTTCGTTTCTTCCTTTCGTTGTCCTCATATTCCCGCCATGCCGCATCCGCCGCCTTGCTCTGTCCGCACGGCTTTTCCATCATCAGCCGCTCGAACGGACTGTTCGTAAAGTATCGCAATTCATCCCCCTTTTCAAGCGCAAAAAAAGCAGACCTTTTTCAGACTGCTTACTTCTCAAAAGCAACTCGGTGTATATCGAACAGTTACGATTAACACCCTTTTATTTTCTTCCTCGACGCGATAAACAATCGTGTAGTTTTTGACAAACAGTTGTCGATATTCCCTGTCTGTAAAAACACCTGTTCGGCGCACAGAACCCCGCTTAGGCGTATCTTCAAGGCTCAAAATCGCTTGTTCAATACGATCAATCAGGTTTTCTGCTGCCGTCGGCGCAGACAATTCGCTGACAATATAAGCATATATCTCGTCAAGATCCTGCAATGCTCGATTCATCAACTGCACGCTGTATTTATCCAAGGTGCTTCCTCCTCAACTGTTTCAGCGTGCTCCGAGCCTCGTGCGTTTCACCACTTAAAGCAAATTCCATTTCAGCATCATAAATCGCACCATTCATCGCCATGCGTTCTACCATTTCCTCATAGGCCTCGATACTCATCACAACGAGATCACCATACCCATTTTTTGTGATAAACACCGGTTCTCGCTTAGCGTGACAAATATCTGAAATTTCATTGGTGTTACGCAAATCCGTAATAGGTCTAATCTGCGGCATATTCCTTCCTCCTCTCTTTTCTTGTACATTATTATAACAGAATTATGTACGTTTCTCAATCAAAATATCCCTCTTTCTTTATTTTTTATTTCTCTTCGTTCTCCTCCCCGATTTCCTCCTCGTCGTCATCATCATCGAGTTCCGTGTTGTAGCGCGGCTGCGCGTCTCTCTTCTTCCCCAGCAGAACGAACGCCGCAGCGCCGCCCGCAATCAGCACCACCAGCAGCACGAGTGCCATCATCGCCGTTGAATCGCTTGTTTTCTCCGTCTCCGGCTTGGGTTCGGCGGTCGGCTTCGGCGTAGGCGTTGCCGTGGGTTCGGGCGTGGGCTGTTCATCCTTGCTCACCACACCGAAAAGGTCGCGGTCATCCACAAGGTTGAGGAAGTAGGTTTCGTACTGCTCGCCGTCCTTGTCCAGCGGCTTGTCGTAGTCGATCACGAGGTAATACGTTTCGCCCTTGCGCGTCTGCACCGTGATGAACTGCTTGTTCGTTGCCTTGGAATACAGCAAATCCACCGTTTTCATGTTGCCGCCCATTGAAAAGGGCTTGCCCTCAGTCGGCTCGCCCGTTTCCGCGCCGCCCGCAAGCTGTGCCAGCAGCGCATAGAGCGCGTCGATATCCGGGGCTGCTGTCGTCTGCGGCTGCATGGTCGCCTGCGGTGCGTCCGTGGACATCGGCGTTGCGGTCGGCTTCGGCGTGGTCTTTGTGCCGCCGGAGGACGGTTTCTTTGTCGCAGAGGGCTTGCTGTCATTGCCGCTCGAACCACTGTCGTCCTTACCGTAGAAGGGATTTTTCACATATACCTTCTGCGACACATTGCCCGCCAGATCGACTGCGTAAATGGCAATCTGCTGCCTGCCATCCGCATATGCCCGGATATTCGCGTCCAGCGTCGTTCCGCTATATTTGAGCTTATGCCCGTTGACGTACACCGCCGCCACGCCGGAGGTGGAATCGGTCGCTTCGATGCAGATCACCTCGCCGCTCATGCCCGCCTTGACGGTCGGCGGCGTGCTGTCAAAGCAGGAAATCGCTTCGCTTTTCGCCTGCACATTGCCCGCATGGTCGGTAATGGACACATGGATCGTCGCGTTCTCCCGCAGCTCCACCGCATAGCCCGCGCTCTGATCGTCGCCGTCTACGACGGTCTGCCAGCCGTTTTCCGTCACTACGACGATTCGGATGTTCGCCCAGCCCGTTCCGCTCACATCCACGATGTTGATTTTCGCCGTCGCCTTGTCCTTCTGCCACTTTGCCGGGGACACAACCGTGATTTTGTACGCGCCCTCCGGCACAGGTTCTGCGGTCGGTTCGGTCGTGGGCTGCTGCGTCGGCTCTGTCGTAGGTTCAGCCGTCGGTTCGTCCGTGGGCTGCGCCGTGGGCTCAGTCGTCGGCTGTTCCGTCGGTTCAGTCGTCGGCTGTTCCGTCGGCTCGGCAGTCGGTTCGTCCGTCGGCTCTGTCGTAGGCTCGTTCGAGGGTTCAGCCGTCGGTTCGTCTGTGGGCTGCGCCGTGGATTCTTCCGCCGCTTCTCCCGTTTCCGTCTGCCTATCGGATTCTTCCGCTTCCTGCGCAGGATGATCTGCGTCCCTGCTTTCGCTCATGTTTTCGTCCTGCACAGCTTCCTGTACGACCGTTTCGCCCGCCACGCTTTCCGCTTTGACCGCCAGCACCGATCCGCCCAGCACCGCGCAGAGCGCCAGCGTCAAAACGCGCATCCCCATCTTATTCTTCAAAAGATTCATCGTCCTGCTGTTCCTCCTGTTCTTCCTCTTTGTCCTGCGGCGGTTTGCCCGCCAGAAAATCTTCCAGCTCCTCCGGGGTCAGCCGCATACTGCGCACGACGTAGAGGATGCCCATGTTCTCCGCTTCCTCCTGCCGCTGTGCCAGCTTCTTTGCCTTTTCCTCGGCGCGCTTGGCGGCGTTGTCCGCCTTTTCTCGGTTGTTGCGAATCTTCTGCAAATCCGCGCGCCAGTTCATCTTCTTTGCCATGCTTTATTCGTACATCCTCCCGAATCCATAAAAATGCTCCTGCCAATAGGCGCGGCTCAAATCCGCATACGAAATCGGATTGCCGCAGTTCAAAATGTACCCATCGCCCACATACAGCGCGACGTGCGTAATGCCGTCGTTGCCCGCCACGCCGTCGCCCAGCGTGCCCTGAAAGAAAATCAGGTCGCCCGGACGCGCTTCTTCTGGCTCAATCGGCGTACACACGCCGTATAAGCTCGTCGCGCCCAGCCTGCCGACATCCCGCACGCCCGACTCTTTGAATATCCACGAAATGAATCCCGAACAGTCAAACGACGTTTCCGGGCTGTCTCCGCCCCAGACGTAGGGATAGCCGATATACCGCTCGCCCACCTCAACGAGCTTGGCAAACTTGGGGTCAGCCTGCTTGTATGCCTCCGGGACTTCGTATTCCATCGGCTCTTTGAGCTGCGATGCATGCGGCTTGCCCGCAAACAAATCCGGGTAATGGCCCAGCGTCGCCATATACAGCGCGTACATGCCAACCTTTTCCCTGCTCAGCACGATAAACGGCAGGTGAGAGAGAATGTTGTTGACCAGCTTCACCTTGCAGATCGTGTAGGTGTACGCCACCTCCATCTGTACCCAGTTTTCCTGCCATTTCATTTCGCCCGTTTTGGGGTCTTCTACCCGCTTATATTCCTTCTTCCACTCCGTGCGGCAGCGCGTTTCCTTTTCGACCGCGGTTGTCAGCTTATACTGCTGCTCGAAAAGCAGCTCCAACGTTGGCATCGCCGTGTCCACTGTCCACTCCCCGCCGATGCGCGCGCTGACCAGCGCCAGCAGCGCATACGGGTCGTGCCAGATTTCCATCTGCTCCACCTGCACTTCGTCGTAGCCGGGATGAATCTCGCCGTACCTGTCCAGCTCGTCTTGCAGCGCGTCCTCCATCCCGCAATACGCCCGTTCAGCGGCAATCAGATCATCTTCCTCGGCGGGATAGGTGCCGATGACCAGCGATTCGAGCAGCGACTGCGCAATCGGCATACACCCGGACAGGCTGCTGAGCATATACGTCATCATCACCGCAAGGAGCAGGATGACCAGCTTTCCCCGATTTTTCCGGATGAACACCTCGATTTTCCGCTTCGTCCTTTGAACGGGCGTGAACACGGCTTCGCCCGCGCCCTGCACGACGATCCCT
>ERZ809296.2821-NODE-2821-length-15739-cov-16.254272_pt1 | contig 15739 bp, 15 predicted proteins | sample MGYA00520511_ERZ809296 | MGnify/ENA primary metagenome ERZ809296 (study PRJEB31576, sample SAMEA3212662) | Homo sapiens | biome: human-gut; feature: human gut; material: fecal | place: Sweden | collected 2012 ... | reverse complement strand
ACAAATGCAGTCCTTCGGTGATGGACAGTCCGTTACTGGCCCCGATCAAGATAGCATCCGCTTCTTTGAATTTTTTCGCAATAGAGTTCCAATCAATCATATTCGTTCGCCCCTTTCTATTTTATGTTTGCTACGATGGATCGCTCCTGCCGGAGGGCAGCTAGAGTTTCCGCCAAATCTCCTTGCAAATACAGGCTGCGTCCCCGCAGATGCTCTGGCCTATGAGATGCCTCTCGATTAAGACATGCATAAAAGACGTTTTCGTTTTTGGCAGTAAGTTCCCAGAAGGGTAGTTTGATGATACTGGGCGTCATCTCACCCACGCCAAGTTCCAACAGCAGGACTTTTTTGTCGGACTGATCCATTATCCAGCGTCGCAGGAATCTATGGTAGCGGTGCAGGTTATCCTGCCATAAGGTTCCCTCCAGGAAGGTATCGTCTCGTACCCAGGGCACCAGCACCCGCCCGCAATCCAGGCAACGAGGAACAGCCTCCTCCGGCAGGCGAACGCCTACCAAGTAACCCGTCAGTTTCTTCACTAGTTCGCTGTTTTCCCAAATATCATCCAGGCATGGCTGGCTGCATTGGCAGTAGCTAAAGTCTCCCTGGAAGGCGCAAATTTGTTTCTTGGGAAATACCCGAAAAAACTGCTGATCCACATTAGTGGTCAGCACAAAGACAGATTTATCTGCAACAAGCGCTTGCAGGTCTAGATAGGGCTTCCCAGTAGGAGCTTCCCACATAAAGCGTATATATTGGCTGTAATACCCCCACTGTTCCCCATAGCTAGAAAAGCAATGGTAGAATCCAGCCAGCGGGGAGGTGAATCCATACTGTTCGCGAAAGGGAGCCAATGCCTCCGAAAGTGCCGGGGACCAATGGTAGTGGTCGTATCCAGCCGCGCTTGACAGGCCGGAGCCGCCTCCGATCACAACGGCATCTGCTTGATCAATACGCTCGGCAAGTTCCCGAAGCTTTGCTTGGTTTCCATCTCTCATTGATCGTTATCTCCACTTTCCATGATGTCACGTGCATCACGTAGCACTTGAGCAATGTCGGCCACAATAGTCATACCCTTGTCCTCCAACTGCTTGGGCAGGAAGTCATATTTGTTGTTGATAGCAATATATCGAGCATAGGGAAAGCTGAGGGTCAGGTTCCAGAAAGGCTCCTGGATGAACATTGGAGTCATTCGACCAACGCCCAGCTCCAGGAATAGAATCTTACTGTCTTTGTGTTCCAGTACATAGCGAGAAATTTTTTCGTACTGTTCTTCGTATTTCTTTCCTTGAAGGAAATTCCCATATCCTCGCACCCAAGGAAACGCCTCACCACCGCAGTGGGGGCACCTAGGAATAAGATCCGTTGGAATCTTCGTGCCATCTCCCATAGCGTCCACCATATCAGCCACTGGCTTTACCGCATCCCAGGTGTCATCGGTACAGCTAGCGGCACACTGGAAGAACCGGTGATCTCCCTGGATTTCCGCCACCTTCTCCTCCGGGTAGAGTTTGACAAACTGGGTATCCTGGTTGGTGGTGAGGATGAAAAAGTCCTTACCTTTCAGCAAAGCGTCTAAATCCAGATAGGGATGACGTACAGGTGCGGTCTGGGTGGTGTGAAGGAAGGTAGCAAGATACCCCCAATACTCTTCTCGGGTCTCCCATTGGTGCATCATCCCTGCAAAAGCACCTTTGAATTGGTACTTCTCAGCAAAAGGCCGGAAGTATTTCCGGTAGGAGTCGTTGTCCTCGTAGTAAAAATCTCCGCCACCGGCAGCGGACAGGCCGGAGGCTCCGCCCACTACCACACAGTCAGCTTCCTTTACCTCCTGTATCAACCGATTGATCTGTTCGCTATACGGCAACGGCTTTTTGTCAGTCAGCTGATAAGGCGTACTACCGGAAGCATAGATATTATAGTACTTAGAATAATTCATCTGGGTCTGCATGACCAAATCATCATAGAAGTTCATTATCACCATTCCTTTCAAGTGGGTGTTATTTTTATTCTTACTTCAAATCATTCTAACATCCTCTTGCGTTGTTGTCAATATGCTGTTATAATAAAAATAACATCAGACAAAAAAGGAGATCAGATCATGAAATATCCCACCCGCCTTAGCGATGCTGTTCATATTCTAGCTTTTATCGCTTTGTACCCAGACTGCGACCTGACCAGTAACAAGCTGGCAGAGAGCATTCAGACGAATCCTGCCTATGTGCGCCAGCTCATGTCCGCCTTGCGGAAGGGAGGGCTGCTGGTCAGCGTGAAGGGACATCCCCGACCCACTCTGGCTCGTGAGCCGGAGAAAATTACTCTGCTGGATGCCTATCGGGCAGTAGAGGGCAACAAGCCACTGCTCCATCAGGACATCCACACCAACCCCGCTTGTGGCGTGGGCGTGAACATTCAACTGGCACTGCATGATTTTTACCTTGACATCCAGAATACAGCGGAAAAACGGATGCAAGAGATTACGCTGAAAGATGTGTTGGAACAATATCACATGAAATTAGAAGGGATTCACACATGAATGAACAATCGGAACAAGATCTGTACGCCCTTGGCATAGAAGATTTCAACTAGCTGTTGGAAAAGCTGATTACATAATAATAGACAATGGGCCAACCAAATCTAAATGGTCGGCCCTAAATAAATTAAGGAGGAAACCAATATGAAACTTGGCATTATTCGTTGTATGCAGACAGAGGATTACCTGTCCTTTTGCTAAGCGTATACGGGAGCTGGTGCAAAAAGAGGTAGGCGATGGTATCCGTATCTTGGATTACACCCATGACGCTGGTTCTGAACCAGAAACATCTCAGAAGTAAAGTTTCTTTTCCCTCCGGACTATGGTAAGATAGACTTCAAGGAGGTATGCTAAATGGTTCAGAACCACTTACCCCACGACCACGGACAAACTATCGAGCAGGAACTGTAACATATGCCCAGCGTAGAAAACTTTCAAACCATAGCTAATATTTTCAAGCAGCTTGGGTATGGCATACGTATTCACATTTTTTGGTTGCTTTGCCACTGTGAGGAATGTGCTATCAATCTTTCGGCCATGGTAGATATGATCAGACCCTAAATTTCCATCACATGATTGAGTGGCTTGTAAAAATCGCCTGTCCGGCGCAAATAGAAACACAGAAAGGAATGCCATGAAAAAAGAAGAATCCAAAGTTATCGCTCAAAAACTCCAAAAAATTCCAAACGACACTCTCGCCTTGAAGCATTGCCGGGCTGGTGGGACGGGTAGCACACTCTTTGGAAAACAGTTTCGAACGGTTACCGCTGGAAAAGGGTGTATGGAGGCATATGAAACTTTTCCCGGAATAGAGGTATCTTTCAATGTTTTTCTTGCTTCAGAGGTCAAGTTTCAGCATGATGCTTCGGATTCTGTTTTAGAAATTTACTATTGTCGCAGTGGTCGCGTGGGTTGGAATATGCAAGGCGGTACTGCCGTCTATTTAGGTGCAGGTGATGTGACTGCGCACAGTATGGCCTGCTGCGCGAATTCCGCCATGATGTTTCCCCTAGGATATTCAGAGGGGATTTCCATTTCCGTGGATCTAAAACAGCTCTCTTCCATTTGCCCGGAAGTTTTAAAGAATGCCGGTGTAGAGGCAAACCTGTTACGGGATCGATTTTGCTCCGGAAAGCCATCCGCAATCCCGTCCTGTTCCGATTTAGAGCATATTTTTGCCCCACTCTTTTCTGCTCCTGTGTCCGTTCGAATTTCCCTCTTGAAATTGAAGGTGCTGGAAATTTTGATTTATTTGAGCAACATGAAATTGGAGCATAAAGAACTGACTCAATACTTCTCCCAGCAAACCGAATTGATAAAAGAAATTCATAAACAGTTGACAGAGCAATTGGATCAACGATTTACGATTGCAGAACTTTCCAAACAGTATTTGATAAATACCTCTACTCTAAAGGAGATATTCAAGGCAGTCTACGGCCAGCCTATCGCCACCTATATGAAGGAATTTCGGGTGCGTCAGGCTATGAAATTATTACGGGAAACAAATGCCACTATTGCGAATATTGCTTCCCAGGTAGGCTACCAAACCCAGGGAAAGTTTTCAAGCGCTTTTCAGTCTATAGTCAAAATGTCACCCAGAGAATACAGAAAAATCCAGGGTATACAGAAATAATTCAAGCAAAGTTCAGGAGACTATAAAAATGACAAAGGACAAATATTTAACAACAGTCATAAAAACAACTATCATTTTGTTCAAACAAACTCGATGCTCCATTTCCCCTGTTCTCCCAACTACCAATTCTCGTATTCTTCTTGTCGCTTCACTTATTCTGCATTCAAAATATTATGCAGGACTTTTCTTACCTTTTTCATATCTATCGGCTTTGATATATGTCCATTCATTCCCAAATCCAATGCAAGTTTGCGATCTTCTGCAAATACATTTGCAGTCATCGCAACAATTGGAATTTGAGCTTTCTTATCATTTTCCATCTGCCTTATTTTTACAGTTGCTTCATAGCCATTTACATTAGGCATCTGAATATCCATAAGAATCAGATCGTAATAGCCTTCTTCTGCCTGATCAAGCATATCAAAGCATTCCTGACCATCAGTGGCAAGCTCCACGAAAAAGCCTTCTTCCTGCAATAGCTCTATTGCAATTTCAGCATTCAGCTCATTGTCCTCTGCAAGCAAAATCCTCTTGCCTCTGATATTAGCCATATTAGGCTGTTTTTCTTGTTCTTTATATACCTCTTCCTTCGATGCTATTTCTAACGAAAGTGTTACCGTAAACTTTGTACCCACTTCTTGACTGCTTTCTGCCTTAATATTCCCGCCCATCAATTCAATAAGTGATTTCACAATCGGAAGGCCAAGGCCTGTACCTACAACTTTATTCTCCGTTGATGTATGCTCTCTGGAAAATTCTTCAAATATATGAGGAAGATATTCTTCACTCATTCCTATTCCTGTATCTTCGCAAATAAAACAATATTGTGCCATTTTATCATCTGATGCAACCTCTTTGATTGTCACATGAATTGACTTTCCATTCGGCGTATATTTGACTGCATTACTTACGATATTCAAATAAATTTCCTGAAGCTTTGTTTTATCACAGATGGCATACTTATGGCAGATATCAGTATCGATTAAATACTGAAGATTCTTTTTTCTTATATCTGATTCAAATACGCTGCTAACATCGTGAAAAATGGCACTTAAATCTTCTGCCTTTAGCCTTAACGTGGCCGTTCCGCTTTCAATGCGCGCCATCTCCAAAACCTGATTTATAATCGTCATCATAAGCGCACTAGAAGATTGAATTTTTTTCAGATATTCTTTAGCCTTCTCTTCATTTTGAAGATTTTTCTCCAAAAGACCTGAAAATCCAATTATTGCATTCATCGGTGTGCGAATATCATGACTCATATTAAATAAAAATCTCGTCTTAGCTTCATTTGCATTTTTTGCCAGTTCCGCTGATCGCTGCAGCTGCTCTGCATACTGCTTCTCTTGATTGTTTTTACTAATAACCTGATAAAAAATAGCAGCAATTAACATAGACAAAACCAATATTGTGAGGATAATTGAAAACCAATAAGATATTGTTATCCATCCGGCAGACGGCTCTATATCAAAGTACCATACTTCATTTGGAATACTGCACTCTAATGTCAGACAATCTTTTGAAAGCTTTTCTTTGTTTTGCGCCAACACAATATGTTCACCTGTACTTTTGTCTTTTGTCCAGATTTTATAATAAAATGAAGCTTCACTCAACTTCTCAAGCTTTAATTCACTTATAAAACGATCCCAATCTATTACTGTAATCACAAAGCCCCAAAATGTACCATCTTCGCCCTCATCTGACTGATAAACTGGATTTAAAAGCAATGCACCCATTCCACCCTGTTTCAATTCATAGGGACCTCCAAGTGTATATTCTTTTGTTTCTTTAGCCAAATTGGCATCAAAACTTCGCTCATGCTCGGTAAGCACATCAATCCCAAATGCTTTCTCATTGCCCTGTTTAGGATAAACATCTGTAATGATCCCATCTGGTGCTAGCTCAAATGCTTTTATTATACCATTTTCATTCGGAATAACACTTGCCAGCTTGGAGAATGTTTCTTCATCTAATTGATAGCCTGCATTAATAATATTTTCCATCAAATCTGAATTCACTACATATCGCTCTAACTGTGCTTTAATTCGCCTTACAGTACTTTGTGCCGTATAGGCTGCTCCTGCTTTCTCTTCTTTTTCCATATAGCCAAAGATCATGCATCCAACAAGAAACAAAAGCATAAAAGAAATTAGTCCAACAACACAGCTATATTTTATTATTTTTTTTTTGGCAGTACTGTATTTTTCCATTGCTGTTACTCCCTTTGATTTTATTATGCAAGTATATCACGTCTGTCACTCGAAAAACAAGGTTTTATTGCAAATAAAAAGCCACCAGAGATCATATCAATCTCCGATGGCTTTAATTCTTTATTCGCCCCAAACTTCTTGAGCAATTTCTTTTACAAGTGCAAGCTTTGCCCATTGCTGCTTTTCAGTAAGCTTATTTCCAATTTCACAAGAAGCAAAACCACACTGTGGACTTAAATACAGGCGCTCAAGCGGCACATATTTTGCTGCCTCGTGAATACGGTTAATTACTTCCTGTTTATCTTCAAGCTTTGGTGACTTTGTTGTAATCAAGCCCAAAACTACTTTTTTATCACCTGATACCTTCTGTAAACATTCAAAACCACCAGAACGTTCATCATCAAATTCTAGATAATAGGCATTTACATTTTCCTTTGCGAAAAGTGTCTCTGCTACACTATCATATGCACCGCTGCTTGCATATGTAGAATGGAAATTTCCTCTACATACATGTGTATTAATCACAAGATCCTTTGGAGCGCCCTCAATTGCCTTATTGTTAACATCAAGCAGCTGTTCTTTAATTTTCTCAAGACCTGCCTTTGTTGTTCCAAAAAGTACTGGTGCACTTGAATCAACAACCATTCCCCAAGAACAGTCGTCAAGCTGAAGATTTCTACATCCCGCTGCGTAAATGTCTTTGATAAATGCACGATATCCTTTTACAATATCTTCTGCTACCTGTTTTTGTGTGTCATAATACTTTGAAGTATTTTCCCATGCAAATGGCATGATCATCTGCTCCAAAAACTGTGCTGGTGCCGGAATAGTCAACTTTGCAACTGTATTTTCATCCTCAAATTGCTTCACAAATTCAAAATGACGCAGAAACGAATGATTGTTATTGTAGGAAATCTTTCCTGTCAGGTATGTATCATCTATCATAGCTGCCTCACCATGAAATGGCAATCCTGTTTTTGTCTTGGTGTGACCAACTCCGTTGAACTCCCAAAAGAAATCTAAATGCCATGTTGCGCGGCGAAATTCCCCATCTGTGATTACATGGTAACCTGCTGTTTTTTGTTTTGCAATCAAATCTTCAATGCAGGCATCCTCAACTTTTACCAGCTCTTGCTTTGAGATGGTTCCAGCCTCAAACTGTTTTCTTGCTTCTTTTAAAGAAAGCGGACGCAAAAAGCTTCCTACAAAATCATAGCGAAATGGTGTATTCATGGCAATCCTCCTGTATTTTATAATAAAACTCTATTATTGTTCTTAACGCTGCTATCATACAGGATTTTTTATCATTTGTATAATACCTTAATTCACTGCTAATCATAGTTTCAAACTATAATAAACTAATCATTAGTGCACAGTCTTGTTTGTTTAGGATGTCTGCCTGTGTAAAGAAAAGGTATATTACAGTTTGCTTTTTTCTGTTTCTTCTATATCTTCATCTTCCTCTTTTGTATATTCCTCTATTTCTGTCTTTGTCACCTGCTTGATATTTTGTTTTTTCAGACGCAGATATACAAATTCCCGAAAAATAGTGTAGAGCACTGACAACAGCGGAATAAAAACAAGCATTCCAACTATTCCCATAAGATTTCCACCAATCGTAACTGCCGCCAGAACCCATATTGAAGGAAGACCTACAGATTCACCAACAACATGAGGATATATCAGATTTCCCTCAATCTGCTGCAGCACAAGAAATACTATTACGAATAAAATTGCTTGTTGTGGGTTTACCATGAAAATTAAAAAGCTTCCTACTGCACATCCGATGAAAGCTCCAAAAATAGGAATTAATGCCGTAAACGCAATTAAAATTCCAATCAAAAGTGCATATGGCATCTTCAAAATACTTAATGTAACAACAAACATACTTCCTAGAATCACAGCTTCCAGACACTGGCCTGCAAGAAAGTTTGCAAATGTCCGATAAGTTAGAGAACACACTTTAAGGAAATCGTCTGCTTTTTGTCTTGGAAGAAAAGCGAAAAATACTTTTCTAATCTGTACATGCAACTTTTCTTTCTGAAAAAGAATATAGCAGGCAAACGAGAATGCAATGAAAAAGGTTGCTACTCCACTGACTATAGAACCAACTGCTGACATTGTCGTATTCATCATATTTCCTGCACCATTTCCAAGAAGGCTTATTCCCCACTTAATCGCCTGATCTGGATCAAACTCTATTTGATCTACCAGATTCATAATCTCCTGATTATTATGGAAAAATTCTCCAATCCAACTTTGCATCTGCGGAATAAAATCATTGATGCTCGTCACCAAAGTTCCCATTGTCCGTGTAAGCTGAGGAATCACACCGAACATCACCAATGCGATCACACCAACTACTAATACAATAGTAAGAATCAAACTTATCGGTCTTTCCAATTTTCTAACTATCTTATTTTTCTTTTTTACCTTTTCAAAAATTTTCTTTTCCAAAAAGCTCATCGGCACATTGGTAAGAAATGCGATTGCTCCACCAAGCACAAACGGAAATATAATATCCCATATTGTTTTTAGCACACCAAGCACTACATCAAACTTCCACAAGGCGACCACAAGAAATGCTGTAAACACAATAAGCTCCCGGATTTTTTTAATAGACATTTTACTTAGATCCATTATTTTTCCTCCTTCTGATAAAAAAAGAAACCTTTATTGCATGACAAAACATGCAATAAAAGTCTCACCAGTTCCTTGCAGTGCCGGATGTCTCCACCGTACTGACGACACTGCAAACGTATGTTTTAAAACGCAGGTTACTCCCCTTTATTAAAGGGGATTGTACACTAAAATCTGTATATTTGTCAAGCACCCTCAAAAAGATAACTTACGTAACTGACACAAAGTACATGGAAAGTATCCGACAAAAGCGGAATTACTTTTCCAAAGTTTCCTTTCCAATCACAGCAAGTACCAGGCAGCAGTAAAATCGTCGGAGCCGTTTCTAAGCCAAAAGAATAAACCTTCATTTTTCATCACCCTATTTCACCCTATTGTCTTTTAATTCTATCACTTTTGTGCCACCAGATGCATACGAAAGCCTTTTTGCATCTCAAGCTTTTTTACCTTCAATCCAGCCGCTTTACACATTTCACGCACTTCATCACAGCTGTGAATTCGTACATCTCCATGCCCACAAAGATGTGCCAATGGCATCTCAACATGATTCATTAACCATATCACCAATTTGTTGCTTGTATAATCGCGCAGTATCAGGCTTCCACCCTTGCGTAACACACGAGCTGCTTCATTAAAAAATGCTTGTGGGTTCGGATAATGATGAAAACTATTTGTGCAGATCACTGCATCAAATGAATTTTTTGAAAAAGGAAGATTCTCGCTGTCTCCAACCAAAAACTTTGTATTGGCAAGTTTCTTTTCCTGAGCCACTTCGATCATTCGAGGTGTTAAATCAATTCCCGTATAGTTTTTTTCTGGGAATTTCTTCGATAGAAGCTCTATCATCGGACCAGTTCCACAGCCAACATCTAGAAGATCTTGAAATGATATATTTTTCAATTCTTCAAGAACTGGTGGATAATCATCTTTACACATTTCATATACACCTGCATGCCCAGAATCATAGATTTCTGCCGCCTTTGTAAATTCTTTTACAGACATGTCTTTATATTTTTGTTCTGTTAACATTCTAAGGATACTCCTTTCAAGTTAGTTTATTCTAATTATTGTAAGCATATCCTTTTTTGTTTGTATTTGCAAGATGTATATTAAAAAATAGATCATAAGTAAAAAGTTCCGATAGATAAACTCCAACTATACAACCTGAAAATTTTTCCACTTTCCAGATTTTTGTCTCCAGAAGAAAATAACTGCTCGAACGACCCAGTCACTGACCATTGCAATCGCAATTCCAATAACACCCATCTGCAGGACAACTCCTAGAAGCCAAGATAATAGCAATCGCACCGCTATCGTAGATATAATTGAAACATACATGGTGAACTTTACATCACCTGCGGCTCGCAACCCATTACTAAGTGCACCGGAAAAAGGATAGGCAATGGCATTGAACAGATTGTGGATCAGCACTAGTTGAATTACAAGCTGCTTTGTATCTGGCTCTAGTGCATAAAAACTCATAAACAAAGGAGTCAAGAGAAAGATCAGAAGATTCCATGCCGATGAAAGCAGCAGCGTAATTTTAGTCAGTTTTTTAAAGTAGACTTCTGCAGCTTGTGTATCCCGATTTCCCATGCACTGCCCAATGACTGTGATAAACACCGGTCCCATAGCAACACCAGCCAGAGCAGCCAAAGACCAGATGCTTTGCGCCACGCCATTTGCAGCGATCTGATAGGTACCAAACAGTGCCACGATACTGCTTAAAGCCACCTTTACTAGCTGAAAAACACCATTTTCTAAGCCGTTAGGAATGGCGATTTTTAAAATGTGTCGCATAATTGTTCCGTTCCACTGAAAAATCCATTTATATGTATAGATGATCTCATTTTCCTTTTGAAAACAAAGTACTATAATGACCACAGCAGAAAAGATTCTGGCAATTAGAGAAGGCCAAGCGACACCAGCAACACCTGCATGCAGCACGAACACGCCGATCAGATTGCCAATGACATTGATGATATTTGATGTGATCGACAAATACATCGTCACACTAGTTTTTCCCATGCTTCGAAAAAGAGCGGCACCAGCGTTATAAACAGCCAATGCAGGATAAGAATAAGCGGATATTCTAAGATAAGTAATACAGGCTTGCATCACATCACTTTCCACTTTTCCAAACATCAGACGAAGTATTTTCTCATTTCCAACCAGTACCAAGATTGAAATCAGACTCGAAAAAATCATGGAAAACAGTAGAAGCTGGCTCGCAGATTCCCCTGCATCATTCACTGCTTTTCTGCCAAAATACTGGCTGATCACTACCGCTCCACCAGATGCCAGCGCTGTGAACAGATAAATAAAAATGGTGTTAAACTGGTTAACCAAGGAAACACCTGATACAGCTGCTTCTCCGGCATAGCTGACAACCAATGTATCTGCCAGACCTACAAGCATGACCAGCAACTGCTCTAAAAACAATGGAATAATCATATTTCTTAATGTTTTATTTGAAAATAACTCTGCTTGATTTTTCATTTCTTTTTATCGACCTACTTTCTTCTTTTCAAATGTATATCAGAATTCTTTCCGATTCCGCAAATAACATAAATTTAACCTCCACAAAAAATATAGATGCAGACAAAAAGCAACCACGCTTTTATCTACACCTATATTATAATTTCAGTATAAAGCTATATCAAATACTTGATTTTTATATCTTTCTCATGCTTAGAAGGCATTTCATGTGTTCAATAAATTTTGTTGCCGCAAGACTAAACGGCTGTTGTTTTTTCCACGCCAGCACACTGTTTGAGGTGAGCCGCGGAGATACTGGACGAAAGATAATTTTCTCTTTGTCCCAAAATGGAACTGAGCCTTCGATTACAAGAGAATATGCCAACCCACTTTGAACCATCAAAGCACCATTTGTACTTAAATTGCTCGTAAATAAAACCTGACTTTCCTGAAATGAGTCCCCCAGCCAATTGGTAAGTTCATTCTGCACATTGTTTCTTCTTGGAAGAATCAGCGATGTATTCTCCAAATCTTTGGCAGTGATAACTTCTTTTTCTGCAAGAGGATCATCTGGACGCATTAAAACGCCCCATTGTTCCTTCCCTTTCAACCGAATAAAATCAAACTTTTCTATATCGATCGGTTCTAGCAAAACACCAATATCAATAAGTCCCTTTTCCATCTGTTCTTTTACTACATCCGCATTTCCTGTAAAAATATCAAACGTAACTAACGGGTATTTTTCTCGGAAGGAACTAATAATCTTCGGCAATTCCTGCATCGCTGCCAGTTCTCCGCCACCGATGACAACACGACCTTCCACCTGTTCGTCCTGTTCGATTAACTCCTGTTCTGTTCGGTCTACCAATGCCAGTATTTCCTCTGCACGGCGCCTCAACAAGATTCCCTAATTTGTCAAAGTGATTTTCTTTGCACCTCTGTTAAACAGCTTAACACCAACCTCTTTCTCTAACTGGGACAGTTGGCGACTAAGTGTCGGCTGCGTGATATGTAAAGCCTCGGCTGCTCGATTGATTCCTTCTTCACGAACAACTGTTAGAAAATATCGAAGCACTCTAATTTCCATCAACTTTTCCCTTTACCTTTCTTCCTATGTTCTGCAATTTTGCGGTTAATTTTATCAGCTTCTTCCTTCTCCAGATACCATTTCACGATATATGACAACACGTCGAAAAAAGCTGTAGAAATTAGAATTGCCAGATAGCCAATATTAGGAAATACATCGCCCATGATTAGCTTGACACCGAGACACATCACGATTTCCAATATTACTAACTCAACTCCTCTTTGTATTAATATATGCTTTATTGTCATATCTTCTTTTATATAAAGGTTTCTGATTTCATTTTCGTAATATCATTTCTTACGATTTGTAATGACATGAAACTAATGTGTCAAATCAACTTTCTTCATCCAAGAATCGTCATGGTTGCCCACAATCAATCTCTTCTTTCCTTTTAGCCGCTTTAAGATACTTTCTGGATCCTTACAGCAAAAAATTCATCCAGTTATTGTCCTTTTCCTCAAAACCTTCTTCAAAATGAGTCTCGATAAAGTGGCGATACACTGGAAATAGATCAATTCCCTTTCTAAACCGATAATTGCTGCCACACACTCTCTGACTTTAACAAACAGAAATATTATTTGCCGTTTTTACTGTCAGTTTTCCACTATTATACTTTACAAATATTTTTCCACGAATGCTGTCAAATTCACACTCAAATTCATCAATAAAATTCTGGCACTTCGGTACAATCTGTACGGTACAAAATCCGTTATCGCTTTTTATACCTGCCACTTCAGTAAAAAACCACTCCATGATATGTCCCATCATATCATGATTTCTGCTTCTCGCATCATCTCTCCAAAACTCTGGAAGAGTCGTCTCATTATTATTGATAAACCGCAAATACGATGGATGATCTTTTTTCATAATCATCTCATGTATCTTTTCATGTTGGTTCATTTCTGATAAGGCTCGAAGAATATAAACAAGACCAATCTCACCACATTTTAGATGCGAATCTGTACACAAAGCAAGTAGTTCTGCCTGAACCGATTTTACGCACTCTTTTGGAACCATCCCAAAACATAGTGGAAGAGCCTGATTCGCCTGTGTTATTTCTCCATTATCATATGAGCGATAATATGCCCGACCATTTTCTTTTATAAGTAGAGTTTGATTATATGCCTTCTTAACCATTTGGGCCTGATTTAAAAATTCTTTCTCATCTTCTTTTTTGAGAAGCTTTGAAATTTCAGCCATTACCATCAAATCGTGATAGTAAAATGCAGTCTGTCAACAACTCGGTCATAGAATGGCCGAGCATGCAAAGTTTCCCTTGAATACCGGACATTCAAGTTCCGCCCTTTGAAAATAAGTCCACATTACACAATACGAATAACGCAGGCAGATCCTCTTTGGACAGTCCATCTTACAGTCATGCCGTAAGAAGACGGTGGTTGTTGATATGTTCTGCTCTAGTCACAGATGAGATCCTACAGCATCATGTAAGATGTTACAGGGTCCCGTCTGCTTTCATGCAGATGCTGCTTGTTTTGTTTTATATGCGATATGCCGTTTTTCATATACGATTCGAATCGCATTCTGTAAATTCTTGTGGCTGTATTGGTGTTCCTTACACAATTCCAGTATCTCTCTATCACCTGCCCGTTTTCGGATATTGACAGCACCAACGTGGTCTGCATCATCCTGGTACCCGCAGCTTGTACAGCAGAATCCTTTTGAGTGTCGGTTCTCTGCATTCAGATTGCTGCATACCGGGCATACCTGACTTGTAAAATCAGGTGCTACCTCAAAAAAGTCACATCCTTTTTGATTCAGTGCTTCCATCAGCTTTCTTTGAAGCTTTCCCCTGGCAAATGTTGAAAACATTCCATTAACCTTACGGCTCTTATTAAATTCCTTAATATCCAACTTTTCAATCGCAGTCAGTGTATCTTTGGAAATGCTGTCCACATAGGTTGTGACTGATTTCTTGATCTCGTGATCCAGCCGTGCATAGTAGCAGCGCTTTTTACGATATGGTGCTTCTGCCGTCTGAATCATTCGTTCCAGATGATCCATCTTTTTGATGAGAGAACGTCTCACATCCTCTGACAGATCATGTTTTCTCAAAAAGTGTTTAATCTTTCGTTTCTTGTTTCGAAGGCTTGCCAGTTCTGCAAAGGCAGGCTCTACCTCTTCATGATAAAAGTCAATTACCGGACTCATGGAACCGATTGCCCTTCCGTCGGATGTATGAAAACAGTCCGAGATTCCGGTATCCACTCCAATACAATTCGTTGTTGCAGGCTGCTGTCTGGCTGAATCATAGGACCAGCCAATTCGAAGATTCCCTTTTCTCACCTGCATCAGAACAGTTCCTGCCATCTTGCTATTCTGAATCTTATGTAAAAAATGTCTGCTGGTATCAATCGGGATCGTGATTCGCTGTCTTGTTTTTAATGGATTTGTAATAATGATTACATAGGGCATTTTGGTATCTGTTGATTGTTCGATCTTCATTAAGCGTAAGTCCAATGGAACTGATACGAAACGAAGCTTTGGAACACGATACTCCAATGATTTTGTTGCATATCGCTCCTGAAACTCCAGCTGCAGATCAGAAAATTCCTTTTCCGACATTTCATGAAGTGTTTTTGTGCAGTCCTCATAAAACATGCCTTCTATCTGTCGCATTGTTTCTTCCATCTTTTGCTTTGAGCATCCCATGACAGACATCGCAAACAATACTTTTGACTGTGCAAATATCCCCCTACCTTCTGACAAAAGATCCAGTCGGATATTATTCAAACGACCCGATACCTGCACTACTGCCGCATCGAATGCATTCTGGCAAAATGCGGAATTGATTCCTTCCGGACGAATGGCTTTTTCAAGCTTTCGCATTTGGGGATCTTTCTTATCATTCTTTACCAGTTGAAGTACGATGTCAGGATTCTTTTCCAACAGATCAATGTCGCGATTGATGAGAGCAGTATACGAGTTCTGCATCTGCTGTAAGATAACAAGCTTTTCCTTATTCGGCCGACCATACAGAAAAACACTCTTTGTAATGGTTGTCTGGAAAGAACTGTTCTTTTTCTTTCTTGCCTTTGGCATAGCCCCTCCTCTTAATATATAAGTGTAGGGTTTCAGTACCCAATAGCCAGTTGGGACTTAATCCTCTCATTGTTTAAGCTGTATAATGATTAGGCATC
>ERZ809296.2772-NODE-2772-length-15983-cov-8.133287_pt1 | contig 15983 bp, 13 predicted proteins | sample MGYA00520511_ERZ809296 | MGnify/ENA primary metagenome ERZ809296 (study PRJEB31576, sample SAMEA3212662) | Homo sapiens | biome: human-gut; feature: human gut; material: fecal | place: Sweden | collected 2012 ... | reverse complement strand
ACTACGCACGACCTCATCGGCGCGCGCGCCGGGTGCGACCGCCTGTACCTGCTGCGGCGCACGATCGTCGCCTCCGGGCGGCCCGAGGAGCTCGCGGACGCCGACCCGTGGATCCGCGCCTTCGACGTGCGACCCGACAACCCGATCCTCGACGCCCTAGGAGTGCGCGCATGAGCACCGTGATCCACGCGGCCGGACGTGCCCTCGTCCCGGCAGCGGACTTCCTGAGCCCCTACGACTTCTTCCGTGACCTGACGAATCCCGCGCTGGCCTTCCTGCCGCGCGCGCTGCTGATCGCGGTCGTCGCCGCGCTCGTGTGCGGCAGCGTCGGCGTGCACGTCGTCCTGCGCGGCATGGCGTTCATCGGCGACGCGGTCGCGCACTCCGTGTTCCCGGGCCTGGCAATCGCCTTCGTGTGCGGCGGATCCCTGGTGCTGGGCGGCGCGCTCGCGGGCGTCGTGACTGCCGTGCTCGTGGCCTTGTTGGCGCAAAACCGCAGGCTTAAGGAGGACTCCGTCATCGGCGTGCTCTTCGTGGGCGCGTTTGCGCTCGGCGTCGCGATCATCGCGCGGGCGCCTGGGTACGCGGGGAGCCTGCAGGACTTCCTGTTCGGGTCGATCACCGGTATTCCGGCGTCGGATGTGCCCGTGGTGCTGGCTGGCGCCTTGTTTGTGCTGCTCATGCTGTTCCTGGCGCACCGGCCCATCGTCGCGGTGACCCTGGACCGCGAGAGTGCCCGGGCGGCGGGCGTGCACGTGCTGCTAGCTGATCTTTCCCTGTACGTCGCCGTGGCCCTGGCCGTCGTGATTTCCGTGCAGACGATCGGCAATGTCCTGGTGCTGGCCCTGCTCGTCACCCCCGCGGCCACCGCGCGGCTCCTGTGCGACCGCCTGGGGACCATGATGATCCTGTCACCCGCGCTCGGGGCTTCCGGGGGCCTGGTGGGCCTGTACCTGTCCTGGGCGCTGGACGTGCCCACGGGAGCAACGATCGTCCTGGTGCTCACCGCGTGCTTCGTGCTCGCCTGGGTCTTCGCGCCGAGGCACGGCCTCCTCGCGCGGAGCCTGCGCGAGAGGCGGGGGTGACTGTCTGGACGTGGGGTGCTCGTGAGTGGGCCTGTGTGTGGGCCTGTGAACGGGGGCCTGTGTGTGGGCCTCTCCGAGGACCCGGCCCCGGCCTCGTGAACCTCTGAATCGCTTGTTAACCTGAACAACTGGTCATATGCTTGGCGAGGTAGCACAGTGTTCTGTGGCCCACGAAATCGTGGGTCGGTTGATCAGGAGGTAGCGCGTGGTTGATGTCGGCTTTGATTCCGATAAGCACGCCCAGACGCGTGACGATATGAAGCGAGGAGGGCAGTCCCTGGGGGACTCATCGGAGGCTCTCGGGCGGCTTATTGACGCGCAAGACCCCTCGTATTGGTCCGACGAGGGCGGGTTCCAGGCCATGCGCACGGCGATCGTTTCGCTGCTGAAGACTGAGGATCGTCTCATCAGCAAGCAGAAGGAGAGCTTCACAACGTTCGACGGCAATGTCGAACAGGCGGCCGAGGCCTTCGAGGCTGCCGAGACGGCTAACGCTGACCAGCTTGCCGCTATCCTGGCGGGCCTCGATCAGAGCCCAACGAGTGGCGGTGGGACGACTGCCTATTCGACCTACACCGCACCTCCGACTCAGGTCGACAATTCCGCCCCGCCGGCGAATGCGGGCACCGACCCCGGTGCCTCGTCCTCCGAACCCGCCCAAAACGCGCCGTCGGCCATCTGAGAACGAGGAGCATGAATCATGGTTGAGAGCCCGATGTACGAACGCCTCATGCAGCTGGTCGCCGCGATCGAGACGGCCTCCGCGCTGGACGCCTCGGACCACGAACACAATACGGTCGTGTGCGGCCTGAACGAGGCCAATAACTCGACGTACCACCTGCGCACGAACCAGGGTTTCACCGGGGAAACTGGTGATCAGGTCGACGCGTGGACCGATCGCGCGATGAAGCAGGTGCAGGCCATCAAGGATGGACACAACACCGCGATGGAGTTCTATGCGGAGGCCCGTCGCGTCATGAAGCATGTGCGCGAGGACGCTATGCAGCTCTCGCCCACCCTGGTCGACTCGAAGCTACAGGCGTTGGTAGACGCAGCCCACGTCGTCATTCCTGTGACCGGATATATGGGCGTCGTTGGCCTGCCCATCAACGCGCTCGCTACGACGGGTGAAGCATACGTCCAAGGGCTCATCATGCAGGCGAACAACCAGCGTGAAGCCGCCGCGACGGACATTCTGCAGCGCGCGAACGACACGATGCAGGCCCTGGCGGATGGGACGAATGCGCAGCGTGCCGCAATGGAGCATCGTTTTAATAACCCCGATTCAACATCGGCGCAGGGGTCAGGTCCGTCAAGTGGTACTGTTCGGAACGATATTGAGCGTGGATACCTGAACACCTCTGCTCACGAGGCGGGTGTGTACCCGGGCAGCCGCGACACTGACTACGGTCGATCTGATCTGCGAGGATCCGGCTCCGGACTGTATCCGGCGGGGTACGACGAGGGCGGTCCTGTGAGCGCTCGCGTTATGTCGTCGCCTCGTATCCCGAATCGCTTCGTGACTGAGGGTGAGGAGGGGTCGCGCCTGAACCCGATTTCCGACCCACAGGACCTCATGGGCGTCGATCTGCTGCACACGCGAGTGAATGGGGATTGGCATCGCAACGGCGTCGTTGGCGGCTACACGCCGGCACCCCCGGTAGACCGCTACCACCCACTGTGGAACGTGAACGGCGGCCCGGGCAGCGAGTCCGCTGTGACCGCCCGCCTGGGTGGAGCCGGCATGCTAGGAGCGGGAGCCCTAGGCATTGGTGGTGCCAGCCGCATGGCAGGGGGCCTCGGTTCGTCGGCGAGTGCTCTTGGCCGCGGTGCTGCGGGTGCTCTCGGACGAGGAGGGGCTGCAGGCGCCGGCGGAATGTCATCGTTGCGCGCGGGATCCTACTCCGGTCCGGGTTACGGGACCTACAAGGCACCCTCCGGCGTCGGAGGCCTATCTGGTATCGTCGGAGCTGATGGCTCCCGCGGGGCGGGTGTCGGTGTTGGTGCCGCTGGCTCCGGAAAAGCCGGAACTCAGGGAGCCTCTGGCTTCATGGGTGGCGGTGCTGGTGCGGGCGCCGGGCGTGGTAAGGGTGACGAGAAGGCGAAGCGTCGCAAGTACACGCCTTTTCGCGTGGAGGATGACGATGAGTTGCCGGAGGGTTATGTGAATCCGATGTCGCAGACATACGGGACCGACAAGGACATTGCGCCCGCGCCGCGTCGGGACGACGGATGGGACCCGCGCCAATGGTGAGGGCAATGAGGGGTCGACGAATGCGCGTGAGGAACAGCGTCGCCGTGGCTGCCGTTGGTGCGCTCGCGGCGGGCATCGTGTCGATTCCCGCTGCCCCCGCGCACGCAGCCGACACGATCACCGCGGCAGATCAGGCGTACTTCTCGTACTACGGCTTCGATCGTGCACGCGCGAAGGGCTACACGGGCGAGGGCGTCACCATCGCGATGATCGATGGTCCGGTGGACACATCCGTGCCTGAACTCAAGGGTGCAAAAATTATGGCTAAGGAAACCTGCACCATAACGAGTTCTAATGGTTCTTGGACGCACGGCACGGGTGTGGCTTCTATCCTCGTGTCGGATGTCTACGGTATTGCTCCCGCCAGTTCTCTGTTGACCTACAAGATCGCTTTTGGAAACCAGAATGATCAGGCGTCAGAAGACTGCTTCGGTGGTGCTGGTTACGTGGGGAAAACGGAGCTGGTCCGGGTGTTGAATCAGGCGATGAATGATGGGGCGCAGATCATCAACCTATCCGCTACCAGCGATGATGGCAACGATCAGATGAAGTGGACGGTTGCTCGAGCGATGTCAAGTGGAGTAATCCTCGTGACCGCCGCGGGCAATAGTGCGACTGACGATGATCTAACGTCGTTGTCTCGGTGGTCCGGTGTCGTTGGTGTGACAGCGATCAGTACCGATGGGACGCGGCAGGATTACTCCTCGTGGGGTGAGGGCGTGGTGACGGCTTCTATCGGCGGGCCTGTACTCTTCCACAACTTCGAAACTGGCGCTAACGACACTACCTTTGGCACGTCGGTCGCCTCGCCGATCGTTGCGGGCGTTCTGGCGTTGGCGAAGCAGCGGTGGCCTGAGGCGACTTCCAATCAGCTGCTGCAGTTGCTGGTGAAGACGGGCTTGAATCCTGATCATGGGTGGAACAAGTACACGGGTTTTGGTGGCATTGATCCGGGTGCGATTTTGAATACGGATCCGTCGCAGTTCCCGGATGAGAACCCGTTGGCGCAGAAGCAGGGCGGGTCGAGTCCGACGCCGGAGGAGGTCCAGCAGTACGCGGATGGCGTCGTGGATCCGACGGATATCGTGAACGATAATTCGTACACGTATCGTGGCCTCGACGAGTCGAAGCTGAAGGATGGCTTGAACGTCTACCCGACGCACTTGGGCACGAGCCCGCGCTACCACCGCAAGTAGTTGCGGCACCGCGCTCGAGGCCGCTAGGTGGCTGTTCTCGCAATTGTTTCACGTGAAACATCTGTGCTGAGGCCCCAGCCCACGGTGGTGGGCTGGGGCCTCAGTGTTCAGATTTCTGAAGATGTGGCATAACATCGCCTGCCTCATCTATGAATTTCTATGGAGCCAATCAAGGGTTCTATGAGATAGAAATGGGCTTCTATGACATAAAGGTGAGGGTCTATGAGATAGATGAGCGGTTCTATGAGATAGAATTAAGTCTATGATCAATGATCTCTATGACCTGCTGGGTGCTCTGGCCGTTCTTGAGCTGCGTGGTGGTGATACTACTTCGATTGAGGCGAAGACCTTTTCGGAGTACTCGCCGGAGCAGCTGGGTCCGACGCTGAGTGCGTTTGCGAACAAGCCGGGTGGAGGCACGATCCTACTGGGCATCTCGGAGCGGGATGGGATTAGCGTCGTCGGCGTCGATGACGTCGACGATCTGTTGAAGAGGGCGGCTAATCAGGCGCGCAATGGCTTCAGACCGTCGATCAGGGTAGATGTGCGTGCCATCGATCTGGATGGAAAAACAATCGGGGTTGTCAACGTTGAGGGCGCTGACGTCAATGAAAAGCCTGTGCGTTGGTTGAAAGATAAGAAAGCGTATCTGCGCCAGTACGACGGCGACTATCAGATGTCACCGTCGGAGGAGCAGATGCTTGTCCTGCGCCATCACCGCCCGAACGCTGACGCGCAGGCTGTGCCAGGTAGTTCCCTTCGTGACCTTGACCCGAACTTAGTCACCCGATACCTCTCTTCTGTTCGTGAGACGACCCCACGCCTCGTCAATGACAGTGACGAGGCAGTCCTCTTCTTTACTGGCGTCGTTGCGGACCGCGAGAGTGAAGAGTTATCGGTCGCCGGTCTCTATGCGCTGGGTGAGTATCCGCAGCGGCTTCTTCCTCATCTGACGCTCACCGCAGCGGTCGAGGGGAGTGGAGATGTGAGAGCGGTGAATCGCCGTGATTTCACGGGTGCGTTGCCGGTCATGCTGGACGATGTCTTGGACTGGGTCGCGCAGAATGTGGAATCGCGCCAGGTCGTAACACGGGACGGGAATGGGCTGACGGATTACACGGTGCCCCTGCTGGCGGCGCGTGAGGTAATAGCGAATGCGCTGGTTCACCGTGATCTGTCCGAGGCTTCGCGGGGAAAGGGGATCGACTTGAGAATCACCCGTGACGGATTCCGCCTGACGAATCCAGGTGGCTTGTGGGGGATTACGGTTGATCGGCTGGGTACCGGTGATCATCCTGCGGTGAATGAGCGGCTCTATCAGATCTGCCGCAACGTCGAAGGGCGTAGTGGGCGCGTCATTGAGGCAATGGGTACCGGGATCAGGGAGGTTCGCCGATCGTTGCGTGAGGCTGGGATGGCGGAGCCGCGTTTCTACGATAACGGCGTGTCGTTTACGGTACGTTTCCCGAACTCGGCGCTCATCCCTGACGGTGACCTGGCATGGATTGGTAGTCTCGGACTGGAACAGGTGGCAAGTCTGAATCTGCGCCAGAAGGAGGCGTTGGTCGACATGCGTCACGGCCGGACGTGGAGCAATGGGGAGTATCGGGAGCGCTTTGGTGTGACCGCTGAAGAAGCGCGAGCAGATCTGCGGGACCTTGTCTCACGAGGCCTGGTCACCTCCTCAGGTGAGCGCCGTTGGGTGCGTTACGAGCTTGTTCAGGGGAGCTGAGAGCTTCTTATTGCTGTCCCGGCAGTAATTGCACGTGAAACATCGCTGCTGAGGCCCCAGCCCACGGCGGTGGGTTGGGGCCTCAGTGCATAGGTTCTGTCGAACGTGAGTGTTGGTGAGTCAGATCGATGTTGTGTGGTTTGCAGTCCGCACCATCGCTGCGGATCTCCGCTCGTGAAAGATGGCGGACTGTTCTGTGGGGCCTATTCTCGCTGGCTCCAGACTCGTTTTACTACCCACGTATCTCCTTCATAAGCGAGTAGCATGATTTCTTCATAGTGACGGGTGCTTTTTGTTTTATCGTTGGATAGACCGATTGTGGAATACTGGGGATTGTCGGCTGTATTGTCTTTCCGAACTGCGCGCCCCGTCACTGTAGAATAATCGAACTTAATGCATGTGCCACTTGTGCCGTCATACCTGTCAGTGCATTCCCAGACTTGTTTTGTCATGAGGTACTTCGTCGAAATTGGCTGGGTTACGATGCGATCTGCATGCAAGGTATGAACGTCGGTATCAAATGCCGAGCAGGATTCTCCCTCATCGCAAATCTTCATGTATTCCTCGGTATCGCCCATATTGATCGCGTATGCCTCTAATTCGAGGTAATACTGAGCGGTAGCCTGGGCACCGATCTGCCCTTCCCTGTGGAGGTGTGGCGGGGGAGTGGGCTTTGGGACGTCAACGGGTGTCGGTTCCGCGGATTGAGGGGTGTCTCCTGATTGGGGGCCAGATTGTTCGGTGCTGTCAGACTGGGGCGACTGTGCTCCGGACTGAAGCTCGGCGTTCGCGTGGGCTCGAGCGTTGAACGCGTGGAAATCCAGGAATGACGCGGCGACAATGACAACGGAGGCAATCGAAGCGCCGATCCACTTGCCGATGGCGGAGAGTTTGCTGGTCATGGTGCATCACTTGCTTAGTGGCCTTGTTTTTCTTCTGCGGTGTCGGTGTTGTTGACGATGAGTTGGCCGAGGGGGAACGGGCCGGTTGTTTCGGTGGTGGTGACCAGGCCGTTAATGGTCTGGGTGTCGCCGGTGAAGGGGTTGGTGGCCGTGCCCGCCCAGGTGGTGGTGAGTGTGATGGTGCGCGTGGCACTGGGGTAGGGCCCGTCGAGGAAGGACTTCCACCCGTTGGGAGCCTTGTAGTAGTGGCGGATCAGGGCGGGGTCGGTGTTGGGGTCCATGCCCTCTTGCCAGGGCATCCCCGGCGAGGTCGTGGTGAGGTCCGGGGTTCCGTCTCCCCAGCTCCACGTGTAGGACGTGGCCGTGAGGGTGACCGTGATGTCGTGGCCCAACAGTGTGATGGTGTGGGTCTGCGTGGGATGCGTGGCGGCAACGAGCGTGGGAATGTACTTGTTCGTGTACGACACACCTTCAGGCCGCTTGTGCAGACCCGCGCCGTCAGGGTGGATGAGGTTTGCTGCTGCCAGGAGGAGTTCGCGAGTGGTGGGTGGCCTGTTCTGGGATGAGTCCTGGCCGGGTTGGGGTGGGTAGGCGCACACCCAGCTCCCGTGCGTGAGTGGGTCATCCCCAAACGGATTTTTCTCCACCGCACAATGAGCAAAATCAAAATACGGGCCAGCCTCACTCGCAGGAACCGTATCATTGGATTGACGCGTCGTATCGTCACCCGCGGTCGTTGGCGTAGATTGGGTATTGTTGCCAGGTGTCGTCTCGGTCTGGTACTCCCAGATGCTCTGGTGAATTCCATCATCTCCCGCCTCTGTATGGGAACCGTACCGGCTCTCATCTCCTTCATCAGCGATAGTGATTGATGGAATGCACACAAAAATAATCGACAGAGATAGTGCGCTCGCCAGAGAAGTAGCTGTCAGAAGTTTATTGTTCATGTTCGCTGATCATGCGTCCTTGTGTTTCGATCCATCGACCGTCTCTCCATGTCATGAACAGGGATAGGGTCGATGTGTACTCTTCTTCATTGACGGTGATCTTCTGTCCCCGACAGGTGACGCCTTCGCTCGAAACAATCTGAAGTTTGACTCCAATAGTGTTTGGCTGCACGTTCCCCTCGCCAGCGGGGACAGGCTCCAGCCGCAACACATGCACAACCCTCGACTCATTCCTATACGTCCAGCCACTCTCGTACGCATTATCAATGTCACGCACATAGGAATTAGCGAATTCGGAGTTGGGGTCTGACATGTCCGCGAATGGTTGTGTGTCTCCGGTGTTCCACGCATAGACCAGCAGTGCGAGGTAGTGCTCCGCTGCGGCTTCTGCTCCTCGTTCGGTATTTTCCTTGGCAGCCTCGGGTAGTTCGGGCTTGGTGTACGTGTCTGCCGCGAACTCGGCGGGGCGCACGAGGACTCCGTCGGGGCCGATTGCGTATCCGCCTGACATCGGAGGTTCGCTCGATGCTGACGGCATGGGTGCGGGGTGCACGGTGGGTGTTGCGGCGGTGCTGGGGCGATCGTTCCACGAGCCGATGCTCGCGCCCAGCGTGTAGGCACCAACAGCTGCCACAGCCACCAGTACGGTGAGCCCGATACCCATTGCCCACGGGCGTAGTGCTGCTCTCCTGGCAGCCAGAGCGCGCTTCTTGCGGCGCGATGTCGGGGTGAGGAAGTCTTGCTCTTCTTCCTCGGTGACGGGTCGCTCGGATAGGGGTGGGACCTTCATGGTGTGTGTGCCTCCACGGTGAGGTGTCCTCCGGCACCCCCACCGTTGGGGGTGCGTCCTTTCTCATCAGGGTACGCGCAGAACCGACACGAAACACTAAGAATGCTGCGCAACCATCACGCAAATCCTCCCATGGCGTTCGCCGAAACCGCACGTATGTGCATGCCCGGCCCCGGCCTCGTCGGGAGATGTGGGTACGAGAGTTCTCCCGGATTGCCAGGGACCGACGATGCTGAGTTGCAGTCTTCCAAATGGCCGCGCTGTGCGGGTTCCGTGCGATATGGTTATCGAGAAATGAAGCAGTGTCGCTCGGCGAGGCATGAGGAATAACGAGGCATGGGGAACCCGGTCGCGTAGCTGCCCAATCTGGCGGTCGACCTCTCGCATCCGAATCCGCGCGTATAGGAGCCGCTGAAACAACGAGAGCTCTCGAAGAAGAGAAGCTTTCCGTGGAGACACAAGGAGAAAAGTATGGAAGCCATCGATGAGTTGATTAGTGCTGCGCAGACCTTCTACGACGATGCGCGCGCGAATGAGAATGGGCGCTCCCGCTCGTGGGAGCATTGCTATCGCGTCTTTCGAGATGCGCGGACCGACCCATCCCCGGACTACGACTACTTGAGCCTGCACCTCGCTTTCTACCTGGCGAGTTGGGGGATGTATCGGGGTTCGTCCTTCCTCCTTCAGAAGGACTACAAGGTGCTTGTGCCCATCGTCGAGGAAATCCTGAAGCCTGAATACGACTGCCTGTTTGGGGTCGCGTGTACGGATCTGCGAAACGATGACATCCGGGCGCAGCTCAAGGAGCTGTACGACTACATCGCCGACTATTATTTCCGGCCGATACGCAATGAGGTTGCCGGGCGTGAGGTTGAGTCTTCTGTATCCCCGGTCCTCGTCACGAAGATCCTCATGGGAGCGCTCGGGTGCGTGCCCGCGTACGACAGATTCTTTGAAGAAGGAGCGAGGCATCTAGGCCTAGAAAAGAAGAGTTATAACGAGGATTCTCTCCTCGAACTCGCGGATATTTACGAGGAGCACAACGACCGCCTCGAGGAAGCGCGGCGTGGAATGCGGGTCGGCGACCTCACCTATCCGCAGATGAAACTCCTCGATATGGGCTTTTGGCAGGTTGGCTACGACCAGGAGACCAAGGAGTCTGCGTAGCCGCGTGGGAACTCCAGCTCACTGTGTGCAGACAGACCTTCGGCCGCGAATATGGGACACCGTACTGCCGTTGTACGAAACCGACCGCCGAATATCCCGACATATGACAGTGGTGGTGAGGTTCTCAGGCCTCACCACCATTAGTTAGTCGCTGACGCGTGGGCTTCGCTCCCTCCAATCGGCGATGGAACAAGAAGTTAAACGATCAAGAGGCAGAGGAGTAATGATAAGAACCTGCTACGATTTATTGTGAAAGAAGCTCGTCAACGAAGGCTGACTGAAGCGTGATCTTCAGGTCAAGGCAGACATCAGTACCGGCACCGTCGCCAAGCTCGACGGAAACTAGAATGTCACTACCACCGTGCTCGTTAAAATCGCTGAAGCGTCGGTCCGAGAACTGATCAATATCGCGGAGATTGTCGAAGACATGGAGGAGGAGAGCAATGTCAAAGCTCACTGAAGAGGATGTCAAGCTCAGGTTCATTACACCTGCGATCACAGAGACGGCTGGTTGGCGTAAAGAGCAACTTCGTATGGAGCTTGTCATCGCTCCTGGCCAGGTCATCGTTCAAGGTACCAAGACCAAACGGGGCGAGATCAGCAAAGCGGATTACGTGCTGCTTGGTTCGAAGTCGCGTAAGCCGCTTGCGGTTGTTGAAGCCAAGGACATGGAGCACACTGTTCGTGCAGGTCTGCAGCAGGCACTAGGTTATGCCGCGAAGCTTGACGCCCCGTTCGCCTACTCGTCAAACGGCAAGGGCTTCATCGAGCACGACTTCTTCACCGGCGTTGAGCGAGAGATCGGCTTGGATGAGTTCCCTACCGAGGATGAGTTGTGGCAACGCTATCTGGTTGGCAAAGGACTTGACGCTCAGGGTGCGGTACTGATTGCTGAGCCATATCATGTTGACCCGTTCAAACCGCAAGAAGCTCGCTATTACCAGCAGGTAGCGGTAGACCGCACGCTGGAAGCAATCGCACATGGCGACCGCCGTCTACTCCTGGTGATGGCCACCGGCACCGGCAAGACATTCACGGCCTTTCAGATTATTTGGCGGCTCCTCAAAGCTGGAACAGTGAAACGGGTACTGTACCTTGCCGACCGCAACGTGCTGATCGATCAGACCATCACCGGCGACTTCGAGCCACTCTCTGGCCGCATCACCAAGGTCAAAGGCAAGCACTTGGATTCCTCTTACGAGGTTTACATGAGCCTGTATCAACAGCTCGCTGGTGAGGAGGGTGAAGAACCATTCCGGCAGTTCAAACCAGAGTTCTTTGACCTCGTCATCATTGACGAGTGTCACCGTGGATCAGCACGCGAAGAATCGCTGTGGCGACGTGTCCTCGACTATTTCTCTAGCGCCATCCACATTGGTATGACGGCAACACCGAAAGAAACCAAGGAAGTGTCGAACATCGACTACTTTGGTGAGCCTGTCTACACCTACAGTTTGAAACAGGGAATCGAGGATGGCTTCCTCGCTCCGTATAAGGTGATCCGTGTTGGCTTGGACGTCGACTTGGAGAACTGGCGACCGTTCGAGGGGCAAGTCGACGTTGATGGCAACGAAGTTGAGGATCGCGAGTACAATGTCAAGGATTACGACCGTAACCTCATCATTGATGAGCGCACCCAGATGGTCGCCAAGTACATGACGTCCTGGCTGGAAAAGTACGGCACTGATTCGAAGACCATCGTCTTCTGCGTCGATATTGAGCATGCTGAACGAATGCGCCAAGCCCTAGCGAACGAGAACCTTGAACGGGTCATCGAGGACTACCGGTACGTCATGAAGATCACCGGAGATGATAAAGAAGGCAAGGGTCAGCTCGATAACTTCGCTGACGTCAACGAGCAGTACCCGACACTGGTGACCACATCGAAACTGCTCACCACAGGCGTCAACGTCAAAACGATCAAGCTCATCGTCTTGGAGTCCAACATTGGGTCGATGACGGAGTTCAAACAGATCGTCGGACGCGGCACCCGGCTCGATCCTGAGCATGGCAAAGAGTTCTTCACGATCATGGACTTCCGTGGATCGACCCGACTCTTCGCCGACCCGGATTTCGACGGTAACCCAGCAGGCAGCATAGACATGCCTTTGCCCGAGCCTGGAGATGACGGCGAGATCCCCGAACCCGAATGGCCAGAAGACGACGAAACCGTGGAAGACCCCGGGTCTGAAGATGACATCGAGGACTTCGGTACAGATGATGTGATCATCTGTGATCCGCCTTGGATCGACGACCCAGCCCCTGAAAAGCAAGGCAAGGTGCGAGTTCGCGGTGTCGAAGTCAAACTGCTCAACGAGCGCGTCCAGTACGTCAATCCCGTCACCGGCAAACTCATGACCGAATCGATCCGCGACTTCTCGAAGCGGTCATTGCTGAACACGTACTCCAGCCTCGACTCGTTCCTTACCGCTTGGTCGCAGGCCGAGCGAAAGGACGAACTCATCGGCCAGCTCAGCAGCCGTGGCGTCTTCCTTGAGGCGATACGCGAAGAAGCTGACGGTAGGTTCTTCGACGTTGACGATTTCGACCTGATCCTCCACGTTGCCTTCGACAAGCCTCCACTGACCAAACAAGAGCGTATCGATCACGTCAAGAAGCGCGGTTACCTCCACAAATACTCAGACATGTGCCGCGAAGTGTTGGAAGCGCTCTTGGATAAGTACGCAGATATCGGTATATCTGAAATCGAAACAACCAGAATCCTCAGCGTTGACCCATTCACCCAGTACGGGTCACCGCAGAAGATTGCCCGCCTCTTCGGAGGACGCGATGCCTACCTCCAGGCCATTCGTGAACTCGAAGACGCCCTCTACGAAGCTGCATAAGGAGCACAAGTAGCTAATGAGCCTGAACTCGTTCATCTCAACCTCCCGCAAGATCATGCGCGGAGACGCCGGGGTCGACGGCGACGCCCAACGCATCGCCCAACTCACCTGGCTGTTGTTCCTCAAGGTCTACGACGCGAAAGAAGCCGACTGGGAGTTCCACAACCCCGCCTACCAGTCGATCATCCCCAAACATCTCCGCTGGCGATCTTGGGCCCCCGACCGAAAAGACGGACGCTCCAAGACCGGTGAGGAACTGCTGACGTTCCTCAACACTGAACTCTTCCCAGTCCTCAAATCGCTGCCGATCACCGCATCGACGCCGCTCAGTCAATCCGTGGTTCGGGCAGTGTTCGAGGATTCGAACCAGTACATGAAGGACGGCATCCTCATCCGTCAACTCGTTAACCTGATCGACGAGATTGACTTCGAGGACTATACAGACCGACATGCTTTCGGCGAGATCTACGAGACCTTGCTGAAAGAACTCCAAAGCGCGGGCAGCTCAGGTGAGTACTACACGCCGCGCGCGGTCACCGACTTCATGATCGAAATGATCAACCCCAGGCTCGGAGAGACCGTCGCGGACTTCGCAGCCGGAACAGCCGGGTTCCTCACCTCAACGCTCAAACACCTCGACGAACAGGTCGAAAGCGTCGAAGACCGCGAGGCATATCGCTCCAGCGTTTACGGCATTGAGAAGAAGCCAATGCCGTACCTACTTGGCGTGACCAACCTACTGTTACACGACGTCGACCAGCCCCAGTTCATTCACGGCAACTCACTCGAACGCAACGTGCGCGACTTCAAAGACAGCGAGAAGTTCGACGTCGTCACCATGAACCCGCCCTACGGCGGCACCGAGCAAGAATCGGTCAAAGCGAACTTCCCGCAAGCCTTCCGTTCCTCTGAAACCGCAGACCTCTTCATCGCGCTCATCACCTACCGGCTCAAACGACACGGCAGAGCCGGGGTCGTACTGCCCGACGGGTTCCTCTTCGGCAACGACGGAGCAAAAATCGCACTGAAGGAACGGCTCCTCAAGGAGTTCAACCTCCACACCATCATCCGCCTGCCGGGCTCTGTGTTCTCGCCCTACACCTCCATTGCTACCAACCTGCTGTTCTTCGATAACACCGGCGCAACCAAAGAAACCTGGTACTACCGAGTAGACCTCCCCGAAGACTACAAAGCATTCTCCAAGACCAGACCAATGCTGAGGGAACACCTGGCCGACGCCGCTGAGTGGTGGATGGATCGCCGAGAGATCGAAGATGCGGACGGCAACCCCAAAGCCCAGCGGTTCACCGCCGATCAACTTATCGAGGGCGGTTACAACCTTGATCTCTGCGGCTTCCCGCAACAAACAACCGTCGTGCTCAGCCCAGAAGAAACAATCGCTGATTACAAGACCAAACGAGCCGAACTCGACGCGCAAATCGACGCCAAGATCGCCCAAATTGAAGCGCTCCTGGCGGTGACCGAATGATCGCCGACCGCCTCCGCGCTGCCATCCTCCAAGCAGCCATCAGTGGCAAACTGACTGACCAACGTCCAGAGGACGGTACTGCCACAGAACTCCTTGAGCAGATCACTGCCGAACGCGCTGCACTGGTGAAGGCAGGGAAACTTAAGAAGCGGAAACCGCTTCCACTCGTCACTGAAGACGAGAAACAGTTGAGCCTACCCGCGAATTGGATGTGGTCTCGTCTGGGCGACGTGGCTCTCCCGAACCCAAGAGTGAATGGCAACGACACCGAGCAAATCGGTTTCCTACCAATGGCGAGCATTGAGGACGGGTATACGGGGCGAATTCACCCGCAAGGACGCAAATGGTCTGAAGTGAAGTCGGGCTTTACTAAGTTCGCCGAAGGTGACATTGTAATGGCCAAGATTACGCCGTGTTTCCAGAACAGAAAATCAGCAATCGTGCGGCGTTTGGGCTCACAGTATGGTGCTGGCACCACGGAGCTTCATGTGCTTCGCCCTGCATCCCTGATGGAAGCTGAATACCTCCTCTTTTTCCTGAAGACTGAGTATGTTCAAGATGAGTTGACACCTCAGATGACAGGCACGGCCGGACAGAAGCGTGTTCCGCTTGGAGCGCTAACTAGTCTTCCGATTCCAGTACCTCCACTCGCAGAGCAAGGGAGGATCGTCGCTAAGCTCCACGGAGTTTTGCCACTCATTGATCAACTTGCTGAACTTGAGAGAGAAAGAGAGTATCTAGACCGCGAGTTCGCCAAAGCAATCGAACGCGCGATCCTCCAAGCCGCCATCAGCGGCAAACTCACCAAGCAACACCCCGAAGACGGCACCGCAGAAGAACTCCTCGAAACCATCAAAACCGAACGCCAGCAACTCGAAAAGGAGGGCAAAATCAAGAAGCGAAAGCCGCTGCCGCCAGTGGATACTTCAGAATTACCCTTCGGTATTCCTGAGGAGTGGCAATGGGTGAGGCTGGGAGAGTTGTTCAGTGTCAAGTCAGGGAAAGCAACCTCTCTCGAAGAGCAGAGCGTTCTACACCCTGTACCGGTGTATGGAGGAAACGGAATTGCTGGATTTACATCACGTGCTACCGTTCCTAGCGGTACTCTCGTTATCGGGCGTGTTGGATTTTATTGCGGTTGTGTCCATATCACGCAAAGTGATGCTTGGATCTCGGATAATGCTCTCGAAGTGACTGCTCACTCCCAATCCATACCGCTATGGTACTGGCAGTATGTGCTCACGTATTTGAATCTAGGTCAGACATCTGTATCCACGGCGCAGCCGGTTGTGTCAGGCAAACGTATGTATCCCGTCGCCGTCCCTGTGCCGCCGGTTTTAGAACAGGTGCGTATTGTTGGCAAGCTCAATAAATTACTACCTCTCGCGCGAGGCATCGGGGAGCTGGTGTCGTGATCACCAAGGTTCACTTTCGAGGCTTTCATCGTTTCAAGGAGAACGTCTTCGACCTCGACGAGATGATGGGCCTAATTAGCTCTTCAGAGTTGAGTGTGGGTGAGTGGGTGTTGGTCGGGGGTTGCGGGTAGAGGTCGAGGTCCTTGATGATGAGCGGACT
>ERZ809296.2769-NODE-2769-length-15996-cov-7.276018_pt1 | contig 15996 bp, 15 predicted proteins | sample MGYA00520511_ERZ809296 | MGnify/ENA primary metagenome ERZ809296 (study PRJEB31576, sample SAMEA3212662) | Homo sapiens | biome: human-gut; feature: human gut; material: fecal | place: Sweden | collected 2012 ... | reverse complement strand
CACAGCGGCCGGGCCCTCCGGCGCCCGGAACACCCGTGGCGCCACAAGCAACACCATCAATGAGGCGGGCCACCGCCCACCGGCACACACAGCGGCCGGGCCCTCCGGCGCCCGGAACACCGGCGGGGCAACAAGCAACAACCAGGGAAAACAAAAACCGCAGATCCCGAAGGATCTGCGGTTTCATCGTGCGCGAGGGGGGAGTTGAACCCCCACTCCATCACTGGAACACGGACCTGAACCGTGCGCGTCTGCCTATTCCGCCACTCGCGCGTACCCAGAAAGAATAGGGGCATCACACCCCCCGCGTCAAATCAGCGCCGTATGACCCAGGGCACAAGAACCCGCATAACCTGGACGAAACCCCGCTACGACAACGAAAGATCCGACCGGCACACTACAGCATCAACCTGAACGCAACGATGCCAGCGACACCCAACAGGCTCGCAGCGATCACAGCGGCATCCACCCACCCGATCCGCACGCGCGCCCCACGAGTCGCGCCATCCTGAGCCTCGATGGCCCCGCGCATAGACATCGCGCGCCCCGTCTCAGCAGCGCCGCGGGAGGTGGCGGACAGGATAGCGGTAATGACGTCGACGCTCAGGCGAGCGGAACCGCGCAGCGACAACGTCGCCATGTCCTGCCCGAGGCGCAGCTTGGCGGTGTCGAGCACCGCCTGCGCCTGGTCGCGTAGCATCGGTAGGCCTCGCAGGGCGGAGGCCATGACGAGCGACCACTGATCGACCGGAGCACCCAGGAGCCGCAAGGGCCGCAGGAAGAAACGCAGAGCGGCCGCGAGGGAGGCGGTCGGCGTCACCCACGCGATGAGCCCGGACCCCCACAGGACAACGAGCGCCAGGGTGGAGACACGCAGGAAGAGCTCGAGTCCGTCCCCCAGCCAGGCACCGATGCAGCCGCCGATAAAACCAGAGACGAACCACATGGGCGGGCGCGGTGCGACACCGAGGGGGAGGCGAACGATCAGCGAGGCAAGGAGAAGGAGGCCTCCCACAATCGCGAGCGTCGACCACCGCGGCGAGAGGATCACGCACGTGGTGAGCACGGTCCAGCAAGCAATAAGGGTCCCGGGCCAGGCACGCGACAGCGGCGTCGACCAGGGCAAGGGTCGAGGCAGGGGGAAGCCCGCGCTTCGCCGCGGCTTCGGGCGCGGGGGACCTTCGCCGAGGCCGGGAGGAGTCCTCGAGAAACGGCCCTCGCTGGCGCCGCCACCGGGCCCGGTAGCCCCGCAGGAGGAAAGAGGTTCGATCATGAGAGCACCCCCTCGGCGAGGTGTCCGTGAGTGTCACACAGGGAGTCCATCCCCTCGAGGTCATGGGAGATGACGAGGATGGACAATCCTGCGCGGCGCCGCTCGTCCAGGACGGAGATGAGCAGGTCACGCGAGGCTGCGTCGAGGCCCGCCATGGGTTCGTCGAGGATGAGGACGCTCGGGTGGGAGGCGAGCAACCCGGCGAGGGCGACGCGACGCATCTGGCCGCCGGACAGGTCGTCGATACCGCGCGAGGCGAGGGCCGGGTCGAGGCCAACGAGTTCCATGGCCTCGGCGACGATGCGGTCGCCCTCCTCGCGGCTGATAGCCCCCTTGCGGTGCGCGGATCCGGTGCCGATACGCGGGCCGTGCCCGGCGGCGGCGAGGATATCGGAGCGCACGGAGGGGCGCTGGAGCTGAAGGCGCGCGAATTGCATGGAGAGGGCGACGTCGCCGACGCAGCGCTCCATGGGGCGCCCGCCGAGGGTGACGCGACCCCACGTGGGGATGAGCAGACCCGTGAGGACACGCGAGAGCGTCGTCTTGCCCGATCCGTTGTCCCCGGTGATGAGCATGGCCTGGCCGGGGTCGAGGATCAGGCTGACGTCGCGCAGGACCGGCTTCTCCCAGGGAGTGCCGAGGTCGTAGGTGTGGGCGACGCGGTCGGCCCACAGATGGTCGGCATTGATGAGGGTGGGCGCACCCGCCGTGGAAGATGCAGACAGGCCCGGTGCCCCGGGGCCGGGGGAGGCGGCAGGATCCCCGGCCTCGTCGACGAGGGAGACGCCCTCCCCCGCGCGACGGTCCGAGACGATGCGACCGCCACGAATCGCGACGACGCGGTCGGCGCGCGCACTTTCGGCGGGGTCGTGGGTGATGTGGACGACGGCGATGCCGCGCGCGGGCAGGGAGGCGAGGAGGTCGAGCATTTCGGCGCGCCCCGCACGGTCAATCATCGCGGTGGATTCGTCGGAGATGAGCAGGCGCGGGGAGCGAGCGAGCGCGCCCGCGAGCGCGAGGCGCTGGAGCTGCCCGCCGGACAGGGAGCGAGGGTCAGCATCCGCGAGGCCGGCGAGGCCGACTTGCTCGAGCAGCTCCTCGAGGTCGAGGTCATCGATTTGCTCGGCGCTCATGCCCCAGGTGACATCTTCGGCAATACTCTGTCCGAGAACAAGGAGTTCTGAGCGCTGCCCCACGAGCGCGGTCCCACCGACGGCCCCGAGGACGCCTCCACCCTGCCGCATCCCAGAGCCGGGTTCGGCGCCCGCGAGGAGGAGGGCCAGGGTGGACTTGCCCGAGCCGTTATGCCCGACGACGACGGTGAACTCGGGGCGCTCGAGGCTCAGCGTGACGCCGCGCAGGGCAGGGTGGTCGGCGCCCGGGTAGGTGAAGTCGACGTCGGTGAGGGTCAGGGGCAGGGGGGACGAGGCCTCGGCGCCATCATGCGCGTCCGCCGAGCGGGCGGCTGCGTCCAGGAGCGGGTCCCAGCCCGCGTCGAGGGAGATGCGACTGAGGATCGCGCCGAGGAACCACCGGGCCGCGAGGACCAGGAAGGCCACGCCGATGAAGCGGGTGATGGGGATCCAGATCCACCACCAGTCGACGAACCATTGGCCGAGCCGCTGGCCCGCGTCGACGAAGCCACCGGAGTGGGGAATGTGTCCGACCAGCTTAAGGAAGCCGTCGAGGGTCTTGCGGATACTTTCGAGGCCGAGGGTGCGCAGGTCGGACAGGATCCAGAACGCGATGCCGGTGCCGACGCCCCAGACGACGCCGAGGCCAGCGGCGACGCCGCAGACGGGCAGCCAGGAGGCGCGTTTCTTGTGAAGGAATCCGATGATGAGGCCGACGAGGGCTGCCTGGAAGGATCGGCCGGCCGTGGCGACGCCGCCGACGGCGATGGCGAGGAGGATCGTCGAGGCGAAGGCTGCAACCGCGGCTCGTGGCCGAAGTTTGAGGGAGACCATCGCGAGGGGAACGGCGGTGGCGACCTGGAAGAAGAGCTGGAAGACGGGGGTGACCGCGGCGATGAGGCCGAAGGTGACGGCCAGGCCCGAGAGCGCGCCAGCGGTCGCCACCTCAACGGGGGTGAGGCGGCGGGCATCGCGCGCGGATGTGCTCATGTCCCTAGTCTCCCAGGCCCCGCCCACATCTGCGACCGCCGGGCCGGGATCGCAGCACGGCAGGATGAGCCATGAGCGACCAAAACACGCCCCACCACCTACTCCCGGTTGATTTCTCCGAAGGGGATGTGGACGCTCGGGGTTGAGAGGGACGCGCCTTCCACGTGGCGGCGCTGGTCGTCGAAGAAGATGTGCGGCTGCAGCACCTCCAGCATGGGCCCCTTCGGGAGACCTCCCAGGAAGAAAGCGTCGTTGACGCGCAGGCCCCACTGCCGGATCGAATTGATCGCACGCTCATGAGCGGGGGCACTACGCGCCGTCACGACGGCGACGCGGACCCGACGCCGATACCCCTGCGGGTCATCCACGCTTTTCGTGTCCTCGAGACCCTGAATTCTGTTGATCTTCTCCAGAAAATCGGCCATCGGCCCGCGGTCGAGAGGCACCTCAGCCAGGACGCTCTCATTCTCCTGATACTCCTCCAGACCCCCGCTCTGGAACACTCGCTCGGCCGAATCGTCGGCCAGCACGCCATCGAAGTCGAAGGCGATGCGCAGGTCCGCGTCCCCGTCATCGGGGGCCGCATGACCCATGACATGCCCCGCCGCAAATCCCATGTCGATCGCCTCGCGCACGTCGGCCTCGTTCGCGGAGAGGAAGAGGGACATGCGCAACGGCTTCATGAAGCGGTACGGGGCTCGCCCCTGCATGAAGATCGCGCGCGTGATGTCCAAACCGTGACGCTCAACGGAACGCATCACCCGCATCCCGGTCTCCGGGTCGTTGCGCGAAAGGATGACGACCTCCACCAGGCGCTCCCGATCCGACAAGTCATTCAGGTCGAGAAGGCGACGAATAAAGGGGAACGCGACGCCAGGTTCGAGGACGTCATCGAGATGTTCACGCTGATACTCCCGATACCGCTCCTCCCCCTGCTCGCGGAACACCGCGTCGGACTCTTCCAGGTCAAACAGGGCACTCGAGGCGACCCCAATGACGAGGGCGCTCTCCAGATCAAGTTCCGCAGCCATGATGCTCCTTCCACGCGCATCTACCTAACGACGTCAGGATAAAAACGAGCATGCTCATCTGCGTCCGCAGAAAACGAACACCTGTCAGCGAGAACACCTGAGGGGCCCAGGGAAAAAACACCGTGTCATAATGCCGCACTCACCCTTGTGAGGGGCGCCTAATTTTGTGTAGCATTTCCCTCGTAATCCCTAAAACACGAGAGGACCCGATGAAAACCCGCCTCGCCACCCTGACCGCAATCCTGGCCACCGCCACCCTTGCCCTCACCGCCTGCGCGGGCGGCTCCGGCTCCGCCACCAGCCAGTCGGAGCAGACCACCCAGGAGGCCTCGGCCTCGTCGACGCGCACGATCACCGACCACGGGGGCAACGAGGTCGTCCTGCCCGAAAAGATCACCCGCGTCGCCATCGACCAGATCCCGATCGAATCCACCTACCTGGCCTACTTTGACGGCAAGGCCCCCTACCTGGTGGGCATGAGCGCCGCCCGCGTCAAGGCCATGAGCCAGACGATCGCCGCTGAGATGGCGCCCGAAATGATGCAGGTGGACACCAGCTACTACGACAAGGGCGAGCTCAACGCCGAGGCCCTCCTCAACCTGAACGTCGACGTCGTCTTCTACAACGCCTTCAACAAGGAACACGGCGAAATGTTCCGTAAGGCCGGCATCCCGGCCGTCGGCTTCACGACGCTGGGCAACCCCTCGGAGACCTACGCGGAGTGGATGGAGCTCCTCGAGGACGTCTTCAACGAGGACGGTCACATGGCCGACAAGATCGCGCTCGGCAAGGACCTCGTCGCCGACGCCCGCGCGCGCACCGCGAAGGTCCCCAAGGACCAGCGCGTCTCGACAATGGTGCTCATGGGTGCCGCCGACGGCCAGCTCGCGGTCGCGGGCGGCAAGGACGGCTGGTTCACCAACGAATGGGCCGACTCGCTGAACTACACGAACGTCACGCGCGACACCGACACCTCGCACACGCCCGTCACCTTCGAGCAGGTCCTCACGTGGGATCCCCAGGTCTTCCTCGTCACCGGCAAGGGAATGTCGAACATGACGGCAAACACCGTCCTGACGAACTCGGTCGAGGGTGTGGACCTGTCCACCCTCAGCTCCGTGAAGTCCGGCCGCGTCTACTCCACCGGCCTGGGCATGTGGAACTGGTTCACCCCGAACCCGGATGCTCCCATCGTCGCCAACTGGCTCGGCGCCTCCCTGTACCCGGAGCAGTTCTCCGACGTTGACCTCGTGTCGATGACGAAGGACTACTACCAGAAGATGTACAACTTCACGCTCACGGACGAGCAGGCCCAGCGCATCGTCAATCCGGACGCCGCGTCCTGATACCTGACCCCGGCCTCGTCTCCCCTATCGACGAGGCCGGGGTCCCTTGTGCGCCATACGCCCGGCTACGCGTCGGGGAGAGGACATCATGAAGTCTGTACTGACCAGGAACGGGCGACTGCGCGTGTGGGTGGCCCCCACGCTGATCGCCCTCATCGTCGTGTGCGCGGTGGCGGCCATGCTCATCGGCCGTTTTTCCGTGTCCCTGGAGGACGTGGTCGCGGCGCTGCGCGCACGTTTCTGGGGAGGACCGGCGGTGCCCCCGCGCGTCAACTCGGTCGTATTTGACCTGCGAGCGCCGCGTATCATCGTGGCAATCCTGATCGGCGGGGGTCTGTCGGTTGCCGGTGCCTCGTTCCAGTCGCTCTTCTCCAACCCCCTGGCCACGCCTGACACCCTGGGCGTCGCGGCGGGCACGTGCGTCGGCGCGGTCATCGCCCTGCTGCTGGACTGGAACCTGATCGGCGTGCAGGCCGCAGCGCTCGTCGCGGGTCTGGCGACGATGGCATTCACGACGGCGATTTCACGCACGCGCACGGGTTCTTTCAACGTCATCACACTCGTGCTCGGCGGCGTCATCGTCTCCGCCCTGGCGAACGCGGTCCTCTCGCTCCTCAAACTCACGGCCGACCCCACAAGCCAGCTCCCCGAGATCACCTACTGGCTCATGGGTTCCCTCGCCGCGGTCACCTACCACCAGATCGCGCTGGGCGCCCCGTTCATCATTGCGGGCGTCGTCGTCATCGTGGCGCTGCGCTGGCAGCTCAACATCCTCTCCCTCTCAGAGGACGAGGCCCGCTCAGCCGGCGTCAACGTCTCCCTCATGCGCGCGATCCTCATCGTAGCCTCGACGGTCATCACGGCCTCGGTCATTTCGATGTGCGGGCAGGTCGGCTGGGTCGGCCTGCTCGTGCCGCACTGCGCGCGCATGCTGTGCGGGCAGAACAACCGAGCGGTTATCCCCGTCTCGCTGCTGCTCGGGTCGGCGCTCATGATCGTCATCGATACGCTCGCGCGTTCCCTGTCGGCCTCGGAGATCCCCATTTCGATCCTGACGGCCATCATCGGCGCCCCATTCTTTATCGTGCTGCTGCGCCGGACGGGAGGAGCGCGATGATCAGCGTCGAAAACGCGACCTTCACGTACCCGGGCGCGCCCTCCCCAATCCTGACGAACGTGTCCTTCGAGGTGCCCGAGCGCTCGCTCCTGGCGATCCTGGGGCCCAACGGCGCCGGCAAGACGACGCTGCTGCGCACCATGATTGGGCTGCAAAAATGGGACAGCGGCCGCACGCTCATCGACGGCACCCCCATTTCGTCAATGTCAACCCGGGCGCTGGGCCGCGTCCTGTCCTACGTGCCACAGGCCCGCAACGCATCAAACGTGGCGCTCACCGGCCTCGAGATGGTGATGGTCGGGCGCGCACCCCACATGCGCACCCTCGCACAGCCCGGAGCGCGCGAGGAGCGCATGGCCCGCGACGTCCTCGACGAGGTGGGCGCCTCCCACCTGGCCGAGATGCCCTGCGCGACCATGTCGGGTGGCCAGTTCCAGATGATCCTCATCGCCCGCGCCCTCGTCTCCGACCCGCGCGTCCTCGTGCTCGACGAGCCGGAGACCGGCCTCGACTTCCGCAACCAGCTCATCGTCCTGGGACTCCTCGAGCGCCTCGTGAAGGACCGAGGCCTCGCGGTCATCATGAACACGCACTACCCGGCGCACGCCCTGCGCGTCGCGGACCAGGTCGCGCTCTTCTCCTCCACTCACGAGGCCGTGGTCGGCCCAGCGTCCTCCGTCATGAATGCGGACACCCTTGCGAGCGTCTTCGGGGTCGACGTGGCGATCGGCAGCGTCGCCTTCGAGGGAGAGGATGTGCAGGCGATCGTTCCGGTTCGTCTAAGTGGGGACAAGTAGCGCCATCGCGCCGAAAACTTCTTCGTCACGATCGCGCAGGTCAGCCACATTTTTGCCGCCAGTGCGGTACCGTATAAGTGTGATTTCGTACGCCCAGTCCGGGGGGCAACGATGCCGGGCAAGGGCGACGGGACCATGTCGACTCCGCAGACGGGGTCGAACGGTGCCCCAGCGTTGGGGCGAACACGAAGGAGGGCCCATGGCTACCGGGACCATCAAATGGTTCAACGACGCCAAAGGCTTCGGATTCATTACTCCTGATGACGAATCCGGCGACGTCTTCGTGCACTATTCAAACATCATCGGCCAATCTGGGCGCCGCACTCTTCTAGAGGGCGAGAAGGTCGAATATGAGGCGATTGAAGGACCAAAGGGCCTCCAAGCCATGAATGTGGCACGAGCCGAGTGACACTGTGTGCCCGGGTGGAGTTCCCACTCGGGCACACTTGCACGAACTGGCATGTTCTCCGGCGATCTTAACGAATCTCCACACATCTCTTTTTCCTTGGCAAAACAGCTCTTTAACAGGCTTTTACAATGCTTGTGCCATGCCTTACAAGGGCTTGCGCGGTATAGACCGAGCGGTGGAATCCGCGTAGAATTGGAACTGCACCAAGGGGGGCGACCACGAGTCAGCCCCCTTTTTTGATGCCGTCGCCCACCCGGGCGGCACGGGCCAACAGGTCCACAAACACGCTGGCGTGCGGGGCGCGCTTCGTGCTTCCGCGCGAAGACACTCATAAGGAGAACCCCATGAACCAGATCGTCAAGGCTGAAACCGCCCCCACCATGTCCCAGGCCACCACCTCGGCTTCCGTTCTCATCGCTCTGATCGTTGTCCTCGCGGGCCTCGGCGTGTTCGCTGCCCTTCAGGTTGCTTCCGTCGCGTCGGTCGTCTTCGCGATCGTCATCGCTCTGACCGCCCTGATCGTTTCCCCCGCTCTTCTCTCGATCGCTCGCACTCGCGCCTGAGCCTATGCGGGGCGCGTGAACGACACGCGCCCCACCCCCGCCAGCGTGACACCACGAAGGTGTCACGCTTTTTCGTTGCCTTCTTGGCTCTTTGTTTTCCTCGTTGGTACAGCACCGCCCACACACACGTCTAGGGGTTTGAGCGCGTATCTAGGGGTTAACGCGCATGCACAGGGGTTTACGTGCGAGCGCTCAGCTCGTTGTTGGTTTGCGAGTACCTCGACATTCCCGCCGACGTGTACGCGAGCAGTTTTTACCCTCCGAGTTGCCCAAAATGCAGACCACTTCACCCAAAACAGTCCTTTTTCACCGTTTTTTGGCGAGGTGGTCTGCATTTTGGGCGCCACTCCCCTCAGACAGCCTGCGGGGCGGGGGGAATTGCACTACATGAGGGTGCGACACGCCGGCGACACGCTGTCAGAGGACCTCGTGTAGTGCAAAACCCCCACACCACCCCCGGCGTCGGGCACCACGGCGTTCAACAGTGAGGCTCGGACACCAAGGAACAGCGGCCCAGCGCGACACCAACTCACAATGGTCAGGCCCAACAGTGAGCCTCCGAAGGCTAGGGGCCACCGCAGGCCCAGAGGCAACGTCCTGGACACAGTACGGACGCCAAACGGATCAACAGGAGGCACCACGGTCTGATGTCCAGCTGGGCAGCACAGCAACACGCATAGTCCCTTCACCCGAGATTTGCAAATTGTGCTCTCCCCCACTAAAGTCCGTCTGTTAAGCACAACATCAAGGAGGATGTCATGAGCGATTTTCAGATGGACACGGAAAAAGTGCGCTCCGCGGCGGACACGGTACACCAGCTCTCTGACAACATGTCCGAGTTCAAACTTCAGAAGCCAAGCCTTTTCCTCGACTGCGGCGACGACGCTGTTTCTTCCGCCCTCGGCTACTTCACCACCATGTATCGCACCCACTCGGATGCTGCAAAACATTGGCTCGACAAGACCTCAGGCGCGCTGCGCGACACGGCGCAGGCGACCGAGGACATGGACGACGAGATCGCCGAGACCTTCAAGTCGATCTTCTCGAAGCTGTAGAAACGAGGCAGCCATGCATTCACCACTCGCATATTTATTTCCTCAGCTTCCTGGCGATCTCGGATCTATCTGGGCCTGCCAAAACGAAATGCGCAACCGGTCACGAGACATTAAATCGCTCCACGACGACATCTCCACATTGACCATCACCCTCGCAGACTGGCAAGGTGCGGCCAAAGTCGCCTTCATCGACAGCAAGAACAAGGAACTACCCGAGCTCATCCGCTGGAGCGATGGAACCCTCCAGGCAGCGGATGCACTGAAGAATTACTACTTCAAGCTCGAAGAAGCGAAGCAGAAGGTCGATGCCATCCGCGGGCAGGCAGATGACCTGTGGGATGACTTTCAGCCACTCTCCTTCCTCAATAACAAAGCGCGCTGGGAGGAATACAAGAAGAAACTGGCAGAACTGGGGTTTTTGTACAGCATCGTTAAGGGCTCCCTCTCAAAGGAGGCCCTCAATACTGCGGCTTCTCTGAGAGAGGCACTGTACTTCACTCCCGAGGACCATCAACAGATCGATATCGATAATGACGGCGACAAGGACGACGTTGACCTCGGAGACACGCGCATGATGTCGCAACAGGAGCTCGAGGACATCCACAAGCGCCTGAAGGATCCGTCGAAGCCACTGTTTAATATCGATCAGGGCCACATCGGCGACTGCCACCTACTGTCCACCCTGAATGCTTATAACCAGACCGAGGAGGGCCGCAAATACCTGGCGAGCCTGGTCACGCCGCACTACAACGCACAAGGAAAGATCGACGGGTACTTCGTGGATTTCCCGGGATACGGGAGAAACGAAAAGCGCGTATTCGTCCAGGACGTCATGCTGTATGGCGACACAGCCGGGAGAACGCCCAAGGCGGATCTCGCTTCCGTCTTCGAGAAAGCCTTCATTCAGTCCCACGATGGAGGAACGAAGAGCATGTTCCCCCACGCAGGAGCGTCGGCGAGCTTCTCAGCAATCACCATGCAGAAAATCTCCGGCATTCCGGGGATCCCTCTCGTGAACGTTAGTGCCTATCGTGGAATCATTAAAGATAAGACCATTGCGGCGATTAACTCGGGGCATCCAGTCGTCGCCGAATCCAGCCTCTTCGCCGGAGATGCACAGGTTACAGCCGACGGCAACCAAGAGAATATCAAGATCGCTTCCAGCCACGTCTACACGGTGGCCGCAGCGGATGAGAACGGCGTGACTCTCATCAACCCATGGGGCCACAACAATCGCAGCGGTGGCAGTGGCGGCAGAACGGGAGCAACCTTCACGATCAGCTGGGAAGAGTTCTACGCCAACTATGGCGATGTGACCGTGGGGTTCATCCCATGAGCATCAGACCCGCACGCACACGCACACCCGCACTCATCCGAGCCGTCGTCGTGGCCGTCCTCGTCCTGGCGTTCGTCATCCCCTGGACCTACGCGCACATCGCTTACTCCTGGCCCTGGAAAGAAAAAACCGAGGGCGACGCCTGCACCGGCAAGTACTACGTCACCCAATACGATAAGGAGCGAACCATTTCCCTGGGCACCCTTTCTGATGGACGTACGGTTTACATGGGCAGCACAGGAGAAGTTTCCATGGGACGCGAAATCGCCTCTTTCGGATTGTCCGTCAGTACGGACACTGATAGATCTGCCCCACTCGGCCAGGCAAAAGGCCTCCATCGGGGCGACAGCGCCACCATCGAAGGGGTCGGTACCTTCACCCTCAAGGAAGCCCACTCAGACATCGTCTGGTTCACCCCCAACCCAGGAAAAGCACTGTTCTGCTTCAACCCAGACCCCACATTCACATTGAACAACTTCGCACAACAAGGCCACTGACGCCAGCAACCACCACAGAAGCACACCCATGAGCAACAGACCCACACGCACACGCGCACGCATCCGCGCCCTCGTCGTGGCCGTCCTCGTCCTGGCGTTCGCCATCCCCTGGACCTACGCACACATCGCCTACTCCTGGGACTGGAAAGAACAATCCACAGACGACGCCTGCACCGGCAAGTACTACCTCACCCCATACGACAAGCAACGATCCTTAGAACTGGGAACGCTCTCCGATGGACGCGTCGTTTTGGTCGGCATCTCCGGAGAAGTCTCCATGGGACGCCAGATCGGCTCCTTCGGTGTGTCAGCATTCGACGACAACGACCACTCCGACACCCTCGGAAGCGCTAGAGATCTTCACCGCGGCGACAGCGCCACCATTGACGGGGTCGGCACCTTCACCCTCAAGGAAGCCCACTCAGACATCGTCTGGTTCACCCCCAACCCAGGAAAAGCAACATTCTGCTTTGACCCAGACCCCACATTCACCAAACGGAATTACCCATAACAAACTCACTGACGCCAGCAACCACCACCGAGCAGCACGCGCAATCCACCCGCCAACGGAAAAGACGAGGGGTGGGGACCCACCAGGATCCCCACCCCTCAACCGTTCACGGCACAGATACCGTAAAGCGATCGATCACTCCGGCTGAGCCGCAGCGGCGGCCTGCGCGGCGGCCGGAGCCGCGGCGGCGATGGCTTCCAGCTCCGCCTCACCGTGAGCGCCGGACACGAACCACACCTCGTACACCGAGGGCGGCAGGGCCACACCCGAGGACAGGAACGAGTGGAAGAACGGGGCATAGCGCCACGCCTCCTGGGCGCGCGCCTGATCGTAGTCGTACACGCCCGAGGAGGCCGCGGCCTCGCCGAACATGACGGAGAACAGGGATCCCGTGCGCTGGACGCGGTGGGCGACGCCGGCAGCGCTGAGCGCGTCCGACACGATCGTGCTGATCTCCTGGGCCGAGGCGTTCACGCGGTCGTACACGCCCTGATCAGCCAGTTCGAGGGTGCGCAGGCCGGCCACCGTGGCCAGGGGGTTGCCCGAGAGCGTGCCCGCCTGGTAAACGGGGCCCAGGGGGGCCAGCAGGTCCATAACGTCCGCACGCCCGGCGACGGCCGCCAGGGGCATGCCGCCGCCCACGACCTTGCCGAAGGTCACCAGGTCGGGCACCCAGTCGGCGCCCTCCACGCAGGACGCGTCAACGAAGCCCGCGCTGTAGCGGCCCGAGGGCGCGCCGTCGACCCACCCGGACACGGCCTCGAGGCCCCACCAGCCGGCGGGGTCAACGCGGAAGCCGGTGAGGACCTCGTCGAGGATCATAAGCGCGCCGTGCGCGGTGCACAGGCGGCGGATCTCGCGGTTCCACCCGGGGTGGGGCGGGACCGTGCCCATGTTGGCGGGGGCACCCTCGAAGATGACGGCGGCGATACTGTCACCCACCTGCTCGAAGCACGCGCGCAGGGCGTCAACATCGTTGTAGGGCAGGACGATCGTCTGGGCGGTGATGGCCTCGGGGACGCCGGCCGACCCGGGCAGGCCACCGGTGGCGACACCCGATCCGGCGGCAGCGAGCAGGCCATCGGAATGGCCGTGGTAATTGCCGGCGAATTTCACGATCAGGTCGCGCCCGGTGGCGCCGCGCGCCAGGCGGATCGCCGTCATCGTCGCCTCGGTGCCCGTCGACACGAAGCGGACGCGCTGCGCGAAGGGCACGCGCTCGCGCACGGCGCTGGCCAGCAGAGTCTCAGTTTCGGTGGGTGCGCCGAAGGACAGGCCACGCGAGGCCGCCTCCTGGACGGCTGCCACCACCTCGGGGTGCGCGTGGCCAAGCAGCGCCGGGCCCCACGAGCCAACAAGGTCCACATAGGAACGTCCCTCGACGTCGGTGACGCGCGCGCCACTCGCGCTCGCGATGAAGCGCGGGGTGCCGCCGACGCCGCCGAAGGCGCGCACGGGCGAGTCAACGCCGCCAGGGATAACGGCTTTTGCTTGGGAAAATGCTGTTTCGTTAGTGGTCATAGCTACCTTCATCAGGGTAAGAGGGATAGCGGCACGCGGATGCGCGCTCAGCGGGCCCGGCGGGCGACCTCGAGGGCCCAGTAGGTGAGGACGGAGTCGGCTCCCGCCCGGAAGATGCCGGTGAGGGACTCGTCGATGACGCGCGTGCGGTCGATCCATCCGTTGGCGGCGGCGGCCTCGACCATCGCGTACTCGCCGGATACCTGGTATGCGGCGACGGGAATGTCGGAGGCGGCGGCCACATCGGCCAGCACGTCCAGGTAGGGTCCGGCGGGCTTGACCATGAGCATGTCGGCGCCCTCGGCCGCGTCGAGCAGCGCCTCGAAGAGGCCCTCGCGTCGGTTCGCGGGGTCCTGCTGGTAGGTGCGGCGGTCGCCCTTGAGCGTGGATCCGACGGCCTCGCGGAAGGGCCCGAAGTAGGCGGACGCGTACTTCGCGGAGTAGGCGAGGATGGCGACGTCCGCGTGTCCCGCCTGGTCGAGGGCGGCGCGGATCGCGGCGACCTGGCCGTCCATCATGCCCGAGGGCGAGACCATGTGTGCGCCCGCGCGCGCCTGGGAAATCGCCATCGCCTGGTAGAGCGGCAGGGTCGCGTCGTTGTCGACGCCGCCTTCGGAATCGAGGAGGCCGCAGTGCCCGTGGTCGGTGAACTCGTCCAGGCAGGTGTCCGCGCATACAACGAGGGCGTCCCCGACCTCGGCGCGCACGGCGGCGAGGCCACGGTTGAGGATCCCATCCTCCGCCCACGCCTGAGAGCCGATCGCGTCGCGGCGGGCGGGCACGCCGAACAGGTCGATGGCACCCACGCCCGCTTCGGCAGCCTCGGCTGCGGCTCGGCGCAGCGAGTCGATCGTGTGCTGGTACTGGCCCGGCATTGCGGCGATTTCGCGGGGTTCGTCGATGTCGTCGCGCACGAAGACGGGCCAGATGAGCTTGGCCGGATCGACGTGGGTTTCGCGCACGAGGGCGCGCATCGCGGGGGTCGTGCGCAGGCGGCGCGGGCGAATCGTCGGGATCGGGGCGCTGTCCACCCCGGCCTCGGCGAGGTAGGAGGTAACGGATTCGGGGACGGTGGTCATGAGTCTCTTTCTTCAGGTGCGTCGGCTTGGGCGGGGCGGTCAAAGGCGTCGATGAGGGCGCGAACGATGGCATCGGGTGTGGGGGACGAGGCCTGGGCCGCGACCGCGATTCCCTGCCGCCTGGCGGTGGCTGCGGTGGGTGCGCCGATGGTCACGACCCGGGTTGTGGGGGGCGGCATCCCGAGGAGCGGGGGGAGGGTGCGCGCCTGGGAGGAGGCGGTGAGGACCGCCGCGTCGTAGTGCCCCGCGGGGAAATTCCCGGCGATATCGTCGGGAATATCGGCGGCGTCTGCGGGAGTGGTGGTGTAGGCGTCAACGGCCTCAACGCTCCAGCCGAGAGCGCGTAGCCCGTCTGGCAGCGTGTCGGGCGCTGCCGCCGAGCGGGGGATGAGGACCGGGCGCGCACCGGAGGCCGGGGCGGGGAAGCACTCGAGCAGCGCGGCGGCGGATCCGGCCCCGGTCAGGTCGGCGCTCACGCCCGCGTGGTCTCTGATCCATTGGGCCGTGGCCTCGCCGACGGCGGTGATGCGCGTGCCGAGCGAGCGAGCGCGTGGAAGGTCGGAAACAACGGCCCGCGCGGCCCTCCAGGACGAGAACACGACCCACGCGTATTCACCGTCAGTGAGCCGGGCGCGCGCCGCGTCGAGCTGCGCGGAGTCCAGCGGCGTCGACACGGTGAGGGCGAGAGTATCCACCTGCGCCCCAGCCATTCGCAGGGCGCGCGCGATGGCGTCATCGGGCTTGGCTCGGGTCAGGAGGATCCGCCGCCCGTTCAGGGGCGTGCTGACGTGGGGTTCGTTCACGAGGATTGCCTCGGCGCTTTCGTCGCCCCCAGGTCGGTGACCTCGGCGGCGCCACCATCGAGCAGCTGGCGCGCCACGTCCTCGCCGAGGCGGGCGGCCTCGTCCAAACCAACCGAGTCCGTGAGCGCGAGCGCGCCACTCGCCTCGACCCGCTCACGCCCGTCGACGCTCATCACGCGCGCGTCGAGCAGGAGGGCCGAGGAGGCCTCGTCCAGGCGGGCGAACGCACCCACCGGCGCCGCGCACCCCGCACCCAGGGCGGAGAGGACGGCACGCTCGGCGCTGGCCGCGAGCGCGGTCGGCCGATGGTGAAGGGTGCCGAGGAGGGCTCGCAGGAGGGGGTCCTCCTCGTCGCGCGTTTCGATGGCGAGGGCGCCCTGCGAGGGGGCGGGCATCATGATGGCTGGGTCGAGCACGTCGGTGGCGTGGGTATCGAGGCCGATGCGCCGCAGCCCGGCAAGGGCGAGGACGACCGCATCGAGACGCTCGCCCGTGCCGAGGGCGGAGGGCGCGGTGCCCGCATCGGCGCCCAGGT
>ERZ809296.2760-NODE-2760-length-16047-cov-5.267884_pt1 | contig 16047 bp, 10 predicted proteins | sample MGYA00520511_ERZ809296 | MGnify/ENA primary metagenome ERZ809296 (study PRJEB31576, sample SAMEA3212662) | Homo sapiens | biome: human-gut; feature: human gut; material: fecal | place: Sweden | collected 2012 ... | reverse complement strand
GGTGCAGGGCTTTAGCCCTGCCAGACCGGCGAGCCGCGAGGCCTGTTGCCGAGCGGCGGTAACTCCGCAGCCAACTTGCTTTCCCACGTGCGCCCCGCGCCCTATGGGCGCGGAGTGGGGTGCAGGGGGTCACCCCCTGCTGCCCCTTGTCAGGCTTCCTGCATGAAGGCGTGGTAGGCTTTGACGGCTTCGTAAAGGTCGGCCTTGCTGATGATCTCCAGCGGGGCGTGCATGCTCAGCACGGGAACGCCGCTGTCCACCACTTCCATGCCGTAGAGGGCGCAGATGTAGGCGATGGTTCCGCCGCCGCCCACGTCTACCTTGCCCAGCTCGGCAGTCTGCCAGGCCACGTGGTTGTCGTCCATGATCTTGCGCAGATGGCCCAGGAACTCCGCGTTGGCGTCGTTGGAGCCGGACTTGCCCCGGGAGCCGGTGTACTTGTTGTAGCACACGCCCCGGCCCAGATAGGCGGCATTCTTCTTTTCAAAGCAGCTGGCATAGAGGGGATCGTAGCCCGCGCTCACGTCGCAGCTCAGCATCCGGCAGGCGGCCAGCGCCCGGCGCAGCATAAGGTCGCTGTACTGCTCAGAGGTCAGCGCCAGCAGCTCCGCCATGGCGTTTTCGAAATAGTGAGCCCGCATACCCGTAGCGCCTACACTGCCGATTTCTTCCTTGTCCGCAAGCAGACAGCAACAGGTGTGCTTCGGCACGGCGGGCAGACGGAGAATGGCTTCCAGAGAAGCAAAGGAGCAAACACGGTCGTCGTGACCGTAGCCCAGCAGCATGCTCCGATCCAGACCGAAGTCGCGGCACTTGTCGGCAGGCACCACTTCGATCTCGGCGGAGAGCATGTCTTCTTCTTCCAGATCGTACTTTTCCTTCAGGATGGACAAGAGCATGGCTTTGACGGGCTCCTTTTCCTCGCCCGCCAGCGGCTGGCCACAGAGCAGCACGTCCAGCGCCTCGCCGGTAACGGCCTCGCTGGCCTTCTTGCCCATCTGTTCGCCCGCAAGATGGATCAGAATGTCGCTGATGCCCACCACCGGGTCGTCCGCGTCCTCGCCGATGACCACGTTCACCAGCGTGCCGTCCTTCTTGGCCACCACGCCGTGCAGGGCCATGGGACGAGCCACCCACTGGTACTTTTTGATGCCGCCGTAATAGTGGGTGTCGGCATAGGCCAGATCGGTGTCCTCGTAGAAGGGGTTCTGCTTGAAGTCGATGCGGGGCGAGTCGATGTGCGCGCCCACGATGTTGACGCCTTCGGTCAGGGGAGCTTCGCCCAGATGGAAGAGCATAACGGCCTTGCCCATGCAGTTCACATAGACCTTGTCGCCGGGCTTGAGGGCCTTGCCCGCCTTGATGGCATCGTTCAGGTCGATGTAACCGGCAGCTTTGGCGGCAGCGACGGTTTCGGTCACGCATTCGCGCTCGGTTTTGCCATTGTCCAGAAATACCCGGTATTTTTGGCTGATCTCCTTCAGCTCGTTCAGGGATGCTTCGTCATATTGTTTCCACGCGTTGGGTCGTTCCATGGTCAATACCTCCAGTTTGTTGATATTAACAGGGATAGTGTAGCACGGTTTTGACGGCTGGACAAGGGGCAATCGGATCAGGCCAGGGATACGCCGGTAACGGTGTCGTCCATCAGGGCCATGACGTAGGGCATACCGCGGTCCTGCTTGGATTGGAGAATGACCTCGTCGGCGGAAAGCAGGGTGGGCTGGCTGGTCTTCTGGTGGATGACCACGGTCTGGCCGGGGGCGGTGATCAGCGCCACCCCGGCGATACGGGTGCCGTTGGAGCCGCTCTTCTGGTAATAGAAAGTCTTTACGCCTTTGCCGCCCCGGGCCTGCGGCTCGTAGTCGGTGTAGGGCACCCGTTTGCCGAAGCCCCGCTCGGTCAGGAGCAGCAGCTGATCTGCGGCGGCGGGCTGGCCCACCCAGAGGATGCGGTCGCTCGGGTCGAGGGTCATGCCCTTCACGCCGCCGGAGACCCGGCCCATGGCGGGCACCTGATCGGCATGAAAACGGATGCACATGCCGGTTTCGGAGATCATCAGCACGTCGGAGGAAACGTCCAGCGAAAGCACCGCGTGGAGACTGTCGCCCTCCCGCAGGTTCAGCGCGCCGAATTTGGAACGCTTCACGGCGTATTCGCTGGCGGCGGAACGCTTCAGCTGGCCTCGAGACGTGACGAACAGCAGGTCGGGCAGGCTGTTCAGTTCCTCCGCCGTGGCGCACATCAGATAGACGGGTTCTTCGCCGTTTTCCAGCCCGGCCAGCACGCCGCTGAGCAGAGAGCCGCGATCCTTGGGCTTGTTCATTTCCGGCAGCGCGCCCACATTCAGCTGATAGCAGTTGCCGATATTGGTAAAGAAGAACAGGGTGTGATCCGTGTCCGTCTCAAAGGAATACACAGGCAGATCGTCCGGCTGACCGTCCTCAGGCTGGGCCGCTTTTTTGGCCTTGGGCCAGCTGCGGCGCAGATACCCTTCCCGGGAGAAGGTGACCAGCGCTTCCTCCGCCACCTTTTCTTCCTTCACCAGCGCCTCCACCACGTTGTGGACTTCCTCAATGGTGGTGCGGCGGTCGTCGCCGAACTGGTCGGCCACGGCTTTCAGTTCCTTCTTGATGACGTTCATGAGCTTCTTTTCGTCGTTCAGAATGGCTTCCAGTTCGGCAATGGTTTTCAGAAGCTCGGCGTATTCCTTGCGCAGGGCCAGAATTTCCAGCCCGGTCAGGCGCTGGAGACGCATGTCCAGAATGGCCTGCGCCTGAATTTCCGTCAGGCCGAAGCGCTCCATCAGGCCCGCCTTGGCCGCCTTGGGGTTCTCGCTTTTGCGGATCAGCTGGATCACTTCATCCAGATTGTCCACGGCGATCATCAGGCCCTCCAAAATGTGGGCACGTGCCTTGGCCTTGTCCAGCTCGTACTGGGTGCGGGCGGTGATGACGTTCTTCCGGTGGCGGATGTAGTAGCGGATCATCCGGCGCAGGCTCAATAGCCGGGGCTTGCCGTCGGCAATCGCCACCATGTTCACGCCGAAGGTGACCTGCATATCGCTGTATTTGAACAGATAGGCCAGCACCTTGTCCACGTCCGCGTCCTTGCGCAGCTCGATCACGGCCCGCATCCCGGTGCGGTCGCTCTCGTCCCGGATGTCGTAGATGCAGCCCAGCGCCGCCTTCTTTTCCTCGCTCAGTCGGAGAATTTTCTCCAGCATGGCGGATTTATTGACCTGATAGGGGATTTCGGTGATGACGATCAGCTTCCGCCCCGCGGTGCCGTCCTCGATGTGGGTCTTGGCCCGGAGCAGCAGCTTGCCCCGGCCCGTTTCATAGGCGGCCCGCAGCTCCGGCGTGTTGAGCAGAATGCCGCCGGTGGGGAAATCCGGGGCGGGGATGATCTTCATCAGCTCGTCCACGGTGATATCCGGGTTATCGATCTGGGCGATGACCGCGTTGATGCTTTCCCGCAGGTTGTGGGGCGGGATGTTGGTGGCCAGACCCACGGCAATGCCGCCCGCGCCGTTCACCAGCAGATTGGGGAAGCTGGCGGGCAGCATGTCCGGCTCCTTCAGAGTATCATCGAAATTCAACCGGAAGGGCACGGTGTCCTTGTCGATGTCCTTGAGCATGAGCATGGCCAGCGGGGTCATGCGGGCTTCGGTGTAACGCATGGCGGCGGCGCTGTCGCCGTCCACGGAACCGAAGTTGCCGTGGCCGTCCACCAGCGTGCCCCGCATACTGAAATCCTGCGCCAGCCGCACCAGCGCGTCGTATACGCTGCTGTCGCCATGGGGGTGATATTTACCTAAGCAGTCGCCCACGATACGGGCGCATTTGCGGTACGGCGTGTCCGGGGTGATGCCCAATTCGTTCATGGTAAAGAGGATGCGGCGCTGCACGGGCTTCATGCCGTCCTCCACCCGGGGGATGGCCCGATCCATGATGACGTGCTCGGCATAGGGGATCATGCTCATATGCATGACTTCTTCCATGGGCACGGAGAGAATGTTTTCTTCTACGACCGGGGTCTTGTCGTCTTTGCGGCTCACGAGCGCTTGCCTCCTTCTTCCAGACTGTCGGTCAGGGTGGTGAAGCTGTCTTCCCGGTTGAAGTCAGCATACTGGCTGATGTATTCCCGGCGGGGCTCCACCTTGTCGCCCATTAGGATGGTGACCAGCCGCTCGGCCTGTGCGCCGTCCTCGATGGTCACTTTCATCAGCTTGCGGTTGGAAGGGTCCATGGTGGTCTCCCACAGCTGCTCGGGGTTCATCTCGCCCAGACCTTTGTAGCGCTGCAGGGTGTAGCCCTTGGCGCTGCCCTTGGTCAGCTTGGCAAGCTCCGCGTCGTCGTAGGCGTACTGTACCTTGTTGCCCCGCTGAATTTTGTACAGGGGCGGCATTCCGATATACACATGCCCGGCGGTGATCAGCTCCCGCATGTAACGGTAGAAGAAGGTGAGCAGAATGGCCCGGATATGCGCGCCGTCCTGATCGGCATCGCTGAGGATGATGACTTTATGGTATTTCAGCCCGTTCAGGCTGAAACTCTCGTCGATGTTGGTGCCCAGCGCGGTGATGAGGGAGCGGAACTCCTCGTTGTTGAGCACCTGGTCGATGCGCTTTTTCTCGGCGTTCAGCGGCTTGCCGCGAAGGGGCAGGATGGCCTGAAAACGGCGGTCGCGACCCTGCTTGGCGCTGCCGCCGGCGCTGTCGCCCTCTACGATGAACAGCTCGTTCAGCTCCGGCTTGCGGCCGGTGCAGCTGGCCAGCTTGCCCACCAGCGGGGCGGCCTCCAGCGCGTTCTTGGTGCGGGCCACGTCCCGGGCCTTCCGGGCGGCTTCCCGGACATGGGCGGCGCGGACGGCCTTTTCCACCAGCTTCTGGCACAGCTCCTGATTTTTCAGGTTTTCAAAATAGGCGGTCAGCTGCTGGGTAACGATGGCCTCCACCAGCGGACGGACTTCCGTATTGCCCAGACGTCCCTTGGTCTGGCCCTCGAACTGGGGATTCTTGACCATGGCCACCATGACAGCGGTCATGCCCTCCCGGAAGTCGTCGCCCCCCAGATTGGGATCCTTGTCCTTCAGCGCCCCCAGACGGCGGGCAAAATCATTCATCACCTTGGTATAGGCGGCTTTGAAGCCCGTTTCGTGGCTGCCGCCTTCGCCGGTGGGGATGTTGTTGACATAGGAGAACACATTCTCCGTGTAGCTGTCCGTATACTGGATGGCCGCCCGGAAGATCACGTCCTCCCGCTTGCCCTCGATGTAGATGGGCTCGTCGTGGAGGGGGGTCTTATCCTCGTTCAGGTATTTCACATAGTCCAGAATGCCGCCCTCAAACAGGAAGGTCTGAGTGCGCTGGGGCGCGCTGGCGGCGTTCTCGGCATTTTCCTCCGCCGCGTCCGCGTCGACTTCGGCAGAAACCGCGGGCTTTTCCGGGATGCGCTCGTCGGTAAAGGTAATGGCCAGCCCCTTGTTCAGATACGCCAGCTCCCGCAGGCGGCGGCAGACGGTATCGTGATTGAACTGGATGGTCTCAAAGACCCGGTCGTCCGGCAGAAAGCGGATCAGCGAACCCCGCTGCCGGGTGTTGCCCAGCTGCTTCAGGGGCTGCACGGTGTGACCGGCGGTGATCTTGCCCGTGGCCGGGTCAGTCACACTTTCGAAGCGGGCCTGATAATGCTTAAAGTCATGGAATACATCCACGGTGGTCCAACGGCTCAGGGCGTTGACCACGGACGCGCCCACGCCGTGCAGACCGCCGGAGTAGGCATAGTTTTCGTTATTGAACTTGCCGCCCGCGTGCAGCTTGGTGAAGATGACTTCGGTGCCGCTGACGCCCATGGTGGGGTGGATGTCCACGGGCATACCTCGCCCGTCGTCCTGCACGCTGGCGGAGCAGTCGTTGTACAGGGTGACTTTCACATGGTGAGCATAGCCGCCCATGGCTTCGTCGATAGCGTTATCCACGATCTCCCACAGCATATGGTGGAGACCCCGGCTGCCGGTGGAGCCGATATACATGCCTGGACGCATCCGCACTGCGTCCAGCCCTTCCAGAACCTGAATACTGCTGGCGTCATACTTCTTTGCCATGAGGTTTAACCACTCCAAATCTCTTTATAAAAGGGTGCACAGCACCGAGGACGATGACAACCGGCGATAAGCCGCAACAATTTATTATACCACGAAGGGGGAAAAGGGTGCAAATATGAAAAAACCGCGGCAGAACGCTGCCGCGGGTGGGCCTTATTTTCGGCATACCCGGTTTTCCCGGTCAAAGGCAAGCAGATAGCCGGAAAGAACCAGAAAGAAGTAAAACGGCAATTCCACCTGACAGAACAGGTAGCTTTCCAGCATCCCCTGCAGGCACAGCCCGGCCACAGGCAGTACCAGCAGCTGCCGGTACAGCGGCGCTTTGCTGGAGAAGAAGGTTCGCACGCCTGCGATTACCACCAGCACGAGGAAAGCCGCAGCTGCCAGAAAACCGGGGATGCCCGTGAGCATCAGCGTTTGCAGCAGAGAGTTGTGCCAGTGATACAGCGGTCGCCCGGCCATGCGGGTGGCGATGCCGATGGTTTCGCCGTCCAGACTGCCGGTCAGCAGGATAGAGGGGCGCTGCTTGAGAACGGGGAGCGCCGCGCCGTAAATATCGTTGGTGCGCCCGGTCAGGGTGAGAAGATCCTGCGTCAGTTCCCGGTTCTGGGGAAGGATCCCCTCACCAGCCGAGTTGGCGGGAGAACTGTCCTCTGTCTGCGAAACGGCGGGAATCGAATCAGCCGCAGGGGAGGCGGGTTCTTCCGTCGTATCGGCGGAGGACAGTTCCGGCTGGGCCGTGGGAAGCGTCGTTTCTGCCGCGTGCTGCAAAGCCCGACTCGCCGACGCAACGCCGCTGACGATGGCTTCATAACCCTTGTAGGCTCCGTAGGCTGTGCCGCAGGCCAGCAGCAGGGCCAGCACAACGCATAGCGCCTTTCTTTTTGAAGGCAGTCGCCCGGCGATCAGCAGAAAGACGAAACCGGCGGCTTCCAGCGAGGCGGCGATCATGGCCGTGCGGCTGACCGTGAGGCTGGCCGCCGCAAACAGGCTGACGGCGGCCACGGCATAGGCCGCTTTGGCAGGCCAGCGCCGGGCGAGGGAGACGCCGCACAGGCTCATTCCGAAACCGGCCACGAAGATCGCCGCAGTCACGTTGGGGTGCAGATCCCAAAGATTCAGCCGAGCGCCGTAAACATCGTTAAAGCCGATGACCCGGGCGAAGGAAAAAGGCTGCACCGGCTCTCCGCGAATAGCCGCGTACAGCGAGACCCACGCCAGTATGGTCAGAACGCCCGTGAAGAGAGCCAGACAGAAATGAAACGCCTTTTCCCGGCGATCCGCTTTCCATTCCGCGGCCAGCGGATAGATCGCCAGAATAAAGCAGGCAAGCCTTGGCAGGAAGCCGCTTTCATCCTGCAGGTAATGGCAGCCGTTCAGAATACGGGTGACGGCGTACCAGCAAAGGAAACCGGCTAAAAGCCAGAAGTCTGCCCCGGCTTTTTCCCGGCGGCGAAACATCCACCCGCCTGCGGTGAGAAAGCTGAGGGGGATCAATACATTCTGGATCAGCAGCGTTCCTCTTTCCGTTACAAAGCGTTCCAGCAGCAGGGCCAGAAACCACAGCAGCACAACGCAGAGATGAAGCCGGTTCCATCGGCTCTGGCGCTGATCCCAAGCGGATAGGGACATGGAAATCCTCCTTCACGCGACGGGACGGCCCGTTCACAGAGCCGTCCCTCGCAGGTTCGAGAGCCCGGCGGCATTTTCCCGCCGGAACTCGTCTGTTCGGTTTTGGAAAATGGGCGGTGAAAGCCAGTCAGAAACCTGACCACGCCCGAAAAAGGGGACACGATTTAGAATTTCACCCGCTGGGCAATGTAGGCTTCCAGATCGTCCACCTTCACGCGCTCCTGCTGCATGGTGTCGCGGTCGCGGATGGTAACGGTGCCGGTCTCTTCGGTCTCGAAGTCCACGCAGATGCAGAACGGCGTGCCGATCTCGTCCTGACGGCGGTAGCGCTTGCCGATGGAGCCGGTCTCGTCGTAGTCCACCATGAAACTCTTGGACAGCTTCTCGTAGATGCCGCTGGCCAGCGCACCCAGCTTGTTCTTCTGCAGGGGCAGCACGGCGGCCTTAAAGGGCGCCAGCGCGGGATGAAAGTGCAGCACGGTACGCACGTCGCCGCCCTCCAGCTCCTGCTCCTCATAGGCGTTGCACAGGAAGGCCAGCACGGCACGGTCAACACCCAGAGAAGGCTCGATGCAGTAGGGGATATATTTCTCGTTGGTGACGGGATCCAGATATTCCATGCTCTTGCCGGAATGATTCTGGTGCTGGGTCAGGTCGTAGTCGGTACGGTCGGCCACGCCCCACAGTTCGCCCCAGCCGAAGGGGAACAGGAACTCGAAGTCCGTGGTGGCCTTGGAATAGAAAGCCAGCTTCTCGGGCTCATGGTCCCGCAGACGCAGGTGATCCTCCTGCATCCCAAGGCTCAGCAGCCAGTCGCGGCAGTAGGAGCGCCAGTAGTTGAACCACTCCAGATCCTCGCCGGGCTTGCAGAAGAACTCCAGCTCCATCTGCTCAAACTCGCGTACCCGGAAGATGAAGTTGCCGGGGGTGATCTCATTGCGGAAGGATTTACCGATCTGAGCGATACCGGCGGGCAGCTTCTTGCGGGTGGAGCGCATGACGCTGGGGAAATTGACGAAGATGCCCTGCGCGGTCTCGGGCCGCAGGTAAATTTCATTGGTGGCGTTCTCCGTCACGCCCGCGTGGGTCTTGAACATCAGGTTGAACTGGCGGATGCCGGTAAAATCCTTCTTGCCGCACACGGGGCAGACGATGTCATGCTCGGCAATGTACTTTTCCAGCTCCTCGTTGGTCCAGCCGTCGCCGGTCTCCTCGCCCTTGGTGAAATCTTCAATCAGCTTGTCTGCGCGGAAGCGGGCCTTGCAGGCCTTGCAGTCCATCAACGGATCGTTGAAGCCGCCCACGTGGCCGGAAGCCACCCAGACTTCCCGGTTCATCAAAATGGCCGCGTCCAGACCCACGTTGTATTTGCTTTCCTGAACGAACTTCTGCCACCAGGCCTTTTTCACGTTGTTTTTGAATTCCACGCCCAGCGGGCCGTAGTCCCAGCTGTTGGCCAGACCGCCGTAAATTTCGCTGCCGGCGAAAATAAAGCCGCGCCCCTTGCAAAGCGCAACCAGTTTATCCATCGTCAATGCTGCCATGGTGTTCATTCCTCCTCCGATTCGATACCCGTCCATCATAGTTGGAAAAGCGAGATTTGTCAATATTTTGATGGGGAATCGGCCCGCTTTTTGCGCATGGGAGGAGAGAAAAATGTGCTGCAATGACTGGTTGGCCGCACACAAGTCCGCTTTTTTGGCGGCAGACTGAAAAAGGAAAAACAGCGTTTTTTTGAGTCTGGAGGCGCTTGCATGCGCCCGCAGACACAAAATAATGTATGCCATTATTTCCTGCCGCTTCATCATGCTTGCGCTTTCCTTCTTCGGGGTCAGCCGCTCTTTCCTATACTACAACAAACGGGAAAAACGATCAGAAGAACGGGTCTTTTGTTAGAAAAAAAGACTGCGGCCTACATGAGCCGCAGCCATTGCAAAAATGGAGGAAAAACTTATGGATGCTGCTTCCGTCCGGCGTTCAGGATAAACAGCGCCGCAGCGGCCAGACCGGCCAAAGCCAGCAGCATACCCAGAGGCGTTGTATCGCCAGTCTGGGGAACAGAGGCGACGGTGTAGGAAACCGTGGGCTTCTGGAAGTCTTCTCCCTTGCCGACGACCTCTGCGTCGGTGGCCTTCGGATACAGCGTAGCCTGATTGTTGGTATAAAGGCCGTCATATCCCTTGCTGCCGTCCCGATCATAAATTCCATAGGTGCCAACGGCAGTCTTGGGAGCCATCAGCTTGACGGTATAGTGCAGCTGCACATAACGGAGGTTGGTAACGGGAACATTGATATCCCAGCGGAAGTTTTCAGTTCCGTCTTCTGCGGGAGTATAAGTCAGAACGTAGTCATAGGAAGCGCCGCCGTCCCCGACTTCATGCTTACCGAAGCCATAGACGTTCTCACTGATCTTCACAGCATTCAGCTTTTCCTCGCCAACTGTAACATAAAGCTTCGCTGCTTCATTGACCAGATCGAAGTTGTAGTCACCCTTCACATACCCCATGTAGTTGGTGACGTAGGAACCGGCGTCTACGGCGTAAAGAATCTCATTCTGAATATCGGAGAAATTTAAAATTTTTCCTCCATTCAAGTAATTCATAAAGCAATGCGAATCATCGGCATTTCCTTCGCCTGCCGAGCCGTCTTTTGTTGCAACAGAGTAGGCGTTATATCCCGCTTCCTTGATCTGCTGCCAAACCTGATCGGCATAATAAAACGCCATATCCCGATTGTTGGCAGTCCGCTTATTACAGGGCTGAGACTTAAAGTCGTCGCTGGGCAGGCCCTGATTGAAGTTTTTATCGTACTCGCAATGATAATCATATTGATCGCCGTTGCTTTCCTGATTTCTGGCTTCCACATCTTTCAGATATGCCTGCCAAGCAGCTACATCCGATGTGTTTTTGGGACGCGCAACATTAACCTCAGGATAGTTATTCGGCTCATAAAGTCCATTATCCCAATAACTGCCGGCAAAACCTTTATAATTTTCCTTGGTATAATAAGAACGGGTAAACGGCGTGTCACTTGCCCAATTCCCATCCTTGCTGTACAGATAGGTGGAACCGTCCGAAACCAGAACCAGGTATTTTTTATTGGAAGGAATATTCTGATGTTCCCCCAAGGCTTCCTTACCGGCCAAAAGGCCGGCGTGGATATTTGTGCCGCCGGAATATTTATCTTCCAGAGCTGCCTTTATCGCTTCAAAATTCGTCGCAAGATCAAACCAGGCGGATTTGAAAGCCCGGCGCTTGAACTTCACAACGCAGACATTCACGGCAGCGCCGCTATCCCCGGCAGCCGTTTTCAATGCATGCAGAAGGGAAAGAGACGCTCTCACTACATCGGTATCAGCAGAAGAAGAACCATCCAGCACGAACACCACATCGGTTTCCAGCTTTTCTTCTGCGCTGGGCAGAGAAAGCGTTACGTCAGACGTCCAAGTGCTGGGGTTCAGCGCGGTTGCTGTCTTGGATTTAGAAGTACCGGCTACCGCTGTACCTTTAGTTGAAGCTGCGAAGCTTACGGTAGCAAAGCTGAGAACCAGCATGAGAGTTAGAATCAACGCAACCAGCTTTTTCATGAAGGAAAACGCTCCTTTTAGAATGGATTCTTGGAATGTGACTTTGATTTTATTGCTTGAGTGAAGCACGTTGAGAGAGCTGTTATTGCTACAAACAGTGTCATATTATCAGAAAATGAGATAAATGTAAACAACAAATATTATAAGTTATAAAATAGAAAGATAAGAGGTGAAACGCATGCGGCTGAGGGATCTCCGGGAGGATCACGACTTATCCCAGAGCACGCTCGCCGCTTATCTTTATATATGTCAAAATACCTATTCTCAATATGAAACAGAACGCCGGCAAATTCCGATCAATGTTTTGATACAACTGGCGCAATACTATGACACTTCGGTCGATTACCTGCTTGGATTGACCAATGAAACGCGTGCTTATCCGCGCTGCTGACTGCGACACAAAATTTGGTTTTACATAGAAAACCCCCGCCTTCTCCTATGAGAAAGCGGGGGAAAATGTTTTCCGTCAGGCCTTTTTCTTTTTGAAAGCCAGCAGGGCAATGGCAAACAGACTGGTAAGGCACAGTCCAATTAGCCATTCCATCGGGACGCTGTCGCCGGTCTGGGGCGGGGGAGAGGCCGGGGTAGGGGTAGGCGTCGGTTGTTCGGCAGTCTTCCAGCTAAGCTCAATGGGGCTTAGACTATTGACCCGAAAACGGATTCCTTCTTTTTCGGCGGTCACATCCCTGACAGGTTCGTACCAGGTCAGATCATCGTAAAAATAATGGATGACACGATAGGTAAACGGCATTCCATAGCTGTGTCCCTGAGGATAGGGCAGGTAAATTTCGATTCCCTGCTCACCGGCGGTCTCATCAAAAGTCTGAATGGCGTTGACTTCTTTATCCCACAGCGCCAGATCCACTACATAAGAATTGTCACCCGTCTGGGGACGGAATGCTGCGGACAGGAGCTTTTTGCCGCCGGGGCTGATCACCGCCGGGCCGTCCAACTTGCCGGGGATGTCCTCTGCCTTCTCGTAGACATAGGTGTTGGGATGCAGTGCGATTTCCTCCGCATTTTCGGCAAACCATTCGGTCATCAACGCATTGCCCGCACTGTCATACCAGCGAATCGCGCACAGGGTGGCCTGACCCGGCTGAGTTTTCGACGCAACGGCATACAGGTTCGCCTGATATTGAGACGTGTAGGCGTGCTGGAAAATACGGTCGCTTTCATGGAGGATGAGGTCAACGGAGCCGCCGTTAAGGGGCATGCGGGTCATTTGGCTGAGTTGCTGATCCAGCTTTTGCTGATTGCTTTGCGCCGACGCTTCATCGAACGCACTCGAGGAATCCAGATAGGTCAGCTGATAAGACGCAGCGCCCGGATAGGCCGCTACCGCATAGTGCTTGAGCGCTCCGGGCAGCTGATGGGCGGCCACTTCGCTCACATTGCCTGTCTGCATGGCTTGAATATGAGCCAAACCATTTTGATAGGTGATCACCACCGTGCCACCGCCAAAATCGGTAGAACAGGTAAAGCGATCGGCGGGAATGGACTGCCAGGCCCTGTCATTCAAATAATCCAGACAGACCTTGCCGTCGTCTGTACAGAAACGGTAGATTGTCAACTGGCCGCTGCCCTTCAGGGACTTTCCGTTTTGATCCAGAAATTGGTAGGTCGCGCAAATGCTGGCAATGCCTTCCAAAATATGTTCGCCCTGCTTGTGCCGGATATTCAGGGTCAGGCGGGAATCCCCCGAAGTATAATCGAACCAGGGGGATTGATTCATATAGACCTGACCTGATTCGTCCGTGCATTTGACGTTGACGGTGCCCTCGGGCAGTTTGAGGATCGTTTGAATGTTGGGACTGCCGACCTTGGAAGTGCGATCCTTGTCAACCCAATAGATCACGCTTCCGTCCTCTACCTGTCTGGTAATGCCGTTATCATTTTCCGGATAAAACCGGCTGTCGATCAAATCAACAGGAACAAGACCAAATACTGTATTCACGCCCGACGTGGTAAGTCGCGGACTCAAATCGTCCGACGGGGTTCCCAAAGAGAGATTTTTGAACCAATCCTCTGCCACTGAGGTCTGCATCCCTGCCAGAATCAGACACAGTACTAAAATCATCAGCCACTTTTTCCGCATCCGTCAGCCCACCTTCGTGTTTTTCCATGGGATATTGGGAAGTATTGGGAAAACCTTGTCCGCATCATATCATAGATTGGTACGTAAATCAATCTTGTATGAAAACATTTGCTGTGTTTTTAGACTGCAAATCGGCATAAAAAACCCTTCTTCCGATGAAACGGAAGAAGGGAAAAACGCATGTTCAGCCGCTGACGCGGTCTATTGGCATTTTACAGAACGGGACGCTGCGATCAGCCCAGCTCCGCGAAGTACTTGATGGTGCGGACCATCTGGCTGGTGTAGCTGTTCTCGTTGTCGTACCAGGACACGACCTGCACCTGATAGGTGTCGTCGTCGATCTTGGTGACCATGGTCTGGGTGGCATCGAACAGAGAGCCGTACTTCATGCCGATCACGTCGGAAGAAACGATGGCTTCTTCGTTGTAGCCGAAGGAAGCGGAGGCGTTGGCCTTCATGGCGGCGTTGATGGAATCAACGGTCACGTCGGAGCCCTTCACAACCGCCACCAGAATGGTGGTAGAACCGGTGCACACGGGCACGCGCTGGGCGGAGCCGATCAGCTTGCCGTTCAGCTCGGGGATGACCAGGCCGATGGCCTTGGCAGCGCCGGTGGAGTTGGGCACGATGTTCTGAGCGCCGGCACGGGCACGACGCAGGTCGCCCTTGCGGTGGGGGCCGTCCAGGATCATCTGGTCGCCGGTGTAGGCATGAACGGTGGTCATGATGCCGCTGACGATCGGATACTTGTCATTCAGAGCCTTGGTCATGGGAGCCAGGCAGTTGGTAGTGCAGGAAGCAGCGGAGATGATCTTGTCTTCCTTGGTCAGGGTCTTCTCGTTCACGGAGAAAACGATGGTGGGCAGATCCTTGCCGGCGGGGGCGGAGATAACGACCTTCTTAGCGCCAGCCTTCAGGTGAGCTTCGCTCTTTTCCTTGCTGGTGTAGAAGCCGGTGCACTCCAGAACGACGTCCACGTCCAGCTGGCCCCAAGGGCAGTTGGCGGCGTCCTTCTCGGCGTAGATCTTGATTTCCTTGCCGTCCACGATGATGGAGTTCTCGGTGGACTCAACGGTGTGCAGGTTTTCGCCGATGTGGCCGCAGTAGGAACCCTGAGCGGTATCATACTTCAGCAGATGAGCCAGCATGGCGGGGCTGGTCAGGTCGTTGATGGCGACCACTTCGTAGCCCTCGGCACCGAACATCTGACGGAACGCCAGACGGCCAATACGTCCAAAACCGTTAATCGCAACTTTGACCATAAGAATATACCTCCCAAAATAGTGATGAAACCCACCCCATATTTTACAAAATGAACGGACGTTTTGCAAGGGGTAAAGGCAACTTTACGAAATTCTTTGGGCAATTTTCCGGGATTTGCGGTTTTCGGACGGCACTGGGCGGCAGGATACGCCGCTCCTTTGTCGAAAAAATAGCGGTGAAAAGAACGCAACGGGAAAGGACGCCGTGTGAATGAAGATCGAAAAGCTGGTTCAGCACTGGGAGCCGGAGCTTCCGCTGCTGTGCTGCCCGAAATGCGGGGCGGAATTTACGCTGGAAAGCGGGCAGCTCCGCTGCCAAAGCGGCCACTGCTACGACCTTTCCGCCAAAGGATATGTGAATCTGGCCCCGAACCATGACCAGAAGAAGGAAAAATACGACGCGGCGCTGTTCGAGGCCCGGAGCCGCATTTTTGCGGACGGGTTCTACAGGCCGGTGCTGGACACGGTAGCCGGGATGCTGACACGGCGGTTCGGCGAACGCTCTTTTACCTTGGCAGACGTAGGCTGCGGCGAGGGATATTACTGCGCCGAGCTGGTGCGGCGATTCCCTTCGTCCGCCTTCTTTGGGGTGGATTTGAGCCGGGACGGCATCCAGCGCGCCGCCCGAAACCGGGAAGCATGCTGGATGGTGGCCGATCTGAAGCGTCTTCCGTTTGTGCCTGGCGGCATGGACGTGGTGCTGGACGTGCTGACTCCGGCGGATTATCAGGCGTTTTCATCGGTTTTAGGGGAAAGTGGTGTGCTCATCAAAGTCATTCCCGGGGCAGATTATTTGAAGGAAGTGCGGAATTTGTTCCGGGACCGTCTGCGGAACCCGGACTATGACAACGAACGGGTGCTGCGTCATCTGGAGGCTCACGGGGAAATTCTGGAGCGCGCGACGGTTCGGGCGGAGTTCCCGCTGAACGGACGGCAATCGGCGGATTTCCTGCGCATGACGCCTATGACGTTTTCCATTCCTGAGGAGGAACGGAGAGAAAAGCAGGTGGAGAAGATCACCATTCATATGGAGGTTTGCATGACGAAGGTGAGGGGCTGACGCATTGGCTTTGACGCGGGAGCGTAGGTGCAGCCCCATGAGGTTGTTGATTCGTTTCGGAAGGCGAACCGAAGGGGTGCAGGGGGCGAGCGGAAAGCCCCCTGCAAGCATCAATGTGCGCCAACTTGGTCATAAGAACTCCTTCGCTAGAGCTTGACGCGCCGACTACGGCGCGGACGGAAGGGCTGCCGCCCTGAGGGGGGCAGTACTTTCTTTCGAAGCGAAAGAAAGTACCAAAGAAAGCCAGCGGCACGGCGACTCCAGAGGCGGCCCGCCCCGCTGCGCGTTATTCGCAAATATC
>ERZ809296.2754-NODE-2754-length-16085-cov-4.076544_pt1 | contig 16085 bp, 9 predicted proteins | sample MGYA00520511_ERZ809296 | MGnify/ENA primary metagenome ERZ809296 (study PRJEB31576, sample SAMEA3212662) | Homo sapiens | biome: human-gut; feature: human gut; material: fecal | place: Sweden | collected 2012 ... | reverse complement strand
TTTCCAAGTCCCACTCCATGACGGGCTGGCGCATGGGCTACGCCGCGGGCCCCAAAGAGATTATCTCCTTGATGACGAAGCTGCACCAGTTCGCCATTATGAGCGCCCCCACCATGAGCCAGTACGCCGCCATTGAGGCCATGAAAAACGGTGACGACGACATTGAATACATGCGGGGCCAGTACGATATGCGCCGCCGCTTGATTGTGGACGGCTTGAACAATATGGGCCTGAAATGCTTTGAGCCCGAGGGCGCCTTCTACGTGTTCCCCTCGGTGAAGAGCACGGGCCTTACCTCCATGGAGTTCTGCGAGCGGCTCATCCGCTCCCACCGGGTGGCGGTGGTGCCCGGCGACGCCTTCGGCGCCTGCGGCGAGGGCTTTGTGCGCATCTCCTACTGCTACTCCACCAAGCACATCATCGAGGCCCTGGAGCGCATGGAAGCGTTCCTCAAGGAGCTGTAAATGGGCGGGGAAAAGGTGTGGCTCTCCCGGTGCGGCGGCTACGCCCCGGAGGAGCTGCTGCGCCAGATGGAGGAGGCCTTCACCGCCCTGGGCGTGTGGGAGGAGATTCGCCCCGGCATGAAGGTGGTGCTCAAGCCCAACCTGGTGATGAGCTCCAAGCCGGAGGCGGCCATCGCCACCCACCCGGCCCTGGTGGCCGCTGTGGGCAAGTGCGTGCAAAAGGCCGGGGGAGAGGTGCTCATCGCCGAGAGCCCCGGCGGCCCCTATACCCCCGCCGCCATGAAGGCCATCTTCCGGGGCTGCGGCTACACGGACATGGCCAAGGACTGCGGCTTTGCCCTGTACACCGAATGTAAAAGCCGGGAGGTCACACTGCCCCGGGCCCAGCGGTGCCGCCAGCTCTCGGTGGCGGAGCCCTTCCTCACCCGGGACTACCTCATCGACCTGTGCAAGCTGAAAACCCACGGCATGGTGGGCTTTTCCGGGGCGGTGAAGAACCTGTTCGGCGCGGTGCCCGGCCTGCAAAAGCCGGAGCTCCACTGCCGCTTCCCGGAGAAGCAGTCCTTCTCGGAGATGCTGGTGGATTTGTGCGATTTCCTCCAGCCGGATTTGTGCATCATGGACGGCATCCTGGCCATGGAGGGCAACGGCCCCACCGGCGGCCAGCCCCGGAAGATGGCGGTGCTGGGGGCCAGCAAAAGCCCCTACGCCCTGGACGTGTGCGGGGCCGCCCTCATTGGGATGAAGCCGGAGAGCGTCCTCATGCTGAAGGAGGCCAACCGCCGGGGCCTGGGGCCCCTCTCCCCGGAGGAGTGCCAGCTGGTAAAGGAGCCGGTGGCCCCCCTGGCCCAGCCGGACTTTGTCAAGGCGAAGGCCTCCAGCACGGACTTTATCGACCGGCTGCCCAGCTTTTTGCGGCCGGCGGCCAAAAAGATAGCCACCCCCACCCCGAAAATCCGCAAAAAGGAGTGCGTGGGCTGCGGCAGGTGCGCCGAAAGCTGCCCCCAGCACACCATCCAAATCCGGGAGGGGAAGGCTGTTATCGACTACAAAAACTGCATCCGCTGTTTCTGCTGCCACGAGATGTGCCCCAAGCACGTCATCGACATCCGGCGCTGGAGCGTGCTCCACTTTTAGTGCACGCTTTTTCGGACAGCGGCGCGTGAAGGAACGGAGCGACCGATGAAACTGAGAGCATACGCCAAAATCAACCTCACCCTGGACGTCACCGGGCGCAGGGAGGACGGCTACCACACCTTGGACACGGTGATGCAGACCGTTTCCGTGTGGGACGAGGTGGAGATCAAAAAAATCAACAAGCCGGGCATCCGGCTGTTTTGCAACCGGGAATACCTGCCTGTGGACACCAAAAACACCGCCTTCCGGGCGGCGCAGTACTTCTTCGAGCGCTGCGGCATCACCGGCCAGGGGCTTTCCATCCACATCCGCAAGTACATCCCCAGCCGCGCCGGCATGGGCGGCGGCAGCGCCGACGCGGCCGCGGTGCTCCACGGCCTGAACCAGATGTTCCACGCTGGCCTGCCCCAGCAGGAGCTGGTGGAGCTTGGCGCCCGGGTGGGGGCGGACGTGCCCTTCTGCGTGGTGGGCGGCACCTGCCGCTGCCGGGGCATTGGGGAGCAGGTGGAGCCAGTGTCCCCTTTACCGGACTGCTGGCTGGTGCTGTGCAAGCCCCCCGCGGGGATGAGCACCCCCCGGGCTTACGCCTTGATAGACCAGTTCCCCCTCTCCCGGGCCCAGGCCACGGAGAAGATGGTGGGCCTGCTTTCCGCCGGGGATTTGCGCCGGGTGGCCGGCGGGCTTTCCAACCGCTTTGACGAGACCATGAAGCTCCAGCAGGTGCGGGAAATCAAGCGGGTGATGGGCAATTCCGGCGCCTTGGGCGCCAGCATGACCGGCAGCGGCTCAGCGGTGTTCGGCATCTTCGACAGCGAGGCCGCCGCCCGGGCCTGCATGCAGCAGCTGGAGGGCAAGGGCCGCCTGTACCTGGCCCGCCCCCTGCCCCGCAGCTGGGATTACGCCCCAGAGAAGTGAACGGAAAAACGGACAAATAAAAACAGCCCTGGGATTTCCCGGGGCTGCTTTTTCATGTGTTCTCCTCCGACTGTACAAAAAACCGTGCAGTGACTTTCGCGCCGCCGGCGGGGCTGTTTTCGATTTGCAGCGAGCCCCCGTGCTTTTCGCAGAGGGAGCGGCAGATGTACAGCCCCAGGCCAAAGTGCAGCTCCCCTTGGGGGGAGAGGGACTTGTCCGCCCGGTAATAGGGCTCGGCGGCCCGTTTCAGCGCGGCGGGCGGGAAGCCTGGCCCGTCGTCCCCCACGGTGAGGGAGAGCCAGCCATCCTCCAGCGCGGCTCGGGCCCACACCTGCTTTTGGGCGTAGCGCCCGGCGTTGGAGAGAAGATTTTCGTACACCTGGAACAGCAATTCTGTGTCCAGAAAAGCGGACCCATCCCCCTGGCTGGAAAAGGAGAACTCACCTTTTCCCAGGATTTCCCCGGTCTCCCGCAGGTGGGCGCACAGGGAGGAAAAGGGGACAGTGCTTTTCTGGGGCCTCACGTCCTCCAGGCGCTGCAGGGAGTTCATGCTCTCCACATAGCGCTGCAGGCGGGTCAGGCTGCGCTTCATGGTCAAGACGGTGTCCACCGTCTTCTTCGGGGACAGGTCCCCGGATGGCAGCGCATCCAGCAGCAGGTCGCTGTAGCCTTGCAGCACCGTTAGCGGCGTGCGCAAATCGTGGGAAAAGGCGGCGTTTAACCGCTTGCGCTCCTCCACGGCGTCCCACAGGGCCCGGTTGTTCTCCTCCAGGGAGGCCCGCATGGTCTCAAAGGACTGGCACAGCTTGCCCAGCTCGTCGGCGCTGGGGGACTCCACGTGGAAGTCCAAATCGCTCTGTCCGATTTTCTGGGCAGCTTGGTTGAGGATGGCCAGGGGCTTTTTGATTTTCCAGTGGTAAAACCACCAGGCGTCCGCCAAGAACGCCAAGGCGGCCGTGATGACAAAGGCGCACAGGGCGATTTGCCCCACGTTTTTGTAGAAAAACCGCAGGGGCCCCGCCGGGATAAACAAAGTGGGGGAGGTGGTTTCGATGGGGTAAATCTCCCCGGTGTCCGGGTCCACATAGGCGTAGGGCATAGTGGCCTCCACGTAGAGGACGGTGCCGTCTGGGGAAACGGAGTAGTATTCTCCCGTTTCGCTTTCGTCGGCGTAGTAGGGGGTGATATACTTGAGGTACAGGGCGTCCCTGGCCCATTCCAGCCCCCAGCTCTCCAAAGCGATGAGGAGAAAAGCGCCCAACGCGCACAGCACCGTGGTGAGCACCAGCGCCCACCGCAGGGATACCCGCTGGCGCCAGGGTGTCTTTTTCTGTCCGTTTTTTTGGACTGTTATCTTCACTGCCATTTGTACCCCACGCCCCAGATGGTGGCAATCCTATCGCCGCAGCCCGCCGCGGTGAGCTTGGCGCGGATGCGCCGGATGTGCTCGGCCACCACCGAGCTATCCCCCTCGCTGTCCCAGCCCCACACGGACTCGTAGATGCGCTCCCGCCCAAAGACCTGGGAGGGGTGCATGGAGAGCAGCTCCACAATGTCGAACTCCTTTTTGGCCAGGTGCACCGGCTGGCCGTCCTGGTAGAGGCACCGGGCGCCGTAGTCGATGACAAGCCCCTGGTCGAACTTCACCTGGGCCTGGCCCTGGCGGCGCTCCTCCCGGCGCAGGTGGGCGGCCACCCGGGCCAGCAGCTCCTGGTTGGAGAAGGGCTTTAAGATGTAGTCGTCGCCCCCGGCGGCGAAGCCCATCACCTTGTCGGCGTCCTCAATGCGGGCGGTGAGGAAGAGGATGGGGCAGCTGACGAAATCCCGAATCTGCCGGCACAGGGTAAAGCCGTCCATATCGGGCATGTTCACGTCCAAGAGGATGAGGTCGGGCTTTTGGGAGCAGAGCTCCAGGGCCTCCTTGCCGCCGCAGGCAGCCAGCACCTGGTAGCCCTGGCGGGTGAACAGGTCTTGCAGCAGGCGGACGATATCGGCCTCGTCGTCCGCCACCAAGATGCGGTATGCCATCGGGCTTCACTCCTTTCTCATAGGCCATAGGATAGGGGAAGAATTTCAACTTTTTCTCACCCAGTGCCTGGGCTCTCAATTCGCGCCTTGGGGCGGTGAGCTACGCTCACGCCTGGGCGAATAATTAGCTCGCGTGCGCGCCGGAGGCGGGTGAAGGTTTTTCGTCAAGTTTTTTCAAAAATTTGCGGGGGCGGCAGAGCGTTGCCCACCGGTATGCTTGCCCAGTATTTCACTCTTAAAACACCGCGCCGCACACCAGGCCGGTGGCCACGGCGGACACGTACAAAATGGCCGCCAGCAGCAGGTTTTCCTTCCAGTGGCGGTTGTACTTGAACAGCACCGCCAGGCCCACCCCGGCGCCGGTGCACAGCCCGGCCACCGCCGCCCCAAAGGACAGAGAGCCCGCCAAGTACAGCTCGGTGAGAATCACCGAGGAGGCGCAGTTGGGGATAAACCCAAGCAGCGCCGCCACAAAGGGCTGGAGCACGCTGCCGGAGAGCAGCACCTGGGAGATGCGCTCCTCCCCCACCACGTGGATGGCGCCGCCCAGCATCAGGTTGATGAGCAGCAAAAACAGGGCGATGCGCACGGTGTGGGTCAAGGCGGAGCGGAAGATGCCGTGGTGCTCGCAGTCGCAGTCCTTGCACAGCTCCTCAAAGGGACGCTCCGGCGCCCGGTGGGGCAGGCGCTTCCACAGCAGGTCGGTGAGGATTCCGAACACCGCCCCGGCCACCAGCTTCACCCCCAGCAGGAGCAGCAAGTCCGGCAGCGCCCCCGGCTGGGAGACGAGGATGGGCAGGGCCTCGTCGCTGGTGGCCAAAAACACCGCCACCAAGGTGCCCGGGGTGATGAGCCGCCCGGCGTAGAAGTTGGCCGCCGCCACAGAGAAGCCGCACTGGGGCACCAGCCCCAGCACAGCGCCCCCCACCGGGCCAAAGGGCCCCAGCCTTTGGAGGGCGCCGGTGAGCTTCTCGCTGGCGCGGTGCTCTAAAAACTCAATGAGCAGGTACGCGCCAAAGAGGAAGGGCAGCGTTTTTGCCGTGTCGATAACGGCGTCTAGGAGAAGTTCCAGCATAGCAACACCTTTCCTTTTTTCAGGGTGATAGAGGGTTTTCCGGCTTGTGTGTCCTTTAGATTATACCATCCTTGTCAAATCCTTCGCATAGCCCCGGGGAAAAGGGGCCATACTCCCTCCAGAATCTGGAAAGGAAGTGCTGGACTATGAACATCCTGGAACATACGAGAAAACGCCGCCTGCTGGGCCGGGCTTTGGTCTGCGGGTTTGTGCTGGCGGCCCTTTGCAGCTTTTTCCCCTTTGCGGCGGCCTGCGGGCAGCTGCCCCGGGATGTGGTGCGGCTCCACGTGGTGGCCAACTCCAACGGGGCGGAGGACCAGGCGGTGAAGCTCCTGGTGCGGGACGCCGTGCTGGAGGAGGCGGCCCGCTGGTACCAGGGGGCGGGCTCTATGGAGGAGGCCAGCTCCCAGCTGTGCACCCATCTCCAGTCCATTGCCGGGGCCGCCCGACAGGTGCTGGGAGAGCAGGGGGTGGATTACTCCGCCACCGCCCAGATGACCGAGATGTACTTTCCCACCCGGGATTACGGGGACTTCCGCCTGCCCGCCGGGCGGTACCGCACGCTGCGGGTCACCTTGGGGGAGGGCGCCGGGAAAAACTGGTGGTGCGTGGTGTTCCCCAGCCTGTGCCTGCCCGCCGCCACCCAGGAGGAGGCCCTGCTCACTTTGCCGGAGGGGGAGCGCCAGGTGGTGGAGGGCGGCCAGGAAGTCCAGGTGAAGCTCAAGGCCGTGGAGCTGTGGGAATCCCTGCGGGAGTGGCTGCGCGGCTGATGGTGCTTTTCCAGCCCACCGGGATGTGGTATACTAGGTACCACAGGAAAGGAGTGGGCACATGCTGCAGTTTGTCCTAGGCCGCGCGGGAAGCGGCAAAACGGAATACATGCGCCGCCTGCTGGCGGACAGGGCCTTGGCGGGCCAGGGCGGCACGGTGATGCTGGTGCCGGAGCAGTACACCTTTGAAACGGAGAAGGCCATGCTGCGCTTGGCGGGGCCGGTGCGGGGCAACGCCATCCCGGTGTACAGCTTCACCCGGCTGGCGGAGGCGGTGTTCCGCCGGGAGGGCGGCGCCGTGGGCCGCAGGCTCTCCGACGGGGGCCGGCGCATTTTGATGGCCTCCGCCATCGAGGCCTGCCAGGACAGGCTGGAGGTCTACGCCGCCGCGGCCCAAAGCGGCCGCGTCAACGACGTGATGCTCACCGCCGTCAACGAGATGAAGATGTGCGGCATCGCCCCCGGGGATTTGCGGGAGGCCGCCCGGGGCCTGGGGGGCCGGGGTTTGGGGAAGAAGCTCGGTGAGCTGGCCCTGCTGTACGATACATACAACGGCCTGGTGGAGGCCTCTTACCTGGACTCCCGGGACGACCTGACCCGCCTGGCCCAGGCCTTGGAGGGCAGCGCCTTTTTCCAGGGGTGCACCGTGGCCGTGGACTCCTTCGAGGGCTTCACCGCCCAGGAGCTGAAAGTGCTGGTGCAGATCCTCCGCCAGGCGGACCAGGTGGTGGTGGCCCTGTGCACCGACGGCCTGGACACCACCGGCACCGGCCTGTTCGCCTTGGTGGACCGCACCCTCCACCGGCTCTCTGCCGCCGCCCGGGAAAACGGCGTGGCCATCCAGCCGCCGGTGGTGCTCACCGGGGCGCCCCGGTTCCAAAACGAGAACCTCAAGCTGGTGGAGGCCCAGCTTTTCTGCGCCCAGGAGACGCTCACCAGCCCCGACTGCCAGGGCATCACCGTGCTGGAGGCCAAGGACCCCTACGAGGAGGCGGAGTTCGCCGCGGCCACCATCCGCCGCCTGGTGGCGGAGGAGGGCTACCGCTACCGGGAAATCTCCATCATCTGCCGGGACCCCGCCCGGTACTACGGCTGCCTGGACGCCGCCCTGAAAAAGCGGGACATCCCCTGCTTTGTGTCCCAGCCCGCCAAGGTGGACGGCGAGCCCGTCACCCGGTTTGTGCTGGGGGCCTTCCAGGCGGTGCAGGGGGGCTATCAGACCGAGGATTTGCTGGAGCTGCTGAAAACCGGCGTCTCCGGCTTTACCGCCGAGGAGATTGCCAGCCTGGAGAACTACGCCTATTTGTGGAAGCTCTCCGGCCCGGGATGGCGCCAGGAATTCACCCGCCACCCCCGGGGCTTTGGCCAGGAGCTCACCCCGGAGGACCAGGGGGAGCTTGCCCGCCTCAACGGCCTGCGCCAGCGGCTCATGGGCCCCTTAGAGCGCTTCGCCGCCCGCACCCGGGAGGCCACCGGCGGGGAGATTTCCCAGGCGGTGTACCTGCTGCTGCTGGCCTTTAACCTGGAGGAGACCCTGCCTGCCTACTGCCTGTTTCTGGAGTCCTCCGGGGAGGACGCCCTGGCCCAAAAGCAGCTGCGGGTGTGGGATTTGCTCATGGAGACCCTGGACCAGATGCGGGCCATCCTGGGGGACAGGCCCCTCTCCCGGGAGCGGTACGCCCAGCTGCTAAAGGAGGTCATCGCCGGGGAGGACGTGTCGGAAATCCCCCAGACGGTGGACCAGGTGCTGTTCGGCACCGCCGAGCAGGTGCGTCAGTCCGCGCCCCGGGCGGTGTTCCTGTTGGGCTGCGCCCAGGGGGAGTTCCCCCTGAGCCCCCGCTCCAGCGGGGTGTTCTCCGACGCCGAGCGCAAGGAGCTCATCGCCCGGCAGCTGCCCCTGGGGGACCCCCTGGAGCAGAAGACCATGGAGGAGCGCTACCTGGCCTATTCGGTGGCCTGCGCCCCCTCCCAGCGGCTGTACGCCAGCTGGCCCCGCTGTGCCGACGGCGAGGACAAGGAGCCCAGCGAGCTCATCACCGCCCTGCTGGGGATTTTCCCCACCCTGCGGCCCCTGCGGGACCTGCCCGACGAGTACTTTTCCAACTCCCAGGAGGCGGCCTTCTCCCGCATGGCGGCCCGCTTTACCGCCGGGGACAGCGCCTCCGCCGCGCTGCGCCAGCTCTTTGTGGGGGAGCCCGCCTACCAGGGCCGGGTGGAGGCCTTGGAGCGCGCCGCCGGCCAGCGCCAGCAGCGGGTGGAGGACCCCGCCCTGGCCCGGGGCCTTTTTGGGGAGCGGCCCTTCCTCTCGCCCACCCAGGTGGAGGTGTACCACCAGTGCCCCTTCCAGTACTTCTGCCGCTATGGCCTGGGCGCCAAGGAGCGCCGCCACGCCGAGGTGGACGTGCTGCAGTACGGCACGCTGATGCACTACCTCTTTGAGAAAATCTTCCGGGAGCCCGCCCAGCAGCGGGCCCAGTGGACGCCCCAGCAGCTGGAGGAGCGGGTGGCCGCCCTGGTGGAGGGCTACGCCCGGGAGAACCTGGGCGGCCTGGAGCTGCTCTCCGGCCGGGAGAAGTACCGGCTCTCCCGGCTGGTGCAGTCGGCCTGCAAGCTCATCCGCCACGTGGAGGAGGAGCTGGCCCAAAGCCGCTTTGTGCCGGAGAAGCTGGAGTGGGGCCTGGGCGCCGGCCGGGACGCCCCGCCGCTGCGCATCCCCACGGCCAAGGGCACCGTCACCGTGGGGGGCACCATCGACCGGGTGGATGTGTACACCAGCCCCAGCGGCGAGCGGTACGTGCGTGTCATCGACTACAAGACCGGCAAGAAGGCCTTCCACCTGGCGGACGCCCTCTACGGGCTGAACATGCAGATGCTGGTGTATCTGGCGGCCTTGGTGGAGCACAGCCCCGAGGCCCCGGCGGGGATTTTGTACATGCCCGCGGCGGAGCCCTCCGTCTCGGTGGAGCGGGGCGCCGGGGAGGAGAAAATCAAGGAGGAGGCGGACAAGCAGTTGAAAATGAGCGGTGTAATCCTCAGCGACCAGGAGATTATCCAGGCCATGGAGGCCGGCGCCCGGGGCAAGTTCATCCCCGCCTCCCTCAATAAGGACGGCAGCCTGGGCCGGTACAGCTCCACCCTGGACAGGGAGGGGCTGCAAACGGTGCTGGCCTACGTCAAGCGGGTGGTGGCCACCATGGGCGAGGCCCTGCTGGAGGGCCGGGTGGAGGCCGCCCCCCACCTGAAAAACCGCAGCGCCTGCCGCTATTGCCCCTACAGCCCCGTGTGCGGCAAGGAGTTCACCGCCAAGGACGTGGAGCTGGACAAGACCACCCCCCAGCAGGCCTTGGAGAAAATGCGGGAAACGCTGGAGAAAGGAGGGAACCCCCATGGCTGATATGCGTTGGACAGACAGCCAGCAGGACGCCATCTCCGCCAGGAGGGGCACCGTGCTGGTGGCGGCCGCGGCCGGCTCGGGCAAAACGGCGGTGCTGGTGCAGCGGGCCATCCAGCGGCTGACCGACCCGGAGAACCCCACCAGCGCCGACAGGATGCTCATCGTCACCTTTACAAAGGCCGCGGCGGCGGAGATGCGCGCCCGGCTGGAGGCACGCCTGCACCAGATGCTCCGGGAGGACCCCGGCGACCCCCACCTGCGGCGGCAGAGCGTGCTGCTGGCCCAGGCGCACATCGGCACGGTGGACAGCTTCTGCGCCGAGATGGTGCGGGAGTTCTTCCACCTGCTGGACCTTTCGCCGGATTTTAAAATCATCTCGGATAAGCAGGAGGAAAACCTGGTGGACGCCGCCCTCAACGAGGCCTTGTTCCAGGCCTTTGAGGAGGGCGCCGTGGGCGCCTTGGCGGACGCTTTCGCCGGGGAGCGGGACGACCGCCGCCTGCTGGAGATGGTGCTGGCCCTGTACCGCTTTATGCAGAGCCACCCCTTCCCGGAGCGGTGGCTTGCGGAAAAGGTGGAGATGTACTTCCCCGGCATGGCCGCTGGGGCGGGGCCCTCCCCCTGGGAGCGGGTGATTTTGGACTACGCCGGGGAGACGGCCGCCCACTGCCTGGGGCTGCTGTCCCGGGCTTTGGAGGAGTGCCGGGAGGACCCCGCCGTGGAGAAGGCCTACGCCCCCGCCCTGGAGAAGGACCGCCAGGCCCTCCTCCGCCTGGAGGAGCTGGCCCGAGCCGGGGATTGGGACGGCCTTTCCCAGGCGTCGCGGGACTTTGCCCCGGCCCGGCGGGGGGCGCTGCGGGGCTACGACGGCGACCCCCTCAAGGACAGGCTGGAGTCCTTCCGCAAAGAGGTGAAGCGGGCCGCCGGGGAGCTGCTGAAGTACCTGGCGGCGGACCGGGCCGCCTGCATGCGGGAAATCGCCCAGACCGCCCCCCTGGTGAAAAGCCTGCAGGAGCTCACCCTGGACTTTTCCCGGCGGTACACCCAGAAAAAGCGGGAGGGGAACTTCCTGGATTACAGCGACTTGGAGCACCAGGCCATCCGCCTGTTTTTGGGGGAGGACGGCCAGCCCACCCCCGCCGCCCGGGAGGTGGCCGCCCGCTTTGACGAAATCATGATAGACGAGTACCAGGACATCAACGAGGTGCAGGACTCCCTGTTCCGGGCGGTGTCCCAAAACGGGGAGAACCTGTTCATGGTGGGGGACGTGAAGCAGAGCATCTACGGCTTCCGCCGGGCCATGCCGGAGATTTTCCTGCGGGCCCGCCGGGCCTTCCCCAAGTACCGCAGGGAGCAGGACCGCTACCCCGCCTCCATCACTTTGGACAGGAACTTCCGCTCCCGCAAAGAGGTGACGGACACGGTGAACTTCGTCTTCTCCCGGCTGATGACCCAAGCGGCCGGGGACATGGACTACACCGGGGAGGAGCGCCTGGTGTGCGGGGCGGACTACGCCCCCAAGGAGGGCTGCCAAACCGAGCTGGAGTTCATCGCCCGCCAGGGGGGCGCCTCCCCCGAGGAGGCCGAGGGCGCCTGGATCGCCCGGCGCGTCCGCCAGCTGGTGGAGGGCGGCTTCACCGTCACGGACAAGGAGGGGGAGCGGCCCGCCACCTACGGGGACTTCTGCGTGCTGCTGCGCAGCGCCAACCAGTACGCCCACGCCTACGCCCAAGAGCTCCAGGCCCGCGGGGTGCCTGCCCGGGCCAGCGTGGCGGGGGGCTTTTTCCAGGCGGCGGAGATAGGCGTCATGCTCTCCTTGCTGCGGGTGATCGACAACCCCAACCAGGACATCCCCCTGCTGGCGGTGCTGATGAGCCCCCTGTACGGCTTCACCGCCGACGACGTGGCCCGCCTGCGCCTGGAGAGCCGGGACGTCAGCGTGTACGTCTCCCTGCTGCGGGCGGCGGAGGGCCAGCCCCGCTGCGCCCAGGTGGTCCAGGAGCTGGGCCAGTACCGGGCCGTGGCGGCCACCATGCCCTCCGACGGCTTTTTAAACTACCTCTACACCAAAACAGGCTACCCGGACATGGCCCTGGCCATGGAGGACGGCCCCCAGCGCCTGGCCAACCTGCGCCTGCTGGAGAAGTACGCCCGGGATTACGAGTCCTCCGGCTACCACGGGGTGTCGGGGTTTGTGCGGTTTTTGGACAAGCTGCGGGACAGCGGCTCGGACTTGCAGGCGGCGGAGCTCTCCCCCCAGGACAGGGACGCCGTGACGGTGATGAGCATCCACAAGTCCAAGGGGCTGGAGTTCCCCGTGTGCATTGTGGCGGGCTGTGGCCGCAACTTCGTCTCGGACCAGCGGGCGGAGGTGCTGCTCCACCCCGAGCTGGGCCTGGGGGTCAAGCTGCGGGACCCGGCGCGCTCGGCCCGGTTTACCACCACCGCCCGGGAGGCCATCGGCCTGGAGACAGCCCGTGCCTCCGCCGCGGAGGAGCTGCGCGTCCTCTACGTGGCGCTGACCCGCGCCAAGGAGAAGCTGCTGCTGGTGGGCTCTTGGGAGGACCCGGAGCGCACCGCGGAAAAGCTGGCCCTGGAGCTCACCGAGGCCGGCCCCGCCCCCTACACCGTGCGCCGGGCCAAGAACGCCGCCCAGTGGCTGCTGCTGTGCGCCCTGTGCCACCCCGACGGCGGGGACCTGCGCCGGGCTGCCGGGGCCCCGGCGGGCTGCGTCTTTTGGCAGGACTACACCCCCTGGGTCATCCATTTCAGCCAGTACCAGCCCGGGGAGGAGGCCCTTCCCCAGGAAGCCCCCACGCCCCAGCCCCCAGACTGGCAGCTGTACCACCGCCTGCGGCAGCAGATTGCCTTTGCCTACCCCCACCAGGAGGCGGTGGGCATCCCGGCCAAGGTGGCGGCCTCCAAGCTGGCGGCGGAGCAGGACGGCAGCCGGGACATCACCCTCTCCCGGCCCGCCTGGCTGGGAGAGCAGGGCATGACCCCCGCCGAGCGGGGCACGGCCCTCCACGCCTTTATGCAGTTCGCGGACTTTGCCGCCGCCCGCCGCGACCTGGAGAAGGAGCGGGACCGCCTGGTGGCCCAGGCCTTGCTCACCCCGGAGCAGGGGGCCGTGGTGGACCTGCGCCGGGTGCGGAAGTTTTTGGAAAGCCCCCTGGGCCAGCGGGTGCTCCGCTCCCCCCAGGTGGAGAAGGAGCGCCGCTTCACCGCGGTGATACCCGCCGCCCTGGCGCGGCCGGGGGCCGCCGGTGGGGAGGAGGTCATCCTGCAGGGGGCGGTGGACTGCACCTTTGTGGAGGACGGACGGCTGCACATCATCGACTTTAAGACCGACCGGGTGCAGACCATGGAGGAGCTTTGGCAGCGCTACCAGGCCCAGCTGCAGCTGTACGGCTACGCCATGGAGGAGGTCTCCGGCCTGCCGGTGGGGCAGCTGGTGCTGTACTCCACCTGGCTGGGACAGGCCAGCGCCCGGGACTATGAAAAGTCCTATTGACAGCCCTTTCCCGGTGCGCTAAGATGGGACAGGATGGGATGCCGCCGGCTAAGGAAGGCGCTGCGCCAAACGGCCCCGGGACGCGTCCCTGTAAGACGTGAGGATACAATACAATATGCCGGCAGGCCCGGCGGGAGGTTTACGGTATGATTACACAAACACTGCACCAGAACTGGACCCTGGACATGCCGGGCATGGGCAAGCTGCCCGCCGCGGTGCCGGGCTCGGTCTACGCCGATTTGCTGGCCGCCGGCAAGCTGGAGGACCCCTTCTGGCGGGATAACGAGGACAAGGCCCTGGCCCTGATGGAAAACGACTTCCTGTACACCGCCAGCTTTGTGCCCCAGGCGGGGGTGCTGGACTGCCCCCACCAGGTGCTGCGCTTTGAGGGCGTGGACACCGTGGCGGACATCCGCCTGAACGGGGTGCTGCTCGCCCACGTGGAGAACATGCACCGCACCTTCGAGTTTGACGTGGCGGGCATCTTAAAGCCCGGGGAGAACTGGCTGGAGGTAAAGCTGTACTCCCCCACCCGGTGGATTCGGGAGAAGTACGCCCAAAGCCCGGCCGACGGCAGCAGCGACGCCATGCGGGGCTTCGCCAACCTGCGCAAGGCCCACTGCATGTTCGGCTGGGACTGGGGCCCCCACCTGCCCGACGCCGGCATTTGGCGGCCGGTTTCCCTGCTGGGGGTGGAGGGCGCCCGGCTGCCCTCGGTGCAGGTCCGGCAGCACCACCAGCACGGCCGGGTGAAGCTGTCCATCCAGCCGGAGCTGGACTACGTCACCGCCCAGGACATCACCTACACCGTGGAGCTCACCGGCCCCCAGGGCCAGGTGGAAACCTTCGAGGGCTCCCCGGCGGAAATCCTCATCGAGCACCCCCGGCTGTGGTGGCCCCACGGCTACGGGGAGCAGCCCCTGTACACCCTGAAGGTGACCGCCTACTCCCAGGGCAAGGAGCTGGATTCCTGGCAGCGGCGCATCGGCCTGCGCACCATGACCATCGCCCGGGAAAAGGACGAGCACGGCGAAAGCTTCGCCCATGAGGTGAACGGCGTGAAAATCTTCGCCATGGGCGCCGACTACATCCCCGAGGACAACATCCTCTCCCGCGTGACGCCCCAGCGTACCCGCAAGCTGCTGGAGCAGTGCGTGGCCGCCAACTTCAACTGCGTGCGGGTGTGGGGCGGCGGCTATTATCCCAGCGACGAGTTTTATGACATCTGCGACGAGCTGGGCCTGGTGGTGTGGCAGGACTTTATGTTCGCCTGCGCCGTGTACAACCTCACCGAGGACTTTGCCCACAACATCCGCGCCGAGGTCATCGACAACGTGAAGCGCCTGCGCCACCACGCCAGCCTGGGCCTGTGGTGCGGCAACAACGAGATGGAGATGTTCGTGGACCAGGGCGAGTGGGTGCGCACCATCAAGCAGAAGGCCGACTACATCCGCATGTACGAGTACCTCATCCCCGAGGTGCTGCGCAAGCTGGACCCGGACACCTTCTACTGGCCGGCCAGCCCCTCCTCCGGCGGCGGCTTTGACGAGCCCAACGACCCCGCCCGGGGGGACGTCCACTACTGGAGCGTGTGGCACGGCCAGCTGCCCTTCTCCGAGTACCGCAAGCACCAGTTCCGCTACCTCTCCGAGTTCGGCTTTGAAAGCCTGCCCTGCCTCTCCACGGTGAAGACCTTCGCCCAGCCGGAGGATTGGAACCTGTTCTCCAACGTGATGGAGCGCCACCAGCGCTGCGCCAGGGGCAGCATGCTCATCCTGTCCTATTTGCAGCAGATGTTCCTCTACCCCACCCGCTTTGAGACGGCCCTGTACGCCTCCCAGCTGCTGCAGGGGGAGGCCATCCGCTACGGCGTGGAGCACTTCCGGCGCATCCGCGGGGTGTGCATGGGCGCGGTGTACTGGCAGCTCAACGACTGCTGGCCCGTGGCCAGCTGGGCGTCCATCGACTACACCGGCCGGTGGAAGGCCCTGCACTACTACGCCAAGCGGTTCTTCGCGCCGGTGCTGCTCTCCTGCTGCGAGGAGGGCATGCTCTCCCAAGACCCCAACATCAACGCCGAGCCCTACGACATGGAAAAGAGCATCCGCCTCTCCGTGGCCAACGAGACCCGGCAGGACAGGGCCTTTGTGGTCAAGTGGGCCCTGCGGGACAAGCGGGGGGCCATCCAGCGGGAGGAGACCATCTCCCTGACGGTGCCGGCCCTCTCCAGCGTGTGGCTGGACAAGGTGGAGCTGCCCGACGTGGACATCTACGAGGACTACGTCAGCTACGACCTGTTTGAGAACGGGAACAGGATTTCCGGCGGCACAGTGATTTTCTCCGTGCCCAAGTACTTCCACTACGCCGACCCCCAGCTTTCCTGCCGGGTGGAGGGGGACGAGATTGTGGTGACGGCCCAGGCCTACGCCAAGAGCGTGGAGGTGCAGAACGAGAACGAGGACCTGCTGCTCTCTGACAACTACTTTGACATGAACGCCGGGGAGACCCGGGTGAAGGTGCTTTCCGGCTCCACGGAGAACCTGCGCCTGCGCAGCGTGTACGATATCCATTGAGGGCGCTAGGGGAGGCCGAGCGAAGCGAGATGAAAGTTTTTGCTCAAGCTTTTTTCAAAAAGCTTGCAGGGTGTGGGGCAGCGCCCCACGACCTTGACCTTAGTGGGCGGTAGCCAGAGAGAAGCTAGGGAAACAGGGGCTTTGCCCCGCCTTTCCCGGCCGGCGGAGTGCCAGGAAGGTGGCTTCCCAAAAGCTGGGCCGCGAGCCAGCGATTG
>ERZ809296.2749-NODE-2749-length-16110-cov-49.166428_pt1 | contig 16110 bp, 7 predicted proteins | sample MGYA00520511_ERZ809296 | MGnify/ENA primary metagenome ERZ809296 (study PRJEB31576, sample SAMEA3212662) | Homo sapiens | biome: human-gut; feature: human gut; material: fecal | place: Sweden | collected 2012 ... | reverse complement strand
AGTTGATGCTCAATCTCCAAACTGTGACTGAGGAACTGGGCAAGGAGTGCATGGGCAAGGCATGGGTCATCGTGACCAGCCAGCAGGATATTGACTCCATCACCAAGGTCAAGGGCAATGACTTTTCTAAAATTCAAGGCCGGTTTGATACCCGTCTCTCCCTCTCTTCTGCAAATGTGGATGCTGTTATCAAGAAGAGAATCCTTGAGAAAACGGAACCGGCTGCGCAAACGCTCCGGCTGCTCTATGAGCAAAAAGCGACAATTATCAAGAACCTGATTGTGTTCAATGACACGGCAGAAAAGAAGCTGTACGCGAGCGCGGAAGACTTTGCCGAGGTCTACCCCTTTGTGCCGTACCAGTTCAATTTGCTGTCCAGCGTATTGACTTCTATTCGTACCCACGGAGCATCCGGCAAGCACCTTTCCGGTGGCGAGCGTTCCATGCTGGCTCTCTTCAAGGAGTCCGCTGTCAATGTCATGAACGAAGAGGCGGGGGTCATTGTACCCTTCCATCGCTTTTATGACGCACTGGAAAACTTTTTGGATCACAGCCACAGCGGGGTGATCATCCGGGCTTATGACAACAGCTACATCAACCCGGAGAAAAAGGACAGGGATGTTTTCGCCATCAATGTTCTCAAGACCCTATTCATGGTCAAGTATGTGCTGGAAATCGAGGCGAACATCGACAACATCACCAGCCTGATGATTGAAAACATCGACGATGACCGGATCGAGCTGAAAGGCCGCGTGGAGGAAGCGCTAAAGGTCCTGATGCGGCAGATGCTCGTTCAGAAAAATGGCAGCGTCTATGTCTTCCTGACCGATGAGGAACAGGAAGTAAACAACGAGATTGAAAAAGAAAATGTAGAAACGCCGGAGATCATCACCAAGGTTGCCGAAATGATTTTTGAGGACATCTTCCCCGGCAAGCGCTACACCTATCCGGTATTCAACGGGCGCTATGCTTTCGGATTCAACCAGTTTGTGGATGACCGCCCCTATAAGGCAAATCAGAACTACGACATTGGCCTCCGCGTCCTGACACCTTGGTATGACGGCAGTATGGACGAGGCTACCCTTCGGATGATGTCCGGTCAAGGAAGAGAAGTCCTTGTCGTACTTCCCAATGACGCGGAGTTCCTGACTGAAATTCAAGCCTACTTGAAGATTGAAGGCTTCCTTCGGAAAAACACCTCCACGCAGCTTGCCAAATACGAGACGATCAAAGAGGCAAAGCGTGTGGAAATGCGGGAACGCAATCAAAACGCTAAGCTCTACCTGACGGAAGCACTCAAAGAAGCGACGATCTATGTGAACGGCGATGTTGTCCGTGTGAATGGTAAGGAGGTCAGCAGTCGGATCAATGAAGCCATTGGCCGTTTGGTACAGACGGTCTATCACAAGCTGTCCTACATCGACGCGCCGATGGGCGAAGCGGAAATCCGCAAGATGCTCCATCAGAGTAATCAGCTTTCTCTTGGGCTGGAAGGCGGGACAGAGAGCAACGCCCATGCACTGGATGATGTGCAGAGCTTTATCGCCATGAATACCCGCAATCACATGAAAACATCCATGAAGACGGTGAAGGATCGCTTCATGAAGGCTCCTTACGGTTTTGTGGAAGACGATGTGCATTGGTTGGTAGCGCGTCTGTTCAAGCGCGGCGACCTGTCCTTCACGGTCAACGGAGCAACGGTCAGCCTGAATAATAAGAGCGAGGAAGAGATTATCGGCTTCATCACCAAGAAGGCGTTTGCGGAAAAGCTCCTGATGGAAGAGCGCGTCCGTGTCAGCGACAAGGACAAAAAAGCTGTCCGGGATGTGATGAAGGAAACCTTCCGCGCTACCACTTCGGCGGAAGACGAAGATACCATCATGAAGAACTTCCAGCGCTATGCACAACACACGATTGATGAAATTGAAAAGTTGGAAGTAAATTATAAACAGTACCCTTATCCGGGCAAGAAGGTTTTGTCCAGCGGAAAGGCTTTGATGCAGTCTGTCGTTCAGTTTCAGTCTGCATTGGACTTCTTTACAACTGTTTCCAAGAAGCGGGATGATTTCTTCGATTTTGCGGAGGACTACGAGCCTGTCAAGACCTTCTTTGAGGGCGAGCAGTCTACCATCTTTGCCCGTGCGCTGGATATGCTTGCAATCTTCGATGACAGCAAGACCTATATTGTCAATGAAGAGCTGGAAGGTATCGTCGCACAAATGCGTTCCATTACCCAGCAGGAAAAGCCCTATGCCAACATTCCGAAGCTGCCTGAGCTGCGTGAACGGTTCATGTCCTGCTATGTGAAGATTTTGCAGCAGGAATCCGCCCCTGTTCTCGATTCGATTGATCAGGCGTGGAAGCGTGTTTTGGAGGTGCTTTCCACCAAAGAGTACAACGACCAGAAGCGGACGGCTTACTATGAGAAGTTCCAGGACATCCGGGATGGAGCCACGCACTGCAACAATGTCTCTACGCTGAGAAGCTATGCGGACAAGGCGGATGCTTTGAAGCTCCGGCTGCTCAACGAAATGGACGAGCTTGACCGGAAACTGGCAAAACAAAAGGCCGAAGAAGAGGCCCGCCGTCAGGCAGAGGAAGCCAAACAGAGCGGAAAGCCCACCCCGGAAGTGCCTGTTACTCCTGCGCCGGTGAAAATCCGCAAGACGAAAAATGTCTCCATCAAGATGATGACGGGAACGGCATCTTGGCGTCTGGAAAGCAAAGAAGACATTGACCGCTACATGGACAGCCTTCGTAAGTCGCTGGAAGCGCAACTGGACGAAGATACGATTGTCAATGTGGAGTTTTAAGGAGAGTAATTGTGTCAATATCACAAATTGAAAGTAAAATCAAGTCGCTTCAAGCCGAAATCACCCGCCTAAATAGGCAAAACGCCGAAGAGGCGAAAAAGGAGGCCAAAGCGCAAGAAAACATTAGAAGAACGCAAAAGTCCATAACGAAAAACACTTCTCTGTCTTCACTCAAGACAAAACAGCGGACGATTGCTTCGGAAACGGATAAAGCTGATAAGGCAAGGAAAAAGCAAGCAGAAATTCTTGAAAAAATCGGGAAAAAGAAAACGGAGCTTGCTAAACAACAGGGGCTATTGCAAAAGGAGCAAGACAAAGCCTTTAAGTCTTTGACTGATAAACACGATTCGTTGATCGAAGCGCAAAGAAAATTGGTCTCGGAGGCAGATGCGATGCAAACAGCGACACAGGAAAAAGAATATGACTTCTTCATTTCCCACGCTTGGGAGGATAAAGAAGCAGTTGCGAAACCGTTGGCTGATGCGCTGATTGCAAAAGGCGCAAAGGTATGGCTTGATAAGTACGAAATGACCGTTGGAGACAGCCTCCGTCAATCTATCGACGATGGATTGGCTCACTCGCGGTATGGCATTGTAATTCTTTCCGAGACCTACTTTAAGAAATTCTGGACAGGAAAAGAACTCAACGGACTTTTTGCAAAGCAAGAGGACGGGCAAAAGGTTATCCTGCCTGTATGGCACAATATATCGAAGGACAAGGTTAAGGAATACAGCCCGATCTTGGCTGATATGTTTGCCTTGAAAACTGCGGACTTCACAATAGACGAACTTGCAGAAGAATTTATCAAGCTCGTCCAATGAAGGAGAATGAAGAATCATGAACAAAACAGCCATAAAAAACTTTGCAATCTGGGCGCGGAATAAGCTTATTACGGACATCCAGTACCGCGCAGGATTGATGGGGATCACGGTGGACGGCATCAAAGACCCGTTGCCGCAGTCTACCGGGACGATGGAGTTCTATGACATCGGGACTTCTGAGCCGTATGCCATCAGCGGCGATGCAATCCCGCAGCGCAAGAAGCTTGTGGAGATCATCCGCAGAAAAGAAAAGGACAGCAACTACGCCACAGCTTATAAATACATTCTGGAAGAGGTCGCCTATACATGGTTCAACCGGCTGATTGCGATCCGCTTCATGGAGGTCAATGACTATCTGCCCTCTCATATCCGCGTTCTGTCTTCGGAGAGCGGCAAGATCGAGCCGGATTTGGTCACAACGCCCTTCGATGCGGAGCTGGCCTTTACCCCCGCTGAGGAAGAGACTGTCCTGCGCCTGAAAACCGAAAACAAACTGGACGAGCTGTTCCGGCTGCTGTTCATCAAGCAGTGCAACGCCCTGAACGAGATCCTGCCCGCACTGTTTGAGAAGACCAACGACTACACCGAACTGCTGCTGAACCTCTCGGTTGTGGATCAGGAAGGTGTCGTGTACCATCTGACCCACGACATCCCTGAGCAGGACTTTGACATCACGCACCCTGATGAGGACGGGAAGATTCAAGGTCAGGTGGAGATCATCGGCTGGCTGTACCAGTATTACAACACCGAGCCGAAAAACGCCGCCTTTGCCAAAAATGGAAAGATTACCAAAGAGGAAATCCCTGCCGTCACCCAGCTCTTCACGCCGGACTGGATCGTCCGCTATATGGTGGAAAACAGCCTTGGCCGCATCTTTATCGACAAGCGGAAAGAACAGGGCGTTTATGCTGACGGTCGTGGCTTGGAGGAAATGAGCTGGGATGAGGTTGAGGCAAAGCGCATTTCCAATGAAGAAGAAATCGCCGAGCAAATGGGCTGGAAGTATTATCTGCCGGAAGCTGCGCAGACCAAGGAAGTGCGCCAGCAGCTCGACGAAATCCAGAAGCAGAGCGAATACAAGGATGTCCGAGACATCAAGGTCATTGACCCCTGCATGGGCAGCGGCCATATCTTGGTGTACGCCTTCGATGTGCTGATGCAGATGTACGAAAACGACGGGTACAGCCAGCGCGACGCGGCGCAGTGCATCCTTGAAAATAACCTCTACGGTTTGGAGATTGACGAACGGGCGGCGCAGCTTGCCTATTTTGCCGTGATGATGAAAGCGCGACAGTATGACCGGCGTATCTTCTCCCGCGGCATCCAGCCCCATGTCTATGCGATTGCCGAAAGCAACGACATTGACGCTTACACGCGGGACTACTTTGCGAACAACGACCCAAAGCTGAAAGCGGCGCTGAACAGCATCATCAACGACCTGCGCGATGCAAAAGAGTACGGCTCCATCCTGACAGTTGCGCCAGTAGACTTCGCCGCGCTGTATGCTCGCGTGGAGGAAGTGCAGAACGACATCAGCCTGCACCGGGAAGCCGCGCTTGCCACCATCCTGCCGCTGATCCTCGTGGCGGAGGTCATGGCACAGCAGTATGATGTGGTTGTAACCAATCCGCCGTATATGGGTAGCAGTAATATGGACGCAAGGCTTAGCGAGTTCGTGAAAAAGCATTACCCGGACAGCAAGAGCGACCTGTTTGCAGTATTCATCGAACGGTGCGGCCAGATGACCGGCAAGAACCGGTATCAGGCGATGATTACCCAGCACGCTTGGATGTTCCTGTCCAGCTTTGAAAAGCTGCGTGCGAAACTGCTTCTGAAAGATACCGTCAACATGGCGCACCTCGGCCCGCGAGCGTTTGAGGAGATTGGCGGTGAAGTGGTGCAGACCACCAGTTTTGTGCTACGCAACAGCCATATTGCGGACTATAAAGGCACCTACTGCCGCCTGATTGAGCCGACTACCCAGCAGGGGAAGGAAGAAATGTTCCTTGCGGGCGAAAACCGCTACACCGCCCAGCAATCCAACTTCTCCAAAATCCCCGGCTCGCCGGTTGCGTATTGGGTGAGTGGTTCATTTATACAAGCATTCGTGAACGGAGTCTCACTAAACTCCATTGCTCCCACAAGGAAAGGGATGTTTACAGGAGATAATGATAAGTGGTTAAAATTTTGGCATGAAATTGATTATAGAGATCTTTTCTTCAAGCAAAAACCCTACAATAAAGGTGGAGAGTTCAGAAGATGGTACGGCAATCATGAGTATGTGATTAACTGGAATAATAACGGCCAATCCGTTATCAACTTCAAAGGCTCTGGTAATATCAATACTACACTATATTTTCGCCCGTGTATCACATGGAGCCTTGTTACAACATATAAACCAAGTTTTCGTGGTATATTTGACAACGATCATGTTATGGGCGATGCAGGTCCAATAGCAGCAGCAAAAGAGAACGATATATTATACCTTCTCGGTTTATTGAACACAAAATTTGTTGCTGAAGTTGCCGCTCTTATTGCACCTACAATCAATTTTAGCAACGGTGTAGCAGGCGACATCCCCGTATTGTTTGATAACCTCAATAGGCCTAAAATAGAGGCGTTGGCTCAAGAGAATGTAAAAATATCGCAAGCGGACTGGGACTCCTACGAAACCTCATGGGACTTCCAGCGGCATCCGCTCATCCGTTCTGTTTCCCGTCTGACCGATGCCTACGCTGCATGGAAAGACGAATGCGAGCAGCGTTTTTTGCAACTCAAGACCAACGAGGAAGAACTCAATCGAATCTTCATCGTCATCTACGGCTTGCAGGATGAGCTGACCCCGGATGTGGCGGACAAGGATGTTACCGTCCACCGCGTTTTTGATACCAAGGACGATGTGCCGCAGTCCATGCAGGGCAGCAACTATGTTCGCACCAAGCGGGATGAGATTGTCTCGCTGCTCTCCTACGCCGTGGGCTGTATGTTTGGGCGTTACTCGGTGGATGTGGACGGGCTAGCCTATGCCGGTGGAGACTGGGATGACGGGAAGTACAAGACCTTCCTGCCCGACCGGGACGGCATTCTGCCCATCACCGACGAAGAGTATTTGGAGGACGACATCATTTCCCGCCTGTGCGACTGGCTGAAAGCCGCCTACGGTGCGGACACGCTGGAAGAAAATCTGGACTTCATCGCCGGGGCGCTGGGCGGTAAGGGCAACAGCAGCCGCGAGATTATCCGCAACTACTTCCTCAAGGATTTCTTCAAAGACCACTGCAAGACCTACCAGAAGCGCCCGATTTACTGGTTGTTTGACAGCGGCAAGCAGAACGGCTTCAAGGCGCTGATCTACCTCCACCGCTACACGCCGGACACCATTGGCAATCTCCGCGTGGATTACCTCCACAAGATGCAGCGCGTCTACGAGTCCGAAATCAACCGGATGCAGGACATGATCGACCACAGCACCAACGCCCGCGAGGTGGCTGCTTCCACCAAGCGGAAAGAAAAGCTCCAAAAGCAGCTCAAAGAGTGCCGCGACTATGATGAGATGATTGCCCACCTTGCCCTGAGCCGCATCGAACTGGACTTGGATGACGGCGTGAAGGTCAACTACGAAAAAATCCAAACCGCCAGCGATGGAAAGAAATATGCCGTTCTGGCAAAGATATAAGAACAGGTAACACGAGAATGTGAAGGAGGTGGTCGAGATGACCGCAGAAGAGATTTTCGCCGGTGAATCTGATAATGTCGAGTTCAAAAGCGAGATTCCCGCCAAAAGCGAGAAATACATGAAAACCGTGGTGGCCTTTGCCAACGGTAAGGGCGGCAAGCTGATTTTCGGCGTGGAGAACGGCACATGGGCTGTCACCGGCTTTTCCAAAGAGGAAGTCTTTCAGAAGATGGATGCAATCACAAATGCCATTTTCGATAGCTGCGAACCCAAGATCACCCCGAACATCGCGGTGCAGGAAATCGACGGGAAGGCAATTATCGTTGTAGAGATCATCCCCGGTATGCAGCGCCCCTACTATATCAAAAGCCAAGGCATCATGGAAGGCACCTATATCCGCGTAGCAGGTACAACCCGTCATGCGGAGCGCTACCGTGTGCAAGAACTTATCATGGAGGGCACGAACCGCTCTTTCGACCAGATGGAGCGGGAACAGACGGTATCTGAGGAAGAGATTACGGCCTTCTGCGAGAAGATGTACCAACACGCCCTCAAGCTGGCCGAGACAGACACGGCGCGGGAGCAGATTCAAAAAGTGGGCAAAAATCAGTTGCTCTCATGGAAGCTGCTGGTGGAGCGCGACGGAGCTTACCATCCCACCAACGGGTATCTGCTGCTGAACGGCGACACGGCTGAGTTCCCCGATGCCGCCATCCAGTGCGCGGTATTCAAGGGGACTGTCCGGGATATTTTCATTACCCGTAAAGAATTTGCCGGTGCGATCTATGAGCAGATCGAGGATGCCTACAACTTCGTGTTGCAGCACATCGACCTCGGCTCCCGCATCGAAGGCATCGCCCGTCAGGATTACTATGAGCTGCCGGTCAAGACCATCCGGGAGATGATCTCGAATGCAGTCTGCCATCGCAGCTACCTGACGCCGGGTAAGATACAGGTGGCGCTCTTTGATGACCGGCTGGAGGTCACCTCCCCCGGTATGCTGGACAGCGAAATCACCATTGAAAAGATGAAATCCGGCCTCTCGAAGATCCGCAACCGTGGCATTGCAGCCGCCTTTTCCTACATGAACATCGTGGAGGCATGGGGCAGCGGCATCCCGAAAATGTTCCGGGAAGCAAAGGAATACGGTCTTCGTGAGCCGGAGCTGATTGACATGGGCAGCGATTTCCGCATCAACCTGTATCGGAAAGACGCGGCTACCGATCAGAACGGTGTCATTGATCCCAAAGAGCGTGACACCAATGACACCAATGACACCAAAGCTGAACCCAATGATACCAATGAAGAGGCGATCCTGCGCATCCTCCGAACCGATCCGAAAGCAAAGCAGAAAGATGTTGCAGAGATACTGGGGGTTTCCCTCGCCACTGTGAAGAGGCTCATGAATAGCCTTCAAAAAGCTGGCAAAATCAAACGCAAAGGCTCCAACCGGAGCGGGTCTTGGGTAGCCATAGACCAGAAGGAGTAAAGCGGCATGGCAGAAATGAACATCAAACAAATCATAGACAGGCTGAATGCTGAGTTTACCGGCGATACCCGTAAACTCGTCTTTTGGTACGACGATAACGGCGAGTTTGTGGAGGATATGCAGAATGTGAAGCTGGATAATGCCAAGGTCTACTTTTTGCAGCCGGACAATCAGTTTGCCACCAAACTCTTTCTGGAACGGCAGGACACCACCACAAACTATCTCATCTACGCCCCCTTCCCCAAGCCGGATGTGCGGGACAACCATCTGGAAGACACGCTGCTCTACTCCAAGCGCTTCTATGCCGACCGCGCCTCGCTGCTCTCGGTGGATTTGGGGATTGACGAAAAATACAAGCCCATCATCGAAAAGCACATCAAGTTCTTTGCCAACAAAGAACGGACGCAGCGATTCTATGACCTTGAGATAGAGAACTTCAACGAAGAGAACATCATCACGGGGCTTCTCTCTGCCATTTGCCGCACCCGTACTTGTTCCTTTGAAGAAGTGATCCGGGTCATGCTGACGGACGGTGAGCTTGCAGATAACAAGTTCCTGTCCGAGGTGGAGAAATACGGCCTGCTGGACGATTTCTGGAAGCTCTGCGAGCAGCATTTTGGCTATACCGATGTAAAACCTACGCTGGAAAAGCTGATAGTGACCATGTTCGTCACCTACACGGCCAAATATGTAGGAAGCGAACTCCCGAAGCCGTGGAAGGCGTTCCTCTCCTATAAGGCCGGGAATGTCATCGCCTTTATGGATAACCTGATGAACAATATCCTTTACCGTGGGCGCTATGATGAGCTTTCCGCTCATGTGGCCTCCGGCTTGAATGTCCAGAAGGCTTTCTCGGATTATTCGCCTGATGATTTAGTGAACTGCGATACCTTCCTTGCCATTGACCAGATCCTCATCAAGTGGATTGTGGAGCGCCTTTTAACCGAAGATGTGGGCGCAGCACTGGATAGTCTGACCATCCCGCAAATCTGCGAGAAGCGGAGCAAAATGCACTTTGGGGAAAAGACCGGAGGCTGCTATCAGATGCTTGACAGCGCCTATCAGATCATTCAGGCTGGGAATTACCGCTGCCCGGACAGTTTCAAAGAGATTCTGCGCCAGTATCAGGAGGAAGACTTCCGGCTGGACTACGAATATCGCCGGTTCTATGCCGCCTATGATCAGCTCGAAGAAACGGTTAGCTTAGAGCCGCTGCGGGATTTGGTGGAAAACATCTATACCAACGAGTATTTGGAAACATTGCTTCCCAAGTGGAATGCTGCCATTTTGGAGCCGGACGCATTTATGGCGCTGCCCTTGCAGCGGGACTTCTATGCCCGCAACTTAAAGAATGCCAAGGAGCGCACGGTAGTCATCATCTCGGATGCCATGCGCTATGAAGTGGGCAAGGAACTGTTCCGCCGGATGCAGGATGACCCCAAATGCACAGCGAAACTGGAAGTACAGCTCAGTGTTTTGCCGTCCTATACCCGTCTTGGCATGGCGGCGCTGCTTCCTCACACAGAATTGACAATGACGGACGATTTCAGGGTATTGATCGACGGTATGCCCTGCGATAACCTTGCCGAGCGTGAAGCGGTTTTGCAGAAGTACAGCCCTGACAGCGTTTGCGTCCAGTTTGACAGTATCAAGTCCCTCAAGGTTGCTGAACTGCGCAGTATCTTCACCGGCAAACAGGTCGTGTATGTGTACCACAATCAGATTGATGCCCGTGGAGACAAGCCAAATACCGAAGATGAAATCTTTGTCGCCTGTCAGGAGGCGATTGCGGAAATCATTGACCTGATCCGCCGCATCTCTACCAGTGCGAATACATACCGGTTTATCGTCACCGCTGATCACGGCTTTATCTATAAGCGTGATAAAATCGCGGAGAGTGACAAGATTGAAGGGATCAAGGGTAAGACTTCCTTTATCAACCGCCGCTTTGTGGTCTCACAGGAACCCGTTTCGGGAGATGGCATTGCCAGCATGGAGATAAGCAAAATTCTTCGCAGCGCCGATACTAAATGGGTATCTTACCCGATCAGCGACGATGTTTTCAAGGTGTCTGGCGGTGGACAAAACTATGTGCATGGCGGCTCATCTCCGCAGGAGATGCTTGTGCCTGTCCTTGACCTCAAGATGGAACGCGGACACATGGAGACGCGAAGCGCGGGTATTGCACTGGTGAGCATGGTGCGGAAAATCACCAACAAGATCACCATACTGGATTTCATTCAATCCGAGCCGGTCAGCGATGTGGTCAAGGCGGCTTCCTATCGGTTGTTCTTTATCTCCGATGACAACGAGCGGATTTCCAATGAGAATAGCTGCATCGCGGACAGCCGGGAACAGGATGCCGGAAAGCGCATCTTCCGCATGAAATTCCAGTTCAAAGACAAGAAATACGACAAAGACAAGCAGTATTTCTTTGTGATATACGCTGATGCAACAGGGCTTGAGGTGTTCCGGCATCCTGTCATCATGGACATGGCTTTCGCCGATGACTATGGCTTTGGCTTTTAAGGAACCCCTAAGTGACAGGAGGCGATTCAAATGGTTGACATGACAGAAAATGAGGATAAAAGAGCTGTCATTAAATCAAAGTTGCGGCAAAACTTCGACGGGAAGATTGTGCGCAAGGACTTGACCAAGAAGATCAAGGAAGGGGCAAATGTGCCGGTCTATGTCCTTGAATTTCTTCTTGGACAATATTGCAGTTCTGATGACCCGGAGATCATTGAAGAAGGCGTGGAGAATGTCAAACGCATTCTTGCAGATAATTTTGTCCGCCCGGACGAGGCACAGAAAATCCTCTCTGTGCTGCGCCAGCGCGGCAGCTACACGGTGATTGATAAAATCACGGTGAGCCTGAATATCAAGCGGGATTTCTATGAGGCTGAGTTCTCCAACCTCGGACTAAAAAACATTCCCATAGATGAGGAATACCCCGCCAAATTTGACCGTCTGCTTTGCGGCGGTATCTGGTGCATCGTACAACTGGATTATGAGTACATGGAAGAAGATCGGAACGGAACGCCGATCAGCATCCGAAAGCTCACCCCTATCCAGATGCCCCATGTGGACATTGAAGAATTGAAACAGGGGCGGAAAGCATTCACGCAGGATGAATGGATGGATGTGCTGCTGCGATCTATCGGAATGGAGCCGGACAAACTCACTTACCGAGAAAAATGGCTGCTCCTGATCCGCATGATTCCGCTTGTGGAAAACAATTTCAACCTCTGCGAGTTGGGACCGCGCAGCACCGGTAAGTCCCATCTTTACAAAGAGATTTCCCCGAACAGCATTCTCGTTTCCGGCGGTCAGACAACGGTAGCCAATCTGTTTTACAACATGGGACGCAAAACCGTTGGTCTTGTCGGTCTTTGGGACTGCGTTGCCTTTGACGAAGTTGCTGGTATTCGATTCAAGGATAAAGACGGCATCCAGATCATGAAGGACTACATGGCATCAGGGTCTTTCGCCCGAGGGAAAGAGGAAAAGGCCGCAAGCGCGTCGATGGTTTTTGTGGGCAATATCAATCAGAGCGTGGATGTGCTTCTGAAAACATCCAGCCTCTTTGATCCTTTCCCGCCTGAGATGGGTACTGATACGGCTTTCCTCGACCGGATTCACTGCTATCTCCCCGGTTGGGAGATTCCGAAATTCCGTCCGGAGCATTTCACAGATGACTATGGCTTCATTACAGACTATCTGGCAGAGTTCATTCGGGAACTGCGCAAGGAGCAGTATGGGGATGCACTGGACAAGTATTTCCGTTTAGGCTCCAATCTCAACCAGCGCGATACCATAGCCGTTCGGAAAATGGTTGGCGGGCTTTTGAAGCTCGTCTATCCTGACGGCGAGTTCTCAAAAGAACAACTGGAAGAAATGTTGAAGCTTGCGTTGGAGATGCGCCGTCGCGTTAAGGAACAACTCAAAAAGCTGGGTGGCATGGAGTTTTATGATGTGAATTTCTCCTACATCGACAAGGACAGCTTTGAGGAATACTATGTTTCCGTGCCAGAACAAGGCGGCGGAAAGCTGATCCCAGAAGGGATGTGCAATCCCGGTCAGATTTATACAGTTTCGCAGGGAAAATCCGGCATGATCGGCGTGTTCCGTCTGGAATCGCAGATGCTCCCCGGCAACGGCAAGTTTGAACGCACGGGTATTGGCTCTGAACGCGAGGCAAGAGAGGCCACAAATACTGCATTCAACTTCCTCAAAGCAAATGCAGGACACATCAGCGGAATGATCAGCACCACGACAAAGGACTATATCATCAACTATCAGGACTTGCAGGGCATCGGTATGACCAGTAAGCTTGCCCTTCCGACGCTGATCGCGCTTGCCTCTATTGCCCTGAATAAACCCACTGTCAGTAGCTTGGCTGTACTGGGTGAAATCAGCATTGCCGGTACGATGATCAAAGTGGATGAGCTGGCAAACGCCCTGCAAGTGTGTCTTGACAGCGGGGCAAAGAAAGTATTACTGCCCATTACATCAGCCGCAGACCTTGGCTCTGTCCCCTCAGAGTTGATCGGATGCTTCAATCTCATCTTCTATCAGAGTGCGGAGGACGCAGTATTCAAGGCGCTGGGCGTAGAATAAGAAGGCAACAAAAAAGAGCCTCAACCGACACCCACAAGGGCATCGACTGAGGCTCATGCGGTTAAATTGAGAGATGAAGAAAGGCTGGAAAATCGACTTTCATCCTGACATTTTGGGCTTTAGGGGCATAGACGGGAAAACATACAGGGCACCTTACCAGCGCCGCTTACAGGGCAGAAAAACCGCGATTTTCAACCCTTATCACGACATATTTTCCGCCCTATCTGTCCAGTTGTAAGTGACAGCTTTTTCATTCTTTTGGTTTGTTTTCTTCTCCCCATAAACATAACTGATCCAGCACTTTCATCAATGATTTTCCCCGCTCACTCAAGCTGTATTCTACCTTTGGAGGGATTTGGGGATATTCTGTTCTTATGATCAAATTGTCGGCTTCCAGTTCTTTAAGGTTTGTACTGAGGGTTTTGTCTGATATGTTTTTTAGATACCTTTTCAGCTCATTAAACCGTACCACCCTATACTCCATCAGGCAATATAAAATTACCATCTTATGCTTGCCGGAAATGAGGGAGAGTGCGTAATGAAAACCGGTATCTTCAAAATTGGCGTTCTCAATGTAGTTCTGTATCATAGCATCACTTACCTCATAGAAAGTACCTGTCTTAATTGCCAGTACTTGAATTTGTTTCTCTTCTGGATATAATTATAAGTAAGACATACGGTCATGTCAATAATGCAAATCAGAAGGAGAGATAGTTATGAGAACCAAGTTGAATATCACCGAAGGTATTTTCCCGATGCCGGTGCTGATGGTTGCGACCTATAATGAGGATGGCAGCGTCAATGTTATGAACGCTGCATGGGGAACTATGCAGGAAAGAGATACTGTCGCTCTCAACCTTACCGAGAGTCATAAGACTGTAAAAAACATTAAGGCTCGGGGCGCTTTTACCGTCAGCATCGCGGATGCTGCTCATGTGACGGAGGCGGATTACTTTGGTGTGGAATCCGGCAATCGAGTATCGGATAAACTTGCTGCAAGTGGCCTGACTGCCAGCAAGGCCGAAAAAGTGGATGCACCTGTGATCAACGAGTTCCCGCTTTGTCTGGAATGTGAGTTCATCGAGTATCAAGACGGAAAATACGGTTGTGGCGTTATCGGTAGAGTTGTGAATGTTACTGCCGATGAAAGCGTAATGGTGGACGGAAAGCTTGATATGTCCTTGGTGAATGCTATTGCATTTGATCCATACACTCACGGGTATTACAAAGTGACGGAGCGCGTCGGCGAAGCATTTAAGGACGGTTTGAAACTCAAAAAATGAGCGTCCTGTTCAAGGAGACGAACCGGCAAAGTAAAATGAAAAAAGAGCCTCAGCCGACACCCGCAAATGGGCACCGACTGAGGCTCTTCGCTTTTGGTTAAAATTCGACCTTTATCCCGGCAATTTGGTTGCTGAGGGCGCAGACAAGAAAACATACGAGGCAACCTATCAGTGCCGCTTACAGGACATAAAAAACGCGATTTTCAACCCTAATCACGACATATTTTCCTTCCTATCTGTCCGCTTGGATGCGTAGAAGGGACACGCGATGATTTCAGCACGAAAACTCTGCTTGCAGGGATGGAGACAACGGCGGCATTGCTCAGCATATTTCCTCCGCCCGTTGCTGTCAAGGAAGAAGCTCCATTCGAGCTTCCATTTCTTACTCCGGCTCATAACTCACGCTCGCTCTTCTTCTCCTTGTGGGGAGAAGGCTTATCCGTCTGCTGGGCGGTTTTGGCGGATTTCAGCCGATCCATGATCGAGGCTTTCCCGCCCTTCTCGCTCGCTTTGTCTTCCTTCGGACCGTTGTTGATAATCCCATCAATCATGCCATAGTCATCCTCAAGTGACATTTCAGCGGCTTTGAGTGGATTTTGCTTTTCCAGCTCAGCCACCCAATCCGCTTTCTCCACACCGAAGATACCGCCTTTGGCGGCGTGTTCCTTGATCTCCTTAGCGTCCAGAACCAGCCCCTCGGTATCGTCGCCGTACAGCCGGTAAATCTGGCACGACTTCATGACCTCAGCCGCAGCCTCTTCCCGCATGGGCAGCATCCCGCCCCATTTGTAGCCATACTGCTTCATTTCCTCGATGCTAATGCTGTCATCCGGCATCTTCTCGACGGGCATGACCTCCTGCCGGAGCAGATTAACTGCCGTCTCATCGAAACCGTCATAGATATGGGACAGCACCAGCTCGCCGCGCTCATCGACAATGATGCAGGAGGCATCGTCCCCAAAGGTGTCGTGCTCCATGAGCCAAAAGGTGTGACCGTCGATCTCTTTATGGTCAATCGTATGCCATGTGCCGATATGACCATCCACTGCCATGCCGGAAGTGTTCTCGTTGACAATGGAGCTTTTCTCTTCAAGGACAGTCTGTTTCCACTGTTCTCCGGAAATCATCGGGATAGCCACAATCCTGTCTCCGATTTTGGCAAACTGCTCCGGCATTTTGAACTCCGTCATAAACTGCCGCAACAGATCCGGCGAAAGCGAGCCGAAGCTGTCACCCGTCAGACCCGTAACAAGGAAGGTACCGGCAACAATGTCATAGATTTCACCGCTGTCATCCCGCAGAGCGCGGTTGAGAGGCAGCCCGTTCATCTTGCCTTCTTCGTTGCAGACAATGGCAACCGGCTCTTCAAAGGGATAGACCGCCTCAATGTCCCCGCCAACCTCATGCT
>ERZ809296.2747-NODE-2747-length-16117-cov-5.236272_pt1 | contig 16117 bp, 16 predicted proteins | sample MGYA00520511_ERZ809296 | MGnify/ENA primary metagenome ERZ809296 (study PRJEB31576, sample SAMEA3212662) | Homo sapiens | biome: human-gut; feature: human gut; material: fecal | place: Sweden | collected 2012 ... | reverse complement strand
AATCTCAACACTCGGACCAAAAAGTTCCGAAGCCGTTTTGGCTTCGGAACTTTTTTTGTTACCTGCTTTGTGCTATAATGGAAAGCAAGCATCTTGACCACAACGATCAAGGGGGACAAAGCAATGGAAATTGAGCTGATCCGGCAGCTTTTAGAGAAGCCGTTTCAAATGACCCAGCCCTGAGAAAGGAGGTTCCCTCTATGATGTACCCATTCCTGACCCTGGATGACCAGACCGAGATCGTCCACTCTGAGATGAAGCCCGACGGCCGGGTGAAGGTCTACGTGGAAAAGCCGGATGAAAAAGACTTCTTCCACAACGCCGTCTGCTGGCTCCCCGCCTACCAGTGGGAGGACATCAACGGCTTTACCCCGGAAGAGATCGCCAAGTATGAAGAGATCATCCGCTCCACAGCGCATCTCATCCTGGAGTTTTCCCAGCGGGGAGGATTGCTCAATGCCTCAAATCTTTAAGATCGGGCCATACACCATTTATTTCTGGTCCAACGAAAATGACCCGCTGGAACCCATTCACGTCCACGTTTCCGAACGGGCCAACCCCAACGCCACGAAGATCTGGCTGACTTCCACAGGCAAGTGCTACCTCTGCCACAACAAGTCCCGCATCCCGGAGCGGCTTCTCCGGGACATCATGCGGGTCATTGAGGCCCGCTCCCAGGACATCGAAGCCCGCTGGTTAGACCACTTTGGGAGCATCAGCTATTTCTGCTGAGCGCAGCAATACACCCTAAAGGGGTCGAATTCGACCAGAGCCGAAACCGCCGCCGCAGGAGGGGAATCGTTCGTGTTTGTGCCCTCTTGCGTGACCAAAAAATTCCGAAGCCGTTTTGGCTTCGGAACTTTTTCTTCTCCTTGACAAAGCAGGGGCAGGATGCTATCCTAAAAACAGAAAGAGCGCCGTTGCTAGCGGTTAGCTCCTTAGGTTAAACGTATGAACGCTGACCGTTCAGGTGCCACCGAGCGGTCAGCAAGCTTTTATGGAAAGCCTTCCCGCGGGGAAGGTTTTTGTTGCTTCTCGCCATTTTTATCTTGCGTATACGTGTTATACGTGTTATTCTAAACGGAAAGAAAGGATGTGTCTTTGTTGCCGATCACGCCAAAAGAAATGGTCAAGCTGCTGGAAGCCAATGGTTTTGTTTTTGTGCGCTCCAATGGGTCACATCGGCTCTACCGAAACCCGCAAACCGGACGCTCGACCATCGTTCCCTATCACAACAAGACACTAAAACCCGGAACGGAGAAAAATATCCTCAAACAGGCTGGCCTGAAGTAATCCACGATCCACAGCATATCCTAATAGAACAGACAGGAGGTCATCCCATGAACAAGCTCTATTACCCTGCGATCTTTCACCCGGAAGAAACCGGCTACTCTGTCTCCGTCCCGGATCTCGATGGCTGCTTCTCTGAGGGGGATACCCTGGAGGAAGCCATGGACATGACCTGCGATGCCATCGGTCTGTGCCTGGAGGAATACGCAGGGGCCTATCCTACTCCCAGCAACCCCGCTGACATCCAGGCGGAAACAGGGGATTTCATCAGCTTAGTTCCCTTCGATCCGCTGCAATATCGCCGGAAGCATGATACCCGCGCCGTCAAAAAGACGCTGACCATCCCTTCCTGGCTCAATGCTCTGGCCGAGGAACGGCACATCAATTTCTCTCGTGTGCTCCAGGCCGCTCTTCTCGACCGGCTGCACTTAAAGTGAGACCCTCTCTCCTCCCTTATCCCACCCCACAGGAAGTGACCGCATCATGAACCTCTGGCACACCAAAGGCTTCAAATGGAAAATAATCCTCTCTGTCCTGGTCTTTTTGCTGGGCCTGGTATGTTCGACTGTCTTCTCTGTTCGGATGCACCAGAACGCTCTGGAGGCCCGACGGAAAACAGCCCAGCTCAACGCCACCACCTACGCCAACTACCTCATCGAGGATTTCTCCCGGGCCATCGGCGTGACGGACTCCCTGGAGCAGATCCTCATCAGCGAGGACGGCCAGTGCAGGCGCTTTGAGACCGTGGCGCAGAACCTTTCCTCCTCCGTCCTCCAGAGCATTCAGCTGGCCCCCAACGGCGTCGTCACCGACATCTACCCTGCTGCGGGCAATGAGGACGGGAAGATCGACCTGTTCCACGACGAGAGCCGGAGCGAGCTCTGCCGCTACGGGCGGGACAACAACGTCATCACCCTGCAAGGCCCCTTTTCCCTGAGCCAGGGCGGCAGCGGCATCGCCGTGCGCAACCCCGTCTATCTCGCGGACGAGACCGGGCAGGAGACGTTCTGGGGCTTCACCATCGTCATCCTGCGGGTGCCGGAGGTCTTTGCCCGGTCCACCCAGGCGCTGGAGCACTTTGGGTACGACTACCGCCTCTCGAAACGCACCGCGCCCCTGGGCGACGAGTATGAGGAGGTCGCCAGCTCCGGCCAGGCGCTCACAGACCCTGCCAGCTATACCTTCCCTCTGGACGGCACCAACAGCACCTGGAAGCTGGAGGTCATGCCCAAGGGGGGCTGGCACCAGGCAGACCCCGCCATGGGCTTCTTCTGCGCAGGGAGCCTCGTCCTGCTCCTGGCGCTGATCCTGGCCCTGGCCCTCATCGGGATGCGGGAGCAGAAAAACGTCTTCCGCCACCTGGCCACGACGGACCCCCTCACGGGCCTGCTCAACCGCAAGGGCTTTGACGAGGCCCTGCAAGCCTATCTGTCCAAACACGCCGAGGCCCACTGCGTAGGCGTCTTGCTGGACATCGACAACTTCAAGTCCATCAATGACGTCTACGGCCACGCCATCGGGGACCAGGCCCTGCGCCAGCTGGCCGAGAGCATGCACGCGCATTTCCCCACGGACAGCATCCTGGGCCGCAACGGCGGGGACGAGTTCTGCCTCATCCTGAAGAACTGCACCAACCAGAGCGCCGCCGAGCGCATCCAGGCCTTCACGGAAGAGCGCCGGACCTTCTGGTACGAGGGGGTGGAACATCCCTTCACCCTCTCCGTGGGCTACGCCGAGCTCTCCGCCGCCGACGCCAGGCGGACCCCCGCCCTGCTCCTGAGCAAGGCGGACCTGGCCCTGTACGAGGTCAAGCTCCGGGGCAAGCGCGGCTGTCTGGCGTACAGCGAGGACCTTCAGCTCCGCGTCCGCACCCACCTGGGCTTTGCCTTGCAGGACATCTCCCAGCATCTCCCCGGCGCCTTCCTCATCTACAAGGCCGACCGGGTCAACGACGAGCTGCTCTTCGCCAACCAGGAGATGGTCCGCTTCGTCGGCTGCACCGACCTGGAGGATCTCTTGGCCTTCACCGACCACAGCTTCCGCAACCTCATCCACCCGGACGAGCGCGAGGCCGTGGAGCGGAGCATCTGGGCCCAGCAGGACGCCCAACAGGACGGCACCAACGACTATGTCTCCTTCCGCCTGGTCAAGAAGGACGGCACCTACCGCTCCGTCCTGGACCACGGCCGCCTGATCCACAACCGGCATTACGGGGATATCTTCTACGTCCTGTTCATGGACAGCGACTTCATCCGGGAGCGTTACCAAAAACAGTAAAAACAGAGCCTTCCCCAGGGGGGAAGGTGGGCCGGCGCAGCCGGGTCGGATGAGGGCCACCTGCCGAACGGAATCGGTCGTGCACCAACGCAGCCACGCCTCACGCAGTACCACCGATCCGATCCTTTTGCGAAGCAAAACTCCATGAGGGCGGCGGCCTCTCTGCGTTCTACGTGAGTGCACGGCGGAGTGCTTGCACAACGTAGCCCTCATCCGTCCGCTTCGCGTCCACCTTCCCCCCAGGGGAAGGCTTTTTTTATCCCCGCAGGCGATAGTTCTTCCCCCGGTCCGGGCCAAGCTCAAAGAGGTTCTTGGCCCGCTCTGCGATGCGGCCGGCCAGGGATTCGTCGATCTGGATCAGGTCGTCCAGCACGCACTCGCTGGAGACGATGGTGGGCAGCTTGGCGGTGTAGCGGTAGTTGAGGATCTCAAAGGCCACGTTCACGTCTGCCGTGGTGGGGCGGGGGCTGCGGCTGTCGAAGCTGCGGCCGGTCTTGAAGAGATCGTCGATGTACAGCAGTTCCGCGTGCTTATAGGGGGCGATGGCGGCGTTGTACTCCTCCCCCTGGTTGGCCACGGCTTTGATGCGGCTCACGTCGTCCCGCCAGAGCATGTAGCGCACCTGCTTGCCCTGGTGCAGGGCCTTGCGGCAGATGGCGGTGCAGAGATGCGTCTTCCCGCTGCCGGACTGCCCGCCGAAGAAGAACCAGCCCTCCAGGCTCTGGGCGTAGGCCTGGGCGGCGGCCTTGAGCTTCTGCTGCCAAGGCTCCGTGGCCTGGAACTTGGCGAAGGTGTAGTCCTGGATGATGTGCTGAAGCCCGCTGCGGCGCATCTGCCGGATGCTCTGGCGGACCTTCTGGCACTGGCAGGGCCGCATCCAGGCGTTGGGGATCCCCCCCTCTTCGGTCACCACGCGGAGATAGCCCTTGTTGCGGCAGATGGGACAGTCGTAGCCGTCCTCCTGGTCGAGATGCCCCTCGGCGTTGTTGTACCACTCGGTCTGCTGGTGAGCAAACGCCATTGCGTCGAAGGGCTCCTCCGGCTGCGAACCAGTGGGCATCTTCTTCGACAAAATCGTCCGTAAAGAAACCATCGTCTGTCATCCTCCTTCCCCTCAAAACACGAACCGACGTTGGGAGAGCGGGAGCTTCTCTGCTCTCATCTGCTCTTCTCTCTTCTTCTCTGGTCTAGTCTTATCTACTCTATACTGTGCCGACATTTTGTCGGCAGATTGTCGACAAAGAACATAAGCCTTGTTATTTGCCAAAGACAAGCGACTCATCTCTTCCTCATATATGGTCGCCTTATGTCTGCTTGGCTGGATCTGGTTCTGTTGATGCCAGTGGCAAAGGACACAGACCCCGCTGTCAAACGGGATCACAAACCCCTGATCGATCAAAACCTGATAGAACCTCTTTTGGATCCCCATCATGCGCACGACCTGCAACGGCGTAGCGACAAAGCCGTCATCATCCGCAAACAGCTCCAGGTGTACATACAGCATCTGCGCCGCTACCGGCATCGCCAAAAACGATGGGCTGTGTAACACTGCTTTCGAGACCATTCTTCGTTCTGCCATAATTTTCCTCCCTTGTCTCTTCATTTCTTCCAGTATCCCTATCATAGCTTAAATTTCAACGTCTGTCAAGTAGTTTTACTTTACAGCCAGCAAAAAGTTTCAGGCATAAAAAATTGGGTCTGTCTCTTGACAAACCCAAAGCAATTGTTATAATAAAAACAGAAAGAGCGCCGTTACTAGCGGTTAGCTCTGCAATCAGGTAATTATCTTACGCTGACCGTTCAGTTGCCGCTGAGCGGTCAGTACGCCTTTATGGTGAGTGCCAGGGCCAAGATGACCACCAACACGAAGACCTTTAACAGAAATCTTCCCATTCCAGCCTCACCCCCTTTCCAAATGGACTTGCTAGGGGAGTGAGCCAACCGCTATTTTCGTAACAACGCTTCTTTCCGGCCCTTTTGACAGGGCCTTTTTATTCTAGCAGATTTTGTCGAATTTTGCAATGAGATGTAGAGATAAAAAAGTCCTCCGCTTGACGAAGCAAGCGCAGGATGCTATCATAAATACAGAAAGAGCGCTGCCACAAGTGGTTCGCTCTATTCAGTGTCATAAGATATTACTTATGCTGACCGTTTGGCTGCAACCGAGCGGTCAGCACGTTTTTATACAGAGAATATCAGACCATCATAGATTCTTTTACCTTAGTACACTCCGTTCCAAAGCAAAAAGCCTTCCGTGTGGGAAGGCTTTTTCCATTGCAACATTCGACAAATTCTGCTACAATCAAAGAGTCCTGTCAAAAGGACCGGAAAGATGCGTTGTTACGAAAAGTGGTTAGCTAGCCCCTCGCAAATCCAAGACGGAAGGGGGTGAAGCTGGAGTGGACAGATTTCTTTTGAAATTTCTGGTGTGCGTAGCGTTTTTAGCGCTGGCACTTTCCATAAAAGCATGCTGACCGCCTGGGGTGCAGCCAAACGGTCAGCATTATTGAATAATAATGTCATAAAGCCGAAGAGCTAACCGCTAGTAACAGCGCTCTTTCTGTTTTTATGATAGCATCCTGCGCCTGCTTTGTCAAGCCTGCACCCGCCGTCCGATCTCTCGCACGGCCATCTCGTAAAAATTCCGATAGTCTTTGCCCTCTGGTTCCGAAACGCCCAAGGTCACGCACTTGGCTTGGTAGGCTTCCAGGAGGGCTTTTTTCGTGAGGGCGGACTTGCGCTCCGGCTCGAAGAAGTAGAGTTCCCCGTGGTCGGCGCGTTCGCGTTTCTTGCGGCAGAGGAGCCACCAGAGGTCCATCTCCGACGTGTCGAAGCCGAAGCCCAGGGAGTAGACGTCGCCGAGGATGAAGTAGTCCAGCCAGCTCAGGGCCTCCATCTCTCCCCCGCCGACCCAGAGGGGATAGCGGCAGGCCGGGGCGCGGCGGGTGAGGTACTCGTCGCAGCAGAAGAGCAGGTTGCCATAGTAATAATGGCCCAGGATGACCGTGTTCGGCACGCGGGCCTCGCCGTGGATGTGGAAGAGGGGCAGGGTGCGCTCCCCCACGGGCAGGTTATAATAGGTGTGGAGCATGAAGCCCTTTTCCGCCAGGGGGACGGCGGAGGTGTGGGTGAGGTAGCGGGGGGCGTGGTCCACGAAGTCGGGCATCACGGCGCACTGGATCTCGTAAGTAAAATTGGGCGTTAAGATGCAGTCGAAGGGCATGGCCAGGAGCCGCTGGAGCTGCTCGGACAGCCAGGGATGGACCTCGCAGTGGGTCAGCTCCCGCTGGAGGTCGTGGAGGGAGACATCGACGTGGTCCTTGCTCAGCAGGACCGCCTGCATGGGAAAGGGGATGCCTTTGACCTGGTCGGCGGTGAAGTCGGTCCGGTTGATCTTCTCCAGCAGGCCCGACCAGGAGGCCCCGCCAAAGACGCGGTTCATGCCGTTGCCCAGGAGCAGGACCTTCGGGCGGCGGTGGGGAGAGATGGTGAGGGGGGTGGGTCGCATAGGCATGGGGCACCTCTTCCTTGGGGGGATGGCCGCAGAGGTCTGCGGCCACTACAACAAAATCATACGCATACATTATGCGCTGTGGGGGGAAGGCTGTCAAGATGGGGCGATTGCCTGAGGGCAGGAAATATGGTATGATGATACAACTTCAAACAACAGGAGGACACCCGCCATGGGAAAAAGCCGGTCGAAAAAGCAACTGACCCCCGGCCAGCTGAGGAGCCGGGGCTGGACGAAGTCCCTGATGAACACGCTCTTGCCCAAGCCCCGCTACCGGCATTTCAATGGCCGGAGCATGCCCGTCTGGGAGCGGGAGGACGTGCAGGCCGCCGAGGCCACGGAGACCTTTCAGAAGCAGAACCTCGGCGCCAAGCCCCAGGGCGAGGCCGGCCGCGCCGCCCAGCAGGCCGCCCACACCGTCGCCAAGGCCCTGACCAAGCTCTGGAAGCAGGCGGAGAAGGACGACAGCCTGGCCTGGACGCTGGCGGGGCATTACCACCGGGCCGTGCTCGACCACCTGCCCGCCGCCGCCCGTGGGCGCATGCTGCGTGCCTCCCAGATCACGGGCTACCTGGGCAGCTTCCTGGGGTTGGAAAAGCGCTGTGACGGCTTGTCCCTGCCCAGCGAGCTGACCCACTTCGTCCAGGCCGCAGGCTGGATGGGCCCCAACGAAAACGCGCCCTTGGCGGGCCACGTCCGGGTGCGCTATGCCCGGGTCCTCCACGCAGCGGCCCAGCAGGCCATCGACCAGTTCACCCAGGCCCAGCCGGAGGCCGATCTGGCCGGCCTGCTGGCGCGGGAGGACTTCCCCACCCAGCAGCTGCTCTCCCGGCCCATCGGGACCATCTACTCCGTCTGGTACATCCCCCAGATCATCCAGAAGAGCCTGAACGTCCTCATCGCCCTGAACCCCAAGGACGAGTACCCGGAGGCCCGCGCCCTCTCCCGGCACTTCATCCTGCACCTGGGCGGGACGAACACGGGCAAGACCTACGCGGGCTTCCAGCGGCTCAAGCAGGCCCGGACGGGCGTCTACCTGGCCCCCCTGCGTCTGCTGGCCCTGGAGGCCCAGGAAGCGTTGCTGGACGCAGGCGTGGATTGCAGCCTCACCACCGGCGAGGAGGAGGACCGCCGGGAGGAGGACACCCACGTCGCCGCCACAGCCGAAAAGCTGAATCTGAAAGCCCGCTATGACGTGGCCGTCATCGACGAGTGCCAGATGATCGCCGACCCCCACCGGGGCTATGCCTGGACGCGGGCCATTCTGGGCGTGCAGGCCCCGGAGGTCCATCTCTGCGCCGCCCCGGAGGCCGAGCACCTGCTCCGGCGCATCATCGACAGCTGCGGGGACAGCTATGAGATCGAGTACCATAAGCGCAAGACGCCCCTGCTCTGCATGAACCACACCGTCGATTACACCCGCATCCAGCCGGGGGACGCGCTCATCACCTTCTCTAAGGTGGGCGTGCTCAGCGTGGCGGAGGACCTGCGGCAGTCCGGGAAAGAACCTGCCATTATTTACGGTGCCCTGCCCTACTCCACCCGCCGGCGGCAGATGGAGGGCTTTTTGCAGGGGCGGATGCAGTACGTCGTCTCCACGGACGCCATCGGCATGGGGCTGAACCTGCCCATCCGCCGGGTCATTTTCATGGACACGGAGAAATTTGACGGGGTGGAGCGCCGGGAATTAAAGCCCGAAGAGATCCAGCAGATCGCCGGGCGGGCGGGGCGCTTTGGCATGTATGACAAGGGCTATGTGGGGGCCACCCAGGGCCTGTCCTTCATCCGGGCTGGGCTGAACACCGTCGTGCCGCCGTTGCAGCAGGCCGTCGTGGGCTTTTCCGACCTGGTGCTTATGGTAGACTTTGACCTCTTGGAGGTCCTGACCGAGTGGAACAAGATGCCGACCGTGGAGCCTTATGTCAAGCTGGACATCACCCGCTACATCACCCTCATCTCCAAGATCCGGGAGCAGGGCTTCCCCCTGACCAAGGAGGAGGAGCTGCGGGCGGCGAACATCCCCTTTGACGAGACGGACGAGGCCCTGCGGGAGCTGTTTTTCCGCTTCCTGCGTCTCCAGCAGCAGGGAGAGACCATCGAGCAGCCGGAGCTGGCGCGGGACACGGCCCATACCCTGCCGGAGCTGGAGCTGTACTGCCGGAAGCTGGACCTGTATTTTTCGTTCGCCAAGGCCTTTGGCTGCCCGGTAGACGAGGAGGCGCTGTATGACCAGCGGGAGGACGTGGCGGAGGAGATCAACGAGATCCTGCTGCACCGGCTGAAGAACAACATCCGCTTCTGTCCCCTGTGCGGGAAGGCCCTGCCCCTGCACCACCGCGGGCGGGTGTGCGACGCATGTTACCGAAGGATGCGGAAGTGAGGGGAGTTTCTCTTGACACCCCCCTTTCCATTTGATACACTGAGCAAAGAGAAATCATTTTTGTTTGCCGGCATGGCAAGCAGAGAGAAAGAGAGGAAGGTTTTTATGGATGATATGATGTACGGTCTGATGTTCGCCGGGGCGATTACGGCGGGGTCGGTGCTGGCTGTGGTGATCTTTTATGTGCTGGTGGCTGTGGCCCAGTGGCGCATCTTCACCAAGGCCGGGGAAGCTGGATGGAAGGGGATCATCCCGCTGTACAACCTGTATATTCAGTATAAGCTGACCTGGGACACCAAGATGTTCTGGTATTTGATCGCGGTGAACCTGGCCTCTTCCGTGCTGTCGTTCATTGCGTCTGGGTTCTTGATCGCGATCGTGACGTTTATCCTGTCGCTGGCGGGCGTTGTGATTCTGATCATGGGCCTGCATAAGCTCTCCAAGGCCTTTGGGCATGGGGCTGGCTTTACCCTGGGCCTCATCTTCCTCAATCCCATCTTCCTGCTCATCCTGGGCTTCGGCAGCTCCCAGTATATGGGAAACCTCAGCTGGCCCAACCAGGCACGGTTTTGAGCGAAAAAACAACGTCATCGTTTGGCAAAAAAGAAGCGCTCGCCTTGACAGGCGGGCGCTTCTGGGCTATACTAAGAACAGCAAAAGGGGGCTGGTGCTTTTTGCGGTTGGTCTCCCGTTTAGGTTTTTTGGTTAAGTAACCGCACGGGTAGCCTCCGGGCGGTTACTTCTTTTCATCTTCGTTTTTATCGTTACGATGATGAAACTGCTGGTAGAGATGCAGCAGGAATTCCAACGCTGAAAAACAAACGCTGAGGACCGCACAAACTTCTACGACAGACAGTGACATGGCTCTCACTCCTTCCTTTGGGTCGGGAGACAAGAGACTTACATGAAGAAGTTGTCTCCCGGAATGGGAAATTGCTGTGGGAGACCAACCGCCAAACACCAGCCTTTCCTGCTGGCTCGGCATAACTTGTGCTCAATATAGCATTTTTCGACAAGTTTTGCAAGAAGATTTGACAAAACAAAGCGCTCGCCTTGACAGGCGGGCGCTTCTCCTTTATGATTATAGTGTCAGCAAGTATCCGCCAAAGAGAGAAACAAAATCTCTACCCGAGAAAGGATGGTACTGATGCAATACGAAATCAAAGGCGGCGCATTCCCCGTGGTGATCTGCCAGCTCAACGACGGCGAACAAATGATCACCGAAAAAGGCTCCATGGTCTGGATGAGTCCCAACATGGAGATGAAGACCTCCGGTGGCGGCGTGGGGAAGATGTTCTCCAAGGCCTTCTCCGGCGAGAGCATGTTCCAGAACATCTACACCGCCCGCGGCGGCAACGCCCTCATTGCCTTCGGCTCCAGCTTCCCAGGGCAGATCCTGGCGCTGGAGATCGGGCCAGGCAATGAGATCATCCTGCAAAAGGCAGCCTTCCTGGCCTCCGAGCCGGGCGTGCAGCTGTCCATGCACTTCAACAAGAAGCTGGGCGCCGGGTTCTTCGGCGGCGAGGGCTTCATCATGCAAAAGCTCTCCGGCCGCGGCATGGCCTTTGCCGAGGTCGACGGCGAGCTGGTGGAGTACACCCTCGGCCCCGGCCAGCAGATGATCGTGGACACCGGCAACGTGCTGGGCTTCGAGCGCACCGTGGCCATCGACATCCAGCAGGTCAAGGGCCTGAAAAACAAATTCTTCGGCGGCGAGGGCTTCTTCAACACCGTCCTCACCGGCCCCGGCAAGATCTGGCTCCAGACCATGCCCATCTCCGGCGTGGCCATGTCCATCTATCCCTTCCTGCCCACCAAGGGCAACGGCTGAGTGTTTCCGCTCTGAACTTTCCCACAAAACCCAAATGATCCCAGATCCCCCAAGCACAAAGGAGCGCAGAAGTATATGCTAGGAGCTTGTCTCGATGCCGTGCGGGCCTCGGTCCCGCTGGTGCATAACATCACCAATTACGTCACCGTCAACGATGTGGCCAACGTCCTCTTGGCCTGCGGCGGCAGTCCCATCATGTCCGACGAGCCGGAGGACGTGGAGGACATCACGGCCCTCTGCGGCGGCCTGAATCTGAACATCGGCACCCTCAACCAGCGGAGCATCGAGGCGATGCACCGGGCGGGCAAACAGGCCGCCGCGCTGGGCCACCCCATTTTATTGGACCCCGTAGGGGCCGGGGCCTCCGCCCTGCGGACGAACACGGCCGTCAGCCTCATGCAGGAGCTGCCCCTCACCGTCATCCGGGGCAACATCTCCGAGATCAAGACCCTGGCCCTGGGCAGCGGCACCACGAAGGGCGTGGACGCAGACGTGGCCGACGCCGTCACGGAAGAGACCCTGCCCCAGGCCATCCAGTTCGTAAAAGACTTTGCCCAGCGGTCCAAGGCGATCATCGCCATCACCGGGGCCATTGATCTGGTCAGCGACGGGACGCAGTGCTACGTCCTCCGCAACGGCCGCCCCGAAATGGGCAAGATCACCGGAACGGGCTGCCAGCTCTCCGGGCTGATGACGGCCTTCCTGGTGGCCAACCCCGACCGCCCGCTGGAAGCCGCCGCCGCGGCCGTGGCGACGATGGGCCTGGCCGGGGAGCTCGGCTGGCTCCACATGGCCAAGGGAGAGGGCAACGCCTCCTACCGCACCCACATCATCGACGCCATCTACAACATAACCGGCGAGACGCTGGACAAGGGGGCAAGCTATGAACTGCGCTGAACAAGACTTACTGCTCTACGCCGTCACCGACCGGCACTGGCTGCACGGCCGGACCCTGCACGAGGTCGTGAAGGAGAGCCTGGACGGCGGCGTGACCTTCCTCCAGCTCCGGGAGAAGGACCTGGACGAGGCCCGTTTCCTGGACGAGGCGAAAGACATCAAAACTCTCTGCCATGCCTACGGTGTCCCGTTTCTCATCAACGACAACGTAGACATCGCCCTGGCCGTGGACGCCGACGGTGTCCACGTGGGCCAGAGCGACATGGAGGCCGGGGACGTCCGCGCCAAGCTTGGCCCGGATAAGATCATCGGCGTCTCCGCCCAGACCGTCGCCCAGGCCCTCCAGGCCGAGGCCCACGGGGCGGACTATCTCGGCGTCGGGGCCGTGTTCCCCACCGGCTCCAAGGCCGACGCCAAGGAAGTGGAGTGGGACGTCCTGCGGGACATCTGCCAGGCCGTCTCCATCCCCGTGGTCGCCATCGGCGGCATTACCCGGGAAAACGTCACCGAGCTGGCCGGGACGGGCATCTGCGGCGTGGCGGTGATCAGCGCCATCTACGCCCAGGAAGACATCCCGGCAGCCGCAAAGAACCTGAAGAACACCGTGAAAGAGATGATCGCACCCCAATGAAACACGTGCATTACGGTTGGGTGGTCTGCATCACTTGCACGCTCCTGCTCTTCATCACCATGGGCACGGTGTCCAACGGCTTTTCCGTCTACCTGCCCTACATCATGGACGAGCGCGGCCTGACCCACGCCCAGACGTCCTCCCTCGTCACCCTGCGGTGCCTCACGGCGTTTCTGGCCATGCTGACCATCGGCTGGTACTACAAGAAGGTATCGCTTCGTCTGGGCGTGAGCATCGCCGCCTGCTGCGCAGGCCTGTCCTACCTGCTCTACGCCAGCGCCCAGACCTATCCCCTCTTCTGCGTGGGCGCGGCGGTGTCGGGCCTGAGCTACGGGTTCGGCTCGATGATCCCCGTCTCGCTCCTGATGAACCGCTGGTTCGACCGGCACCGGGCCTTGGCCCTGAGCATCTGCGCCACGGGCAGCGGCATTGCGACTATCGTCCTGCCCCCGGTGACGACGGCCCTGGTGGAGCACCTGACCATGGGGACCGCCTTCCGCATCGAGGGCGCAGCGATCTTTCTCCTGGCTGCCCTCATCTTCGCCGTCCTGCGCAGCGACCCGGCGGAGAAGGGCCTGGCCCCCTGCGGGCATCAAGAAGCCCCGGCGGGGCAGGAAACGCCCGCGCGCAAAGCCCACGGCGACATCCCCCGCGCGGCCTTCGTGCTGCTGGCCTTCGCCAGCCTGTTCATGGGCGCCGTGGCCAACCCCGGCTTCGTGCATCTGTCCGTCCTGTTCAGCGGGGAGGGCTTCTCCGCCGGGGCCGTGGCCGCCATCATCAGCGGCACGGGCCTGATGCTCACCCTGGGCAAGCTCCTCTACGGCGAGACGACGGACCATGTGGGCGGCTGCAAGTCTACCCTGCTCTTCGGGGCGATCCTGGTGGCGGGGCATGTGCTGTGCTGCCTGGCCTTCCTGCAAAGCATCCCTCTGAGCGTTCTCACCGCCGTCTGCATGGGCGTGGGCTACCCCATCGCGACGATCGGCCCCTCCGTCTGGGCCAATGACCTGGCCTCCCCCCGGCAGTACCCGACTGTTTTGCGGCGGCTGCAAGTGATCTATGCCGGCGGCGCTCTCGTTTTTGCCACGGTCCCCGGCCTCTTGGCCGACCGCTTCGGCGATTACCTCCCGGCCTACATCCTGTTCTCTTGTCTGGTTCTGGTCTCCCTGCTGCTCATCGCCCTGTCTTACCGAGCAGGACGCAAGGTCCGAACAGAACACAAAGCCTGACAGAACACAAAGCAGAATAAAAAGACAAGAAGCGAAAAAGCGTTCCTCCCCGTTTCGATGGGAAAGAACGCTTTTGTTGTTTTATCCTAGAAAAAGCAAACGCCTCAGCGGTTTTGCGCTCGCTCCTCCCGCGTCCTGGGCTTGTCGAAGTCCGGCAGCAGGAAGGTGCCCACCAGGAAGGTCAGGGAGTAGAAGGCGGTGAAGAGCATGGCCGTCTTCCAGGTGGTCACGTTGGCCAGGTGGACGATGACGGCGTAGACGATCATTTGCAGGATATACGCCCCCGTCCAATACAGCGTCATAATGACGGCGACCTTCTGCGGGTTCGCCCCCGGCATCCGGGCCGGCAGGGTGAAGAGGGAGGGCGTGGAGATGAAGATCACAACGCCCATCAGGATGGCGCACACCGTCGCCACCGTCCCCGACGGGGTCAGGATCATCACGAAGAACGCGATGGACTGGGCAAAGCCGGAGAAGCGGAAGAGGGTGATCTGGCGCTTGAGCTTCTTGGCCAGCACGATGCCGACGATGGTCCCCGGGATGCCGGTGAGGGCGATCATCGTGGAGATAAACTGCGAGTTCACCGTAAAGTCCGGGTGCAGGGGGAAGAGGTAGAGCATGACCGTGTACATGACCAGCCGCCCGGTCATCGTAAAGATGAACTCATAGAGGAACGGCTCTTTCAGGCCGTCCTTGTACCGGTAGAGCTTCCCGCCCGCGCTCTGGTCCGTCTGCTTGGGCGTGGCGGCGATGGGATAGCCCCGCCCGACGATGAGCCACAGGACCAGCAGGGTCACGCTGAACAGGCCATAGAACAAAATCACGCTCCGCCAGGAGACCAGCCACGCCCGCACGGCGGAGATGCTGAAGAGCGCGATGAGATTGCCCGTGTTCGGCCCGGCGTTGTTGATGCCGATGAAGATGGGCTGCTGCTTCGGGGAGAAGCAGTAGACGACGTAGGGCGTCATGCAGATCATGAGCACCGCCCCGCCGAAGCCCAGCAAAAACCGGCTGAGAATAACGAACGGGAAGGACGTGGACAGCGCCCCGATGATGACCGCGCAGGTGAGCAGGCAGGAGAAGGCAACGGTCTTCTTCGGTCCCAGCTTGACCAGGATCCAGGCCGCCACAAAGTTGCCCACGATCTTGGCCGCGGAGATGGCGTTGTTCACGGAGGAGGGCACATGCCCCACCCCGAACTCCTGGATCATGTCGTTGGTCACCACAGAGCCGACCATCCAGGACGCGCTGAAAAACGCATAGGTCAGAAACAGGATGATCTCAATGGCAATGGCTCTACGGGGGCCGATGGTTTTTGGCGGCATGGTTGCAAACCTCCTCCCGTGTCCCGCAAAGCAGCTGCTCTGCGTGCAAGTTAAGTTGCAAAATCAAGTCGGACACTTGAAACATTTCTGTCATTCTACCCTAAATTTACCGATACGTCAAGCCAAAAAACCGAAGGTTTTCAGGAATTTTGACCAAAATATTGTGTATCCTTTAGCACCGGCAATAAAATTTCTAGTTCCCAGCGCCCAGTTTTTTGCTATCCTAAGAGGGAACGCTGCGCAAGAAAAGTACCGCAGGAAGGGGGGCGTTTGCCATGGCGCCGCAGGCCGCTCAGACATTCGGATATATGCGCGTGTCCAGCACCGACCAGAACGAGGACCGCCAGCGCCGCGCCCTGGCCGACGCCGCCGTCCCCCAGGAGCATCTGTATTTAGACCGCCAGTCCGGCAAGGATTTCCAGCGCCCCCAGTACCAGCGCCTGGTGAAGCGCCTGCGGGCCGGGGACCTGCTCTGCGTGCCCAGCATCGACCGCCTGGGCCGCAACTACGAGGACATCCAGAACCAGTGGCGGCTGCTCACCAAGGACATCGGCGTGGACATCTGCGTCCTGGACATGCCCCTCCTGGACACCCGCAACGGCAAGGACCTCATGGGGACCTTCATCGCCGATCTCGTCCTGCAAATCCTCTCCTTCGTGGCCCAAAGCGAACGGGAAAACATCCGCACCCGCCAGGCCCAGGGCATCGCCGCCGCCCGCGCCCGCGGCGTCCACCTGGGCCGTCCC
>ERZ809296.2741-NODE-2741-length-16154-cov-4.560532_pt1 | contig 16154 bp, 8 predicted proteins | sample MGYA00520511_ERZ809296 | MGnify/ENA primary metagenome ERZ809296 (study PRJEB31576, sample SAMEA3212662) | Homo sapiens | biome: human-gut; feature: human gut; material: fecal | place: Sweden | collected 2012 ... | reverse complement strand
ATGTACATATACAAGATAATAATCCTATGCGGACTGCTCTTGGGAAGTGTCGGACTGAAAGCACAAGAAGCACAATGCAGCATCGACCGGAAGCTACGGGCTGACTCCACCAACCGTAACCGTATTATCACCCGTGCCACCATGTATGGTGTCGGCTTCACCAACGTGTTCGACACTTATCTTTCACCTCAGGAGTATAAGGGAATCGATTTCCGTATCTCCCGCGAAAGCATGCGGATGACACGGTTGATGGACGGCAACGTGTCTCTGCAAACTTTCTTCCAGGCAGACTTGGGATATACACACAACAAAGTAGACAATAACAATACATTCTCCGGACTGGCCAACTGGAACTACGGCCTGCATTATAATTTTCCAATCACGGGCAATTTCAAACTGCTTGCCGGAGGAGTCGGCGACTTCAACGGTGGCTTTGTCTATAATCTGCGCAACGGAAACAACCCCGCCCAAGCACGTGCCTATATCAACCTTGCCGCATCTGGAATGGCTATTTGGGACTTGCGCATCAAGAACCGTCCCATCACACTACGCTATCAGGTAAATCTTCCTTTGGCAGGTATCATGTTCATGCCCAACTATGGACAGTCCTACTACGAGATATTTACGTTAGGACATTGGGACGGAGTAGTGAACTTCACCTCCCTGCACAACCAGCCCTCTCTGAGACAAATGCTGACCGCAGACTTTCCGGTGGGACGTGCCCGGATGCGTTTCGCTTACATATGGGACGCACAACAGTCCAAAGTAAATGAAATAAAGACACATACTTACTCGCATGTATTCATGGTGGGGTTCGTAAAGGAACTCTATCTGTTTCCTAACAAGAGAAAGTAAAAAGTGACAAGGTGATAAACGATAAGATGATAAGGATAATGTGCATGAAAAGAAGATATATTTTAATAATTTGGAGTATCCTACTCACGTTATTGCCCCTATTGAACGGATGTATTCGTGAGGAAGAGTTCGACAATACCCCACAAGGCAATTTCGAAGCCTTGTGGAAAATAATAGACGAACAGTACTGCTTCCTGGACTACAAGCAAATAGACTGGGATGCCATCCATGACAAGTATCAGCCACTCATTACCCCGGGAATGAGCTACGACGGTCTATTTGAAATATTAGGTAACATGCTTGCCGAGTTAAAAGACGGACATGTCAACTTGTACTCTTCTTCCAACATGGCGCGCTACTGGGACTGGTATCTGGATTATCCTCGTAACTTCAACGAAAGTATCATTGAAAAGTACCTGGGCAGTGACTGGAGTTCAGACGTGTGCTCTTCCGATCTGACTACCGCATTGCTGGAGGCGCCAAATATACCATATTGGAGGACAACATAGGATATATCTATTACGGTGATTTCTCCAGCGGCATCGGAAACGGCAACCTGGATGAGATTCTGTTATACCTTTCCGCTTGTAACGGCCTGATTATCGACGTGCGCAACAATGGTGGCGGCAACCTGACAAACGCCACCCGAATGGCACAACGCTTCACGAATGAAAAAGTACTGACGGGATATATTCAGCACAAGACCGGCAAAGGCCATAGCGATTTTTCAGATCCGACTCCCATTTATGTGGAACCTTCCAACAGTATCCGCTGGCAAAAAAAGGTAATTGTCCTGACCAACCGTCATTCCTATAGTGCAACCAATGATTTTGTCAACTCCATGCGCTGTTTTCCCAATGTCACCCTGGTTGGTGACAAAACCGGCGGCGGGTCGGGCCTGCCATTCTCTTCGGAACTGCCCAACGGATGGGGGGTACGCTTTTCTGCCAGCCCGCACCTCGATGCCCAAAAACAGCATATCGAGTTCGGCATCGACCCGGACAAGAAAGTGGATATGAGCAAAGAAGATGAGAACAATGACTTGGACACCATCATTGAGGAAGCAAGAAAAATACTGAAAGTGACTTTCTAAAACGACTTTATCTACAAAACAATTTGCCAAAACGAAAATTCTTTCTATCTTTGCTCCCGCTAATCGGAATTATTCCGCGGATGTGGCGTAATTGGCAGCCGCGCCAGACTTAGGATCTGGTGCCGTGAGGCGTGTAGGTTCGAGTCCTATCATCCGCACAATCCCTATAATAAATTTCAAAAGACAAACAACTAAGAGGGGAGGATATTCATTAAGAAACATCCTCCCTAACCGCTTCAAGTACCTTTTTTATCTCATCAAAACACAATATTTAGAATACTTATTGTATCTTTGCTTCCAAGAAACACTTCGATTAACCTGAAAAAATGAAACAAAATACGATAAGACCGATGCTTTTCAAGTATTGGGTAGTGTGCCTTCTATTGTTCATCCTCTTCATCCAGGCCAGGGCTTCTTCCTTCATGCCCGCCGTCACCAACTATCTTGCCAAAGACTATGAAGCCGGTTATCAGAACTGGGCATGTGCGCAAGGCAGCAACGGCGAAATGTATTTCGGCAACAGCCAGGGGCTCCTGGTATATGACGGTTATCGCTGGACTCTCCACAAAGTGCCGGGGAACCATATTGTCCGTTCGGTGTATGTGAAAGAAGACCGTATCTATGTGGGGGCATTCGAGGAATTCGGCTATTTCAAGTATTCGGAGGCAGGCACTCTCCGGTACCATTCTTTGAGCAAATTCCTGAAAAATTTCCCCATGGAGAACAACGAGATATGGAACATTGTAGAGCTGGACGGTCGCATCTACTTCCAGTCGTTCAGCGCCTGGTTCTCCTACGACGGGAAGATGGTACACGCTTTCCGCAACAGACAGCAACAGCCGCTCTACTTCTACACCCAAAACGGACATATCTACACACAGATGATTGATGAGGACTTCTATGAATTCGACGGCAAGGATTTCCTTCATCTCTTCCCCCGCAGCCAAGTGAACGATGACAATGTAGTGGCATTACTGCCCGACGGGGACGACAGCTTCCTGATGGTCACAGAGAATAACGGATTGTTCCGCTACAACGGTGACATCACCCCCTGGAAAACAGACATTGATGCAGAGCTGAAGAAACAGCGGGTGAACCGCGCCGTCATGACCAATGATTCCATATTCATGATAGGTACAGTCTTGAATGGCATATACGCCATCGACCGCAAAGGACATTGCCTCTGGCACTTCAATCTGGATAACCGTCTGGACAACAACACAGTCCTGGGCTTGTTCTGTGACAAAGATAACAACGTATGGGCAGCATTGGACGACGGCATCGCATACATCCACCACAACTCACCCGTCATGCTGCTGACTCCTGCCAACCATGAAACCAAACTGGGCATGGTGTACGACATAGCCCACCGGGGCGACTGTTTCTATCTGGCCACCAACCAGGGCTTGTACGAATACCACCAGGTTACCGAGAATCTGCGCCTGCTTCCCCATACTGAAGGACAGAACTGGTATGTGAAGGACATTGACGGGCAACTCTTTGCAGGCAACAATGCCCATACCTTATTAATAGGCGAAAAAGGGAATGTTTCCGTCATAAGCAATACCAACAGCAGTACGTGTCTGATAAAGTGCACCCTCTATGGCGAAGAGATACTGTTGGAATCATCCTACGCCAATTTGCGTATCTATAAAAAGAAGAACGGGCAATGGACCTTTTCGCATGTCATAGACGGCTTCATTGCACCGGTCATGCACTTGGAGGTGGACCAAAGCGGTGTCATCTGGGCTTCACACATGTATCAGGGAGTCTATAAAATAGTCTTGAGCGATGACTTGTCGGCTGTAAAAAGCGTACGGCACATCTCCCATTTAGGCTCGGAATATATCATCGGCCCTATCCAAGTAATGAAAATGCGAGGACGTATCGTCTTTTCCAGTCCCAACGGCTTCTATACCTATGACGACATCACCCGGCAGATTATCCCCTTCCAAAAGCTGAATGCCATTCTGCCTTACATCAGGAATGCTCATTCTGTGGTATCCGTCACGAACGACCGCTTCTGGCTGTCCGGTTCACATGAGTACGTATTGGTAGAGTACGCAGAAGGAGAGTACATCGTGAAGCAGCGCATCCTCATCGAACTGTTTGATTCTCCATGCATAGAGAACTACAACAATGTGTTCGTCGACAATGACGTCGTCTATTTTAATCTGAACAACGGAATCGCCAGTTACAGCAAAAACACAGACAGCCTTAGTCCTACTCTGGAGTCCGCCCTCTCACTGAGCTCGGTCACTGCTTCCTCTTCCGATAAAAAGGAGAAACGCCTGCCTCTGTCTGGAAATGTCGAACTGGAAAGCAATTACCGGGATTTGCTGTTCTCAGTAAGCCTGCCGCATTACAATAAATTGTCCGTACATTTCCATTATGTCCTGCAAGGAGGACAAGGCATGGCGCTGACATCGGACCTGAAAGAGCCCGAAATCCGCTACGGTAGCCTGGATTACGGAGAATACACATTCCAGGCAGAAGCCTATAATGATTTGGGACAGAAAATCGGTGAGGTGGAATATCATTTTGCCATAGCCCGCCCTTTCTACCTCTCCTATTATGCCTTTGCGCTCTATCTCATAGTTCTCACAGCGCTTGTCTACTTTTTCTCCAAGTGGCGCGCCAACCGTGCCATGGAAAAGAAACGGAAGGAGTATGAGGCAGAGCAGGTGCAGCAGAACATCAAGATGCGCGAGCAGGAGCATCTGATAACTCTGCAGCAACAGCAATTGCTGGAAGCCGAGTTGTCGGCAAAGAGTAAAGACCTTGCCAGCATGGCACTGGGTGTATTTGCCAAGAACGAGGTCCTGGAGAAACTTCGTACTGTCGTACAAGAGTCCCTGGTGAAAGGGCAATATGGACGCAAGAACCTCGAATCTCTGCTGAAGCTCATCAACGAAAACATCGAGACACAGGAATTTTGGGATGTATTCCAGAACAATTTCGACCTGATTCATGAGAAATTCTTCCGTAATTTGCGCGAACGTTATCCCAGTCTTACCGCTACCGACCTCCGTTTTTGTGCGCTGCTGCGCCTGAATCTTTCTACGAAAGACATTGCGCAAATGACCAACCTCACTATCCGGGGAGTAGAGGCAGCACGCTACCGTTTGCGCAAGAAACTGGATATCCCCGACGGAACGGGATTAGTGGATTTTCTCATCGACTTGAAATAAAGCGGCTACAAATCATTCAATCACAACAAACTGATTATTAGAAACAAGTAACACGAAAACGTAGTAAAACGGTACCCATTTTTACCCTAAACGTATTATCGTGGTAGTGTTTTTTTTTGCCTTACTTACCGTAATTACTTCCTTTGCCGGCAGAATTATTAACTCTTAAATTTAGTTTATGAGAAGGCAAACTTTATTTCTTCTATTCATGATTTTGTTCTCATTGCCACTGACAGTTTTGGCACAAGGAACAAAGACAGTTAAAGGAACTGTTGTTGATCAGAACAACGAACCGATTATTGGAGCCACGGTTGTAGTAAAAGGCTCTACTATTGGAGCAGCTACCGACCTCGACGGTAACTATGTACTGAACGGCGTCCCCGAAGACGCAACTCTCGTATTCAACTATTTGGGCATGTTGCCGCAGGAGATAAGCGCTGCGGGGCAATCCGTCATCAACGTAAAACTACGTGAAGACGCACAACTGCTGGAAGAAGTCGTGGTTATCGGTTACGGCTCGGCCAAGGCAAAAGACCTGACAGCCCCGATTGATGTCGTTAAAGAAAAAGAACTCATCAATGTTCCCACCTCCTCCCCGATGGCAGCATTGCAGGGAAAGGTACCGGGTGTCAACATCATCAATTCGGGAACACCGGGCGACGGTCCTAAAGTGACCATCCGCGGTATGGGTTCTTTCGGCGACACCTCTCCCCTTTATGTAGTGGACGGCATGTTCTACGACAACATCAACTTCCTGAACAACTCCGACATTCAGGACATGACCATCCTGAAAGATGCATCCGCATCGGCCATCTACGGTGTGCGTGCCGCCAACGGTGTGGTAATCATCACCACCAAGAAAGGTACCCGCAACCAGGATGCCAAAATCACCTACAACGGTTATGTGGGCATCCAGAAAGCCACCAACCTGCTGGAGATGTGTAACTCCCACGAATATGCCACCATGATGCTTGAAGCCAATCCGGAAGCTTACCGGGCGATTTTTGAGAATTCAGTGGCCGAATTCGGCGGAAACATGGAAAACCTGCAATTCAATGCCGATACCAACTGGTATGACGAACTGCTGCGCACAGCCATGATGACCAACCACAGCCTGAACGTCTCCGGTGGTACGGAAAAGGCAACCTACTCTGCCGGCATGAGCTATCTGGCACAAGACGGTATCATGGACGTGGAAAACTACTACCGCCGTCTGAACTTCCGCGCCGCCCTTGACTACGAAGCCCGCAAATGGCTGAAGATAGGTTTCAACGGCGTGTTCAGCAACTCGCAGCAGCAACTGCCCAAGAATGCCGCATGGCAACAGGCATACAACACACCGTCCATCATCCCGGTGTATGACGACCGCCGCGACGACACGGTGTTCCCCAAAAAGTACACATCACCCGAGCAAGTGGGCCTGACCAACAACTTCAACAACCCCATAGCCACTGCCAACTATTACGACAACCGGAACGAGACCTACCAAGTGCTGAGCAACTTCTATGCACAACTCAACCTCATCCCCGACAAGCTGAACATACGCAGCAGCTACAGCTACGACTACTCGATGATTCGCGGTTCCGAGTTCACCCCTACCTACTATGTAGGCACCAACCAGAAGAAAGAGGTTACCGAACTCACCAAGAAGAACACCAACTACTACAAATGGATATGGGACAACGTTGCCACCTACACCGACAAGTGGGGCAAGCACTCCTTTACCGGCATGCTGGGCGCTTCCATGCGCCAAGAGCAATACCGCCTGCTCGAAGGTACTGCCACCAACGTACCCGAAGGTGCAGACGTATGGAAATACATCGCACTGGGCAACAAGGAAGGCGCTACGGTGAAAGACGACGGCTGGAAATACCGCGGCCTCTCCTATTTCACCCGGCTGAACTATAACTACAACGACAAGTACATGCTGATGTTCACTTTCCGTGCCGACGGCTCGTCCAAGTACAACGACAAATGGGGCTACTTCCCCTCCATCGGTGCCGCATGGGTCATCTCGCAGGAACCGTTCATGAAGAACCAGAACATCTTCGACTACATGAAGCTGCGTGCCAGCTGGGGTAAGCTGGGTAACGACAAGATTGCCGCCAGTGCAGGTTTCGCAAGCATACAGAACGTACAGTCCGTATTCGGCCCCAATACCGCCATCGACGGATTCATCAACACCACCAACTTCAGCTGGCTGGGTTGGGAAGTAGTGAACGAAACCAACGTGGGCATCAACTTCAGCACGCTGAAGAACCGCCTGAATGCCGACATCGACTGGTACTACCGCCTGACCGACAACGCCGTGATTTCGCCCAAGCTCCCGATGAGTGGCGAGCTGCTGGCCGGCAACAACGGACAGATTCTGAATACCGGTATCGACCTCTCCTTGAACTGGAACGACAAGATTGGCAAGGACTTCAATTACAACATCGGTGTCAATCTCTCTTATCTGCACAACGAAGTGAAAAGCCTGAAAGGAAACATGAAAATCATCAAAGGCGGAAAGACCGTGAATATGGTGGGCGAGACGATGAACTCATTCTATGGCTACAAGGTCATCGGCATCTACCAGACTCCTGAACAATGTGCTGCCGACCCCATCGCCGTGGCCAACGGACTGGAACCCGGCGACTTCATCTACGAGGACGTGAACGGCGACCATGTGATAGACGGAAACGACAAGCAGGTGTTGGGCTCATACGTGCCCAGCTTTACTTATGGCTTCAATGCCGGATTCTCTTATAAGAACTTCGACTTCAGCCTCACTACCTACGGACAAGCAGGCGGCGAACTGTGGAACCGTAAGCGTGCCCTGCGCTATGCAGCCGACTACTATAACTTTGACCGTGCACAGTATGAGAACCGCTGGACGGGTGCAGGCTCTACCAACGAACATCCGTCGGCCAAGGCTCTTCTCAAAACCTGGAACAAGTCGGACAGCAACAACGCTTCCTATTTCGTGGAAAGCTCCGATTACTTCCGCATCCAGAACATCACGCTGGGCTACTCGTTCAAGAACCTGAAGATAGGCAGCTACGTGATGCCGGGACTCCGCCTCTCACTGACCGCCGACCGCCCCTTCACTACCTTCAAGGCGAACAGCTTCACACCCGAAGTGTCGGATGCCGAAGGTTGGGATACCGAAGTATACCCTCTGACTTCAACCTATACTTTCGGAGTGCAAATAGATTTCTAAACCCTAAAACGTAAAACAATGAAATTCTTAAAGAAAACATTCGCATATATACTTCCCGCCATGATGGTGCTGGGAGGAGCCACCGCTTGCACCGATTTCATAGAAATCGATCCGGAGAACAAAGTTCCCGAACAAGGCGTGGACTTTACCAACAAGAACAATATGTACCAACCCGTAGTGGGTGCCTACTCCAAAGTACGCACACAGGGCATGCACTGGTGCAACGCACTATTGATGTTCACCCGCGACGGTGACGTGTGGTCGGGCCGTACCGATGACCAGGGCGATGCCGTGGCCTTCGGACGCAAGTTCAACTACAACAACTCATTCTGGGCACTGAACCAGGTATGGATGAACTTCTACGACATCATCCGCATCACCAATGCCGCCCTGCAAAGCCTCGACGGTTATGCCGAATATCTTGCTGCAGGAAGCGAAGATTACAAAACCTACGAATCCTATTGCGGCGAAGTACGTACCATCCGTGCATGGGCCTACTATTGTCTGGTGACCAATTTCGGTCCCACCGTCATCTACCGTGACAACCTGCAGACCGATTTTCGCCGTTCTACCGTAGAGGCCGTATATAATTATATGCTGGAAGATTTGAACTACGCCATCGACAAACTGCCCCGCATGCGTCCCAACCAGATGGAACACAAGGGAGCCGTGACAGCCTTCACCGCCCAAGCATTGGCCGCCCGCATCTATCTGCTGAAAGGAGACTATGCACAAGTGGAGACACTGACCGATGACATCATCAAGAACGGTGGATTCCGTCTCTACGACGACTTCTACCAGCTGTTCAAAATTCCCGGAAAGTTGTGTGACGAATCTTTGTTCGAATGCCAGGTAACAGACTACGGCAATGGTTCCGGCGATTACCTGGGCGTAGACCAATGGTTCAATTTCCAGGGTCCGAACATGGCAGAGAGGTATGATGAAGTAGTGAACGCAGACGGTACCATCAGCTACAAGCAAGCCGAAGGCACCAAGTCCATAGGCGGCTGGAATTTCATAGGCTATGAACCCGAGTTCGTGGCATGGGCCGAAGCCCGTGGCGAAGGTGTGCGTGCCGAAACTTCTTTCCTGAAAGCCCTGAGCAAGACGCGCGAGGGTTGGCAGGTAGGTCCCACATCGGCCACCAAGACCGACTGTTGGAACGGCAAAGGTTACCTTCCCTACAATCAGATGACTCTTCCACGTACAACCTACGGAGCCAACAACAATGTGCGTATCATCCGCTATGCCGAAGTACTGCTGATGAACTCCGAAGCCAAAGTCAGACTGGGCAAGGATGGAGACGCAGGCTACAACGAAGTGCGCCGGCGTGCAGGCATGAGCACCAAAACCGGTGTTACCCTGAAAGACGTGATGGACGAACGCCGGATGGAACTTTGCGGCGAATGGTGTGCCCGTTATGTGGACTTGGTGCGTACCGGCGATGCCGCCACCGTACTCGGTCCCAAAGGATGGACAGCAGAAAAGACTTATTGGCCCATACCGGCCAACCAGTTGGACGACCTTCCTGATTTGAAGCTGGAACCCATTGACGGAATTGCCGAATAAATCCGTTCCAATATGGTAAAAAGATTCCTAATCAGTTGTGGAATAGCCTTTGCCGCTCTGGCGGCAAAGGCAACCCCTGACGATTCCATCAAAGTGGTGAAGGGGCAAGTCAGTGACTATTACATCACTGTAACCCAAGACCGTATCGTAAAAGGACACGTACTGGACACCAACCGCCAGCCACTCGCAGGCGCCACAGTCATGTTCTTCGCAAGTCCCATGCACAATACCACTGCCCACGACGGCAGCTTTGCCATCAAAGGAGCGAAGAACGACGTGCACCTGTATGTCTACTATCCCGGGAAAAAGATAGTGAACAGAATCCTGGCACTGGATGAAACCGATATTGAGGTAGTGATGGAAGAAGAGGTACACAAGGCAACCGCAATCCGCCGTCCCGCCCAGGCGACCCGGTGGTATGACCCGCAGGCGCCTCTGTCGCGCACCTTCTGCAATCCGATGAACATCAGTTATAACTTCGAGCCTTTCAACAACAATGTGCGTCCCAACGGTTCGTTCCGTTCCTCTGCCGACCCGATGGCGGTGGAATACAAGGGAGAATACTTTCTGTTCTCCACCAACCAGGGCGGTTTTCACTATTCCAAGAACCTGGTGGATTGGGATTTCGTTCCTGCCGGCTTCCAACGCAAGCCTACGGACGACGACCAGTGCGCACCGGCAGCCTATGTAAGCGGTGACACGCTGTTCTATACCGGCTCCACCTACGAAGGCCTCGCCGTGTGGTACAGCACACACCCCAAAACGGGACGTTTCAAACGTGCCATCGAAAAGAATGTGCTTCCCACATGGGACCCCTGCATGTTTCTGGACGATGACGGCAGACTGTATATGTATTATGGCTCCAGCAATGAATATCCGCTAAAGGCGGTGGAACTGGACCGGAATGATTTCTATCCCATCAGCAAGATTCACGACGTGATGATGCTCCGCCCCGAAGAACACGGCTGGGAACGTTTCGGCATGAACAATGACGATGAAGTGACACTCCGCCCATTCACAGAGGGCGCTTACATGACCAAACACAATGGCAAATATTATTTCCAATATGGTGCTCCGGGCACTGAATTCAAAGTCTATGCCGATGGCGTATATGTTTCGGATTCCCCGCTGGGCCCGTTTGTCTACCAGAAGCATAACCCGATGTGCTACAAGCCGGGCGGTTATGTGCAAGGTGCCGGTCATGGAGGCACGTTTCGCGACGTGAAAGGCAATTACTGGCACGTTGCCACCTGCATGCTCTCCCTGAAGTACAAGTTCGAACGCCGCATCGGTCTTTATCCGGTGGCTTTCGACAAGGATGGTGTCATGTATTCGTCCACTGCCTTCGGCGATTATCCCAACTGGGCAGCACCGATGGACGTAAAGAACCCTGCAGAGCGTTTCACGGGATGGATGCTTCTGTCCTACGGCAAACCGGTGGAGGTATCATCTACGGATAGCATCCATGCAGCTTCCAACCTGACGGACGAAAGTATGCGCACCTACTGGGCAGCCCGTTCCGGCAACCCCGGCGAATGGGCCGGGATAGACCTGGGCAGTACAAAGAATGTACGTGCCGTGCAGTTGAACTTCTACGACCATAAAGCGGTTCAATACAACCGTGCCATGGATATTTATCACCAATACCGTATTTTTGCTTCCGAAGACGGAAAAGAATGGACATTGGTCATAGACAAGAGCGACAGTGACAAGGATTGTCCGCACGACTACATCGAGCTCAACGAGCCGTTGCGTGCCCGTTATCTGAAATACGAGAATGTGCACATGCCTACGGGAAATGTCGCCTTGTCCGGCTTCCGCGTCTTCGGGAACGGTGACGGCGATGTCCCGCAAGCCGTGAAAGGACTGACTGTGAAACGTGACAGGAAAGACCGCCGGAATGCCCTTATCTCCTGGCAACCCGAAGCAAGCGCCTATGGCTACAACATCTACTACGGCACCGCCGAAGGCAAGATGTACAATGCCATCACGGTACTGGGACAGACGGAATATGACTTCCGCGGACTGGATGCGGACACGGACTATTACTTCACTATCGAGGCGCTGAACGAAAACGGCCGCTCGCCATTGTGCAAGACGACAAAAAATTAAACACAAGAAATAAAGATATGAAAAAACCAATAATGATACATGTGCTGGCTTTGTTCCTGATTTCCACATTGGCGGGCTGTGCATCCTGCTCTTCCGACTTGAAGGAAAACGGGAAAGAGAACGGAAAAGAGGAAAAGCCCGACACAGAGGAAGTACGTCCCGAATCATTCGCTTCGGATGACGAAATGCTTGATTACATCCAGAAGGTACATTTGAACTACATGTGGGACGGTGCGGAACCGACCTCCGGACTGGCACGCGAACGCATCCACCTGGATGGGGATTATCCCGAAAAGGACCAGAATGTTGTCACCACCGGCGGCAGCGGATTTGGTATAGCCGGACTGCTGGTAGGCATCGAACGCGGCTTCATCCCCAGGGAAGAAGGCGTGAAGCGCCTGACCAAGATTGCCGATTACCTGAAACGCGCCGACCGCTTCCACGGCGTATGGCCCCATTGGTTGTACGGCCCTACCGGCAAGGTGAAACCTTTCGGACAAAAAGATAACGGCGGAGACTTGGTGGAAAGCTGCTTCCTGATGCAAAGCTTGCTTTGCGTACGCCAATACTTCCGCGACGGCAACGAGCAGGAAAAGGCGCTGGCAGAGAAGATTGACCAATTGTGGAAAGAGATGGAGTTCAGCTGGTATCAGAATGGCAAGGATGTCATCTACTGGCACTGGTCTCCCGAATACAACTGGGAAATGAACTTCCCGCTGGAAGGCTACAACGAAGCATTGATTGTGTATGTGCTCGCAGCCTCCTCCCCCACTTATCCCGTTCCGGCTTCAGCCTACCACAACGGCTGGGCACGCGGCGGCGGCATCAAGTCCGACTCTGCCCCCTACGGCCTGCCTTTGGAATTGAAACACAACGGAGCCGAGAAACTGGGCGGTCCCTTGTTCTGGGCACAATACTCGCACATCGGTCTGGACCCGCGCAACCTGAGCGACCGCTATGCCAACTACTGGAACGTGGTGCGCAACCATGCCCTCTCCAACTACCGCTACTGCGTGGAGAATCCCAAACAATACAAAGGTTACGGCGAGGACTGCTGGGGACTGACCGCCAGCTACTCTACCAAAGGCTATGCAGCCCACTGCCCGGGCGACAACGACCATGGTGTCATCACACCGACAGCAGCCTTGTCCAGTTTTCCCTACACACCGGAGGAATCCATGCGTGCACTGAAGTATTTCTATTCCAAAGGCGACTGGATTTGGGGCAAGTACGGATTCTACGATGCCTTCTCCGAGGGAAGTGACTGGACGGTGCCCCGCTATCTTGCCATCGACCAATGCACCATTGCCCCGATGATTGAGAACTATCGTTCCGGCTTGTTGTGGAAACTCTTCATGAGCTGTCCCGAGGTTCAGGAAGGATTGCAGAAGCTGGGATTTAAGGCTTAGGGATTTACGATTGAAGTTAGTATGCGACATGATGGAGCAGCTAAGCTTAAGTTGAATTTCTATATCACTATTCCCCTCCCCCTTCAGGGGGCCGGAGGGGATAATCAAAATTATATCATATGAAGAAATACACATTATTAGCAGCCTTGGCTTTCTCTGCCCTCACCGTGACGGCAACGCCCAAAGAAAACACATCCCAAGGCAATCCGCAGGAGATGGATAAATTCATTACGGAGCTGATGGGCAAAATGACGCTGCACGAGAAAATCGGTCAGCTCAACCTGCCGGTAACGGGAAACATCGTCACCGGACAAGCCAAGAGCAGCGACGTTGCCGGTAAAATCCGCAACGGTGAAGTCGGAGGTCTGTTCAACCTGAAAGGCGTGAAGAACATCCGCGAAGTGCAGAAACTTGCCGTAGAGAACAGCCGCCTGGGCATCCCCTTGCTGTTCGGTATGGACGTGATTCACGGTTACGAAACGGTATTCCCCATCCCCTTGGCACTCTCGTGCAGTTGGGACATGGAGGCTATAGAGAAATCGGCCCGTATCGCCGCCATTGAGTCGAGTGCAGACGGTATCTGCTGGACGTTCAGCCCGATGGTGGACATCTGCCGCGATGCCCGTTGGGGACGTGTATCAGAAGGCAACGGTGAAGACCCCTTCCTGGGTTCAGCCATTGCACAAGCCATGATTCGCGGTTATCAGGGCAAGGATATGAGTGCCAACAACGAGATAATGGCTTGCGTAAAGCACTTCGCACTGTATGGCGCCGGAGAAGCCGGCCGCGACTACAACACGGTGGATATGAGCCGCAACCGTATGTTCAACGAATACTTCCCTCCCTACAAGGCTGCCGTAGAAGCCGGTGTGGGTAGCGCAATGACCTCCTTCAATGAAATTGACGGAGTACCCGCCACTGCCAACCACTGGCTGCTGACCGACGTACTGCGCAACCAATGGGGCTTCGACGGCTTCGTGGTGACAGACTATACAGCCATCTCCGAAATGATAGACCACGGAATCGGCGACCTGCAGGAAGTATCCGCACGTGCCTTGACCGCCGGAACAGACATGGACATGGTAGCCGACGGATTTATCGGCACACTGGAAAAATCCCTGAAAGAAGGCAAAGTGACTGAGGCCGACATTGACAAAGCCTGCCGACGCATCCTAGAAGCCAAATACAAGCTGGGACTGTTTGCCAACCCGTACAAATACTGCGACGTGAAGCGTGCCGAAAAAGAAGTGTTCACTCCCGAGCACCGCTCCATTGCCCGCCAGATTGCCACAGAGACATTCGTGCTGCTGAAGAACCAGGACAACCTACTGCCCTTGCAACGCAAAGGCAACATCGCCTTGATTGGCCCGCTTGCCAACACCCGTGCCAACATGCCGGGCACTTGGAGTGTGGCAGCCACAGCAGACAAATACAGCACCCTGCTGGAAGGTTTCAAGAATTCTGTCGGCTCCAAGGCCAACATTCTCTATGCACAAGGCAGCAACCTGATGTACGATGCCGACTACCAGACACGCGCCACGATGTTCGGCCGTGAACTGCCCCGCGGCAATGACCAAGAACTGCTGGACGAGGCCCTGAAAGTAGCCGCACAAGCCGATGTCATTGTAGCCGCCCTCGGCGAGTCTTCCGAGATGAGTGGTGAGAGCAGCAGCCGTTCCGAACTGGAAATGCCGGACACACAGCGACACCTGCTGGAAGCATTGCTGAAAACGGGCAAACCCGTAGTATTGGTATTGTTCTCCGGACGTCCCGTAGTGCTGACTTGGGAGAATGAAAATGTTCCCGCCATCCTAAATGTATGGTTCGGAGGTAGTGAAGCTGCCGACGCCATTGCCGACGTAGTGTTCGGAGACGTTTGCCCCAGCGGTAAGCTGACCACCACCTTCCCGCAGAATGTGGGCCAGTTGCCTATGGCATACAACCACAAGAATACCGGTCGTCCTCTGAAAGAAGGCAAATGGTTCGAGAAGTTCCGCAGCAACTACCTGGATGTGAGCAATGACCCGCTGTATCCTTTCGGCTATGGCTTGAGCTACACCACCTTCCGGTACAGTGACATCACGCTCAGCTCCAAGCAACTGAATGCGGACGGCAAGCTGACCGCTTCCGTAACCGTAACCAATACGGGCAACTACGATGCGGATGAAATCGTGCAGCTCTATATCCGCGACCTGGTGGGCAGCATTACCCGCCCCGTGAAAGAGCTGAAAGGCTTCGAGCGCATCCACCTGAAAAAAGGCGAAAGCAAGCAGGTGACCTTCACCATTACCCCCGAATTGCTGAAGTTCTACAACTACGACATACAGTATGTATACGAACCCGGTGAGTTCCATGTAATGATTGGACCCAACAGCCGCGATGTAAAGACTACGAGTTTTGAGTTGAAATAGGTATAGTTTTGCTTTTAGGTAAGAGGGCAGTCCGCGAAAACCGGGCTGCCCTTTTTTAACACCGTCACCAAATCTTTTTTGCATTTTGATTGTTCAGAGGAGAAACTGAATGATTTATCCACTAAAAAATCAATGTAATGAAGAAGAACCTAAACCTTCCCAAGAAGAAAACCGGAAGACTGAGAAACCTGTTTCTGACGGTGTGCCTGCTGGCAAGTACCGCTGCATCGGCACAGGAGAAAACAGTAACCGGCACCGTGACCGACGCACTGGGTGACCCACTGATTGGCGCCACCGTATTGGTGCAGGGAA